>Ga0080013_1005334_pt1 | contig 12066 bp, 19 predicted proteins | sample ETNvirenome_6_85_FD_69236 | JGI IMG/M metagenome (GOLD analysis project Ga0080013, IMG submission 69236) | Marine viral communities from the Pacific Ocean - ETNP_6_85 (SPADES assembly) (version 2) | ecosystem: Environmental > Aquatic > Marine > Oceanic | place: Pacific Ocean | collected 2013-06-19 | reverse complement strand
ATACAAGGATGCTGTGAATAAGGTTAATGAGTTAAGCGAAGCTTCACCTGAGACTTATTATTTTGAATCAAAGGTGACTACTTAATTCTAATTAAGTTATGAATGATTCTCTAAATTAAGCATCCATCTTGTGGATCACGCATGAGCAACAAGTAAGTTTGTGGATCATGGATTGATGGTTCGTGATCTACAAATTAACCATACAATGTGTTGCTTTCCTTAGGGATTCTTTATCCCTTGTTGTTTACTTTCTTTTCTCATGTTTATTGTTTCACACGGTCCCGATCAAGAGTGTATCCAAGACGAAGCTTCTGCTTTTGATGTTGCTTTTGATTGGAGTGTTGAATTAGGTGGAGATATTGTTCTTATTGAACAGTCAGTTAATGGAAAGGTACTTCCCTTTGCTGAAGTCTTCGCTTAATACTTTATTATTTGATTCTCTAACTTAAGCATCCTAAGTGTTGCTTTCCTTAGGGATTCACCAATCCCTTTTGTTCCTTTGCTTTATTAATCATGTATGATTTTATGACACTTGAAGAGAAGAAGGAATACTTCTATTCAAGGTTTATCACAGCTGATAACATGTCCAATAAGATATATTGGGATAACATGTTGACTCAAGTAGAGGGAGAGATAGCTGATGCCAAGTAATTACCTACCATTTCACATATTAAATACACTAGCTATTCTTATTGAGCTAGTATTTGATATGTCTAAGTTTATCATTATCAACACTGTTGTTTTATCAGTGGTGATATATGAGGCTATTAAATCTATCAACTGGGCTGAAGTTCAGGGGGTAGCTAACACCTATCGTGAGAAGATTGGCTCACTATTTGTATATGAATCCATCTGATAAATGCCAACTTCTTTTAATAAGCTGAGCACTTATTCAAAGTTCAACCGTTCACAATCACTTTCTCTTTCAAGTGCACTATGAAAACTTACGCAGTTTACACACGACACAATGATGTTGATGTTAAGACAACACGCTACATCCTAGCTGATGATGTACAAGATGCTGCTTATGCAGCTTATGACCTTGCCAATGAATATGGTGAGGTATTAGTTGATGTTATTCAAACAGAGGAGGCGTTTGTTTAATGGGTAAAGAATACTTTCCTAATAACTGGCAGCATTGGAAGGATGCACCAGATGGGTGGGCTGATGATAATCTACCAACCTTTGAGGAGTTTATGGACTATAGAGTAGGGGGATGGGCGATACAATCATCACATACACATTTGATTAGAGCATATAACAAGACTACTGGTAAGGTAAAAGAGTTTAAGTATAAGCAACCAGGTGCTGCCTTCAATAAGATTGAACAGTTAGTATTAGAGAACAACTATGATATATGCATGGTTGATGAAGAAACAGTACGATTTTACAGGAACACAACTCATGATTAAACAAGAGGAATTAGAAGTCATGGATGCTGAGGAGTATAGTTACTTCTTAGCTTATGGTATGACAGAAGAACAACATCAATTGGAGAGTCTGATTGCCAACACCTGCGCAGATAGCTGAGCAAGTACAGCTAGAGAGAGATGCAATTGCTTCAGGTTTAAAGAAACTAAGGAAGCAGACATATGATTTAGAGAGTAAGGATTATGCTAGTGCCACTATATATGGTGTGGCTTCTATTGATAGCTTGCTACCTGTCGTTACCCAACGAATAGAGGAGACAGTTAATAGAATAAAGGAAGGAAAGATAGGTGCAGCATTTAAAGAGATACATCAGTATCTATCTGATGTTGAACCTATGGTAGCTGCTGCTATCACATGTAAGGTTGTCTTTGATCGTGTCTTTAGTGTAGATGAGAAGGCTAGTAATCTAGTAGATGTATGTGCATACATAGGGCAAGCATTAGAGAATGAATGTCAGATGAGACATTATGAAGCTAGTGCACCTGGTCTATTGCGTCATGTTAAAGAGAACTATTGGCATAGATCATGTGGTACACAACAACGCTTAACTACTGTTAAGACCTTCATGAATAGATATAATGTTAAACCTTGGGTATCATGGGGTTCAAAGAATAGAGTTAGGTTAGGTGGCTGGTTGCTAGATTGTTTAATGGAATCTAGTGGTTGGTTCACTAAGTATAACCATAGAGAAGGTAGGAAGACTACACATAAGGTAGTACCAACACCTGAGTTCATGAAGATCAAGGATCAAGTCATCGCTAATAGTGAGTTGTTCTCACCTGAAGCATGGGCTATGTTAATTGAACCCAATAACTGGGAGCATGATAGACCTGGTGGATACCTGTTGAATGAGGTGATGCGTGGTCATGACTTCGTTAGACGAGGCGATCACCACCTTATACAGGGAGAACTCTGCTATGATTTCATCAACACGATACAGAAGGTAGGATATACCCTAAATCCTGTTGTTGTAAGCGTTGCTAGAACCCTGTATGAACGACATACAACAGTTGGTAAGTTCATACCTATGTGGGTAGAAGAAGAGCCACCTAAGCCACCAGATATAGAAGACAACGATGAGTCTAGAAAGAGTTATCGTAGGTTAAAAGCTGAGTGGCATAATCGAATGAATGACAATGCACAGAAATGTGTTAGGACAAGGAAGATAATGGAGGCTGTTGAACGTTATAGCAACGTTGAAGTATTCTATTTACCTTGGTCATTTGATTATAGAGGTAGGGCTTACCCTATACCTGCATACTTGACACCTCATGATACTGACTTTGGTAAGTCATTACTTAAGTTTCATCGTGAAGCTTTCATGACACCAGAAGCAGAGGATTGGTTAGCCTTTCAAGTAGCTACTACTTATGGTCTTGATAAAGAGACTATTCACAATCGCCTTTCTTGGGCGAGGGATAACACACCTTTAATTGAGCGGGTTGCATCTGATCCGATTGGAAACATAGGAGATTGGGAGAGGGCTGATGAACCCTGGCAGTTCTTAGCTGCATGTGATGAGTATTACCACTGTTGTGTTTTATGTGATAGGCAATATACTAATTTACCTATAGCTACTGATGCTACATGTTCAGGATTACAGATACTATCTGGTCTTGCTAGAGACAAATCAACAGCTGAATTAGTTAATGTTGTACCTAGTGATAAACCACAGGATGCATACCAAGTTATTGCAGATATATCTAGACCTAATTGTCCAGTGCATCTTCAACACTATATTGATAGGAAGGTGACTAAAAGGGCAGTGATGACTATACCTTATAACGCTAAAGCTTATAGCAATAGAGAATATATAAGGGAAGCATTTAAAGAGAAGGATATAGACATAGATAAGGATGATTTAACAGTAGTAGTTAAAGCTGTTAGAGATGCTATGGATGTCTTAGTACCTGGTCCTATGTCTGTTATGAAATGGATAGAGACTGAAGTAGCTAAGGTTATAAATAGAGGAGAGGAAAGTATTACATGGACTACACCCTCAGGTTTTGTGGTAACACAACGATTAATGAAGGTTAAGACTCAACAAGTAGATTTACAGTTACTTGGTCGATGTAGAATAAATGTAGCAGTTGGAGAATTAGATCAAGTAGATTTAAATAAACATAAGAACTGCACAGCTCCTAATTTAATTCATAGCTTAGATGCAAGTCTATTACATATAGCAGCTACTAGGTTTAATGCACCTATAGCTTTGATTCATGACTCTGTCTTATGTAGAGCCACTGATATGGGTATCCTGTCTTCTGTTGTCAGAGAAACCTATATGCATTTATTTGCTGAACAAGATTACTTAACAGACTTTGCTGAACAGATTGGAGCAGAGACTGAACCGCCGATAATAGGAGACCTTGAACCGTCTTCTGTTATTGAATCCACTTATTTCTTTTGCTAATGCCACGTAACATCATTAAAACATCTGAGCCTGTAGTCCTTGAAGGATTCCAAGCTATCATGAAGCCAAGTAAGTTTGGCTATAGTCTATCTGCTGTAGTGGGTGAGGATACTGTATCCTTGCTTGAAGCTGATAGAGTAGACACAATTAAATGGGCTGAGTCTAAGCTCAAGAATCCTAAGCGTTCGGTGCTTAAGCCTGAGCCATGGGAAGAAGTAGCTGAAGGACAATTCAAAGTAAAATTCTCTTGGAATGATGAAACTAAACCACCGATCGTTGACACTGAAGGTACTGTTGTCACTGACAAAACTACACCTATTTATTCAGGAAGTAGAGTTAAGATTGCTTTCTACCAGAAGCCATATATTCTCAAGGATGGCGTCACTTATGGCACATCGCTTAAACTCGTTGGTGTACAGGTTGTCTCTATTTCTAACGCGGCTGGTGTGGATGCAGGCGACCTTGATCAGGAGGAAGTTGCTGCTCTCTTTGGTACAACAAAGGGTTATAAAACCTCAGAGCCTAATGTCAGTCCAGGCACACCATCAAGTGTAGAGGGTACAGACTTTGACGAACTATAGATCTAAATTAGAACAGCGTATTGCTAAGCTACTAAAGGATCTTGGTGTCGTGTATGAATATGAAACACATAAAGTAGCGTATCAAATACAACATAACTATATCCCTGACTTCTGTCTACCTAATGGTGTGATCTTAGAAGCTAAGGGATATTGGGATGCTGAAGACAGACGTAAGATAAAGGCAGTCAAAGAACAGAATCCTGACCTTGATCTACGTATGGTCTTTCAAGATCCATATAATAAAATCAGTAAGGGTAGCAAGACTACCTATGCTAAATGGTGTGAGAAGCACGACATTAAGTGGTGTTCTTTCGCTACAATTCCAATCGAATGGTTAACCTAATGATTCACCCACCACAATATGGAACAGTCGAGTATTACACTGAGATGTTCTCAGATATACTAGCTGATCTTGAACCATCAAGAGAGTCTAAAACACCAGATAATATCTATAAAGGATTTCTTTTAGCAATCGATAGCTGGTTTGAGTATCACGAGGAACAAACAAATGTCTATAGAGAATTCAGAGAGCGAGTTCGTAACACACTCGGAGTGCTCTAATTGTGGCTCATCAGATGCAAACTCAATGTATTCTGATGGTCACACATATTGTTTCTCTTGTCACACTTATGTACATGGAGATGGTTATTCACAATCATCTCTTCTTTCTTTAACAAACACAATGTCCTATCAAGGCTCAGCCGTAAGGTTGCAGAAACGTGGACTATCAGAGAAGACCTGTGAACGGTTTAAAATATACCGTGATGGGAACTCAATGAGATTCCATTACCATAATAAAGATGGTCAATGTATCGGAGCAAAAGTAAAAACTAAAGGTAAACATTTTACTTATGAGGGTGACACGGATGGATCGTTTTTTGGACAACAACTCTGGAAGAATAAAGGAAAACGAGTTGTTATCACTGAAGGCGAATTGGATGCAGCGAGCTGTTTTGAAGCCCTTCCTAATTGGGAAGTGGTTTCATTACCAAGCGGGGCAGCGTCAGCCAGACGATCAATTCAAAAGAATTTGGAATGGTTACAAGGCTATGAAGAGATCGTCCTCTTTTTCGATAATGATGAGGCGGGGCGAGAGGCTGCGAAAGAGGCGGCTACGGTATTACCACCATCTAAGGTAAAGATAGCCCGTATGGAGGCATACAAGGATCCCTCAGATGCCTTACAACAGGATGATACAGCTACATTAAATAAAGCTATCTGGGAAGCTAGACCTTATAGACCAGATGGCATAGTAGATTGCAAATCTCTACTTGAATTAGTAACAACACCAAACAAACCACACGATTATGCCTATCCTTTTTCAGGACTACAGCGAAAACTTCATGGTATCCGGCTCGGAGAACTTACCACAATTACTGCAGGAAGTGGTATCGGAAAGTCAAGTTTCTGTAGGCACCTTGCTACTTCGATACTCCAAACAGGAGAACGGGTCGGTTATGTGGCTCTTGAAGAGTCCAATAAGAGAACAGCCCTTGGTCTCATGTCAGCAGCCGTTGGTACATCACTCCACCTCGGAGAACACGAACGATCAGAACTTGAATCAGCCTATAACGAAACCCTAGCTAAGTGGAACTTATTTTTATTTGATGGATTTGGTTCATTTGACCCCGATATTATTTACAACCGTATTGAGTACCTTGCAAGCGGTTTGGATACTAAAGTTGTCTTTTTGGACCACCTCTCAATCCTCATGTCAGGACTTGAAGGTGATGAAAGACGAATGATTGATACAACAATGACACGATTACGTTCATTGGTTGAGAGAACAGGTATAGCACTATTTTTAGTTTCACATTTAAGGAGACCAGGTAATGACAACAACCATGAGGAAGGTGCGAGGGTTACCCTTGGACAACTTAGAGGAAGTGCAGCGATTGCACAACTATCTGACTCAGTCATTGCACTTGAAAGAGATCAACAGGCTGAGGGCAATGGAACTAGTACGACTGTTAGAGTCCTCAAGAATCGCTATTCTGGGGAAGTTGGCATCGCCTGTCAATTAAGCTACAATTTAGACACCAACGCATTCACTGAAAATGAAATTGAATCCGCATTTGACCCCTCAACGGATTTCTGATTATAAGAAGATCAATGAGGTAGCTATTGAGAATGGACATAGGTTGAGAGTAATGACAACAGAAGAGGAGATCCAATCATTCAGAGGATCCGCTGGACCTAAGTACAATAGACCTAATCCACCAACAGATGCAGCTGTTAAGGCAGCACAATTTGTAGACAAAACTTACACCTGGAATGGACGCTAAATGCTGATCTTTGATTTAGAGACTAATGGTCTCTTATATGAAGTCAACACTATCCACTGCTTAGCTATTTATGATACAGAAACTAAGGAAACATTGTCTTACAATGATACAGGAAATACAGAACCTGTGGTTAGGGGAATCCAAAGGTTGGAGGACTCGGACGAAATTTGTGGTCACAACATCATTAGCTATGATCTTCCTGTCATTCGTAAACTATACAGCTGGTTCAATAGGAGTGACGGCATTCTTGATACTCTTGTTTTATCTCGCCTTTACCATGCCAATATGTTAGATGTAGATAAGAAACATGCATGGAAACACATGCCACTACAACTCTATGGTAGACATTCTCTTGAAGCTTATGGTCATAGACTAGGTTGTTTCAAGGGAGCATTCAGTAAGACTACTGATTGGAAAGATTGGTCACAAGAGATGGAAGATTATTGTATACAAGATGTTAATGTCACCACCAGACTATGGCAACACTTTCAAAAATACCTGACTTCGTAAGACTAGAACATCAGGTAGCAACACTATTAACACAACAGGAGATTTATGGATGGAGATTTGATGAGAGAGCTGCATGGCAGCTTACACAGACTATCCAAGAAGAACTTCAAAAGACTGAAAAAGTACTACAAGAAAGGTATCCTTTCGTCCAAGGCACGGAATTCAATCCTAAAAGAGATAACAAAACACAAGGCTACATACGAGGCGCACCTTTTTGTAGACTCAAAGAATTAAACACTTCATCAAGAGATCATATTGCATGGATTTTACAGACACATTGTGGATGGAACCCGGACAAATTAACTGCAACTGGAAAACCAATTGTGGACGAAACATCTTTGAAAGAGAATGGCTCAGAGGTGGCGATGATGTTCTTATCGCAACTAGAGACGACCAAGAAACTGGGGATGTTATCGAACGGCGTGAACGCATGGCTGAGGCTATGTACGAGTGCTAAAAGAATACATCACCATTGTTCAATTGGAGCTATAACACATCGCTGTACACATAGAAACCCAAACCTCGCACAAGTCCCATCGGACGATGAGTTTAGAAGATTATTTACCGCAAGTCCAGGCTACATTATGGTCGGGGCTGATCTTAGTGGCATCGAGCTTCGTATGCTTAGCCATTATCTTTCCAGGTATGATTCTGGACGATATGCCGATATCCTCCTCAATGGAGACATCCATCAAGTCAATGCAGATAAGATAGGAATCTCAAGATCACAAGTCAAGACAGTTACTTACGCATTTTTATATGGAGCTGGAGATGAGAAAATCGGACATTCAATTGACCCTTTACTCACTACCAAGAAAGCGAAGAGCACTGGTAAGGAAATTCGTGCAGCATATGTCGATGCCATTCCAGGACTCGAAGATCTTCTTAACGCTGTTAAGAAAGCGAGCGAGAAAGGATGGTTGAAAGGTATTGATGGGAGGAGATTCACAATCACCTCTTCTCATTGTGCCTTGAACTACCTTTTACAAGGATCGGCAGGCGTCATTGCTAAACGATGGATGGTGCTTGCAGATGAAAATATTAAAAAACTAGGCATTGATAAGGACACCCATCAATTAGCCTTTATTCATGATGAACTTCAATATGAAACCAAAAGAGAACACGAATCAGACCTATGTGCATCCTTGGTATACTCAGCAGCAGAAGCTGGTGAATATTACAAACTCAGATGTCCAATTGCAGCGGAAGCTGTACGAGGAGACACATGGGCAGACACCCACTAAACCTAATGAAATTATTAATTGATGCCGACTATATCGTTTATAAAAGTTGTAGCGCCTGCGAGTATGATCTTGATTTTGGCAATGATGTTATCGTTGTCGCTAGCAGATTCAGCGAAGCCTATTCATCCGTTCAGCGCGAACTTAAGCAGATTATTGACAGGTTCCTATGGGACCAACCAAAATTAATTTTATTTTTCAGTGACTCTGAAAATTTTAGAAAAAAAATATATCCAGATTATAAGGGACATAGAAATAGAAAGAAGCCCTGCGGATATCGTAGGGTGATTAATGCTCTTAAGGAAGAGTATGAAGTTATTACACTACCCACACTTGAGGCTGATGATGCTCTTGGAATTTATGCCACTACTAATCCTGGTAACATTATATGTAGTCCTGACAAAGACATGAGACAAATACCTGGTAGACTCTTTGACATGAACGAGACCGTTATGATCACTGAGGAAGCAGGTAGAAGGTGGCATCTAATACAGACACTAGCAGGTGATCAGACTGATGGTTATTCAGGATGTCCTGGCTATGGTGTAAAGACTGCTACAAAACTATTTGAGAAGGAAGGGTATACATGGAATGTTGTTGCAGATGCCTTCCTTTCTAAAGATTTAACTGAAGAGGATGCATTGTTAAATGCTAGACTCGCACGTATACTAACAAAGGAAGATTACAATGACGAACCTATCCCGTGGACTCCCACCAATGCCTAAGATTGATCTATCACTTGAGCAAGAGTTCAAGATGAAACAGATCACTGATGCATTAGAGAAGGTAAGTAAGGAAGAGATTATATTTGTAGCATTATCATTACAAAGGATGAACTTTGTTTTATCCAATAACATCACCCAATTACTAAGAGAATGGCAACCAACCCAGCCTATTACAACAGAGGATCTATCGAAGTCTGGGACTTTGTAAGGGATCAGAATTTAAACTATCACCTTGGTTGTGCTCTTAAATACATTTGTAGAGCAGGGCACAAGGGAAGTAAGGCAGAGGACTTACAGAAAGCAATCCACTATTTAGAGAACGAACTTGAAAACTCCATCACAACAGGCGAAAGAATTCAGGGATGCATATACCCTAATAGATACTATGCAGAGACGGGAACATCAGAAAGTTTTGATCGATGAAGAATACTCTGAATTCATTGAAGCCCACTATCGACTTGATCGTGTGGATACTATCAAGGAATTGGCAGATCTTGTGTATGTCTGCTTTCAGTACGCTGCTAATCTTCGTTGGGATCTTGGCACTGCTCTTGAGAGGGTACATGAATCCAACATGTCAAAGCTTGGAGAAGACGGGAAGCCTGTCTATAGAGCTGATGGCAAGGTCTTAAAAGGACCAAACTATAAACCACCAACATTGCATGATTTAATATGAACACAACTGACAAGATCTCTAGGACAGGTAGAGTACAAAATTGGATAGATAACCCTGATGGTAGACTGCCTGTAAGTTGTACTGTCTACTCAGTTTCTGATTGTATGGAAGGACACGATGGTATTGAAGATAGCTGGAGGTTTGTCAGCCATGCTCTCAGGTATGGTGCAGGGTGTGCAGTACATCTTAGTAACCTTAGACCAGCAGGAAATGAGAACGGTAAAGGTCTTGTCGCAAGTGGTCCGTTATCCTTTGCTAAGTTCTACAACCTACTCAACCAAGAATTGAGGAGAGGCGGCACCTATCGTAATGGTGCTGTGACTTTGCATATGGATATTGATCATCAAGATATCAGGATGTTTGTCAATACAACACGAGCACAACTACCTTGGGTAAAGAAATGTGTCAATCTAACACAAGAATTGTGGGATAAATCTAATCAAGACACTAAAGAAGACATCATTGCAGGCATTCAACGTGGTGATGTTTGGTTGAACAAGATGAAATGGGATAAGAATGGCAGTAGAATCCTAGGTAATGTGTGTCTTGAGGTATATTTACCTAGTAGAGGTACTTGTTTATTACAACATGTTAACCTTGGAGCATGTACTGTCAATGAAATCCCCGAAGCTTTTGTTGCAGGGATGAGAGAACTATGTGATCTCCATGCTAAGACAGGAGTACAAGAGCACAGTGAGTACCTTCCTCCTACTATCGACAAGCAAGTAGGACTAGGGATGCTTGGACTAGCTAACCTTCTTAAGTTAGAAGGTGTTAGTTATGCAGAGTTTGGAGAAGCATTGTTTGTATTTAATAATGGTGTAGAGATTTCTAATAACCATCCTGCAAGTTTTGAGATGGCTATGAAGATCGTACAAGCTCTCCATATGGGCATAGAACGTGCGGCAGCAGTAGCTAGGTCACATTACATGCAACGTGCCTTTGCCATCGCTCCTACAGCCTCCTGTAGCTATCGTAGCGTTGATCGTGAAGGTAACACTTGTACACCAGAGATAGCACCACCAATTGCTAGGTCTATTGACCGTGACTCTGATACATTTGGAGTCAAGACTTATGAATATGGTGATGTAGAAATTGCTAGTAAGGTAGGCTTTGATGTTTACCAAACAGTAGCAAATGAAATAGTTAGAATGCTAGAAAATACCGGGTTGTTTCATGGTTATTCATTTAACACCTGGTCAGACGTGGTTACCTATGATGAGGACTTCATTCAGGATTGGTTGGAAAGCCCACAGACGAGTATGTACTACAGCCTTCAGGTTATGGGGGATACTCAAGACAAGTCTGATACATACGCTGCATTAGATGCTAATGATGTAATGGATTACTTGGAGGACATTCTGAAAGATGACGTGCAATGTGACTGCCAAGAGTAAAGTTTGCTCAAGCTGTGGCGAAGATAAGCCAGCGAAGAACTTCACAAAAGATAAGAGACGCTCTGGTGGACTAGGTTCATGGTGTGGCGCTTGTCGGTATAAGAAATACCCTAAAGATAAAGAAAAACGTAAAGCACATGATGCTAAATACAAGTATGGTCTTTCAAAAGAAGATTATACAAAACTGTTAGACAAAACATACTGTCCGATATGTGGTAGCGAAGAACCTCTCGTTATAGACCATGATCACAGCACTTCGGAAGTGCGTGGACGACTTTGCCAGCCCTGTAATAAGGGGCTTGGCTTTTTCCGTGATAACGAACAATCCCTACTAAACGCTATAGCATATTTGAGACATGAGACAGACACCTTATCAGAAACTATACAACAGAAAAAGAAAGTGGACACCAGTCCAAACAACAGCAGGTCAACTTAAAGAAGGTGCAGAAGAAACAATCTTCCGTGCTTTAGCTATTAGGCATATGGAATTGCCTGTAGGAGAGTGGATTAAAGATGCTTTAAAAGAAGTACCTGAACACTCTCGGGAGCTTCTACTATCAAACATAAAAGATGAAGAGAACCACGACATCGCTTTGGGATATGCAGCTAAAGCAATTGGCACAGATCAACAATCAGAAGAAGAAGCTCTCAGACTCCGAGACGCTTGGGAAGCTCATCCAGACCACACAATCTGCAAGGCATTGGTGGCTGAACGAGGAATCTTCTTCACCCTATTACCTTTCATGAGATTTAATGGTGATGCAGGACTACGAACAATTTCAGCCGATATCTCAAGGGATGAGCAGA
>Ga0080013_1005333_pt1 | contig 12067 bp, 12 predicted proteins | sample ETNvirenome_6_85_FD_69236 | JGI IMG/M metagenome (GOLD analysis project Ga0080013, IMG submission 69236) | Marine viral communities from the Pacific Ocean - ETNP_6_85 (SPADES assembly) (version 2) | ecosystem: Environmental > Aquatic > Marine > Oceanic | place: Pacific Ocean | collected 2013-06-19 | reverse complement strand
GCATTACGACTGGTTAGAAGAAGACGAAGACTATAAGCTAACAGTAAAGAGTATAGAAGACGTAGCTATAGACTTTGCAGAAAGCCAACTACATAAACAGATTAAGAAGGGCAGTACGCCTGCTACGGTATTCTACCTAAAGACGAAAGGCAAGCGACGCGGATATATAGAACGCCAAGAACTAGAACATAGCGGCGGCGAAAAGCCTATTAAGATTAACCTGCTAATAGATGACGAACAGCCTACTAACGACTAAGCAAGGTTTAGCGTTAAAGTACTTAACAGACGATACTACTAACACCGTACTATACGGCGGTGCAGCAGGTGGCGGTAAAAGCTACTTAGGCTGCGCTTATATTGTCTGGCTATGCACCGAGTACGACGGCGTGCGCTGTTTGATTGGACGAAGCAAGCTAGACAACTTAAAGAAAACCACGCTTAACACCTTCTTCGAGGTGTGCGACAAGTGGGGTATAAAGGCTAACAAACACTACACCTATAACGCACAGGCTAATACTATTACTTTCTATAACGGTAGCCAAGTTATCTTAAAGGACTTGTTTCAGTACCCTAGCGATAGGAACTTCGACAGCTTAGGTAGTTTAGAACTTACCGCAGCTTTTATAGACGAATGTAACCAAATAACAGAAAAGGCGTACCAGATAGTAAGTAGCCGTATACGATACAAGCTAGACGAATATAACTTAATACCTAAAGTACTACTAACCTGCAACCCTTCTAAGGAGTGGGTATATAGTAAGTTCTACAAGCCAAGCAAAGAAGGCAGGCTGCCAGACTACCTAAAGTTTATACCTTCGCTAGTAACAGATAATAGACACGTAAGCAAGCACTACGCACAGCAACTAGAAAAGCTAGACCACGTAAGCAAGCAAAGGCTACTGTTCGGTAATTGGGAATACGACGACACAGACGACAAGCTAATAGACTATAACGCTATACTAGGAATGTTTGAAACAGAACACGTAGAAGCAGGCGAAAAGTATATAACTGCGGATATAGCGCGCTATGGTAAAGATAAAACAGTTATAGCTTATTGGAGCGGCTTACGTGTAGAAGCGTTTAAGGTAATGGACGTAAATAGCGTTACAGAAGCAGCAGACGAAATACGTAAGCTACAGCAGAAGTACAGCGTAGCGTTAGGTAACATAATAGTAGACGACGACGGAGTAGGTGGCGGTGTACGTGATATATTGCGCTGTAAGGCGTTTGTAAACAATTCTAAAGCACTTAAAGGCGAAAACTATATAAACCTAAAGACGCAATGTTACTACGCTTTAGCAGACGCTATAAATAAGTCTACCGTTTCAATACATACAGATAACACAACGTACAAGAACTTTATAATACAGGAACTAGAGCAGGTAAGGCGTAAGAACTTCGACAAAGACACAAAGCTACAGCTAATAAGTAAGGACGAAGTAAAAGCGGCTATAGGGCGTTCGCCAGACTTTAGCGATGCTTTAGCGATGCGTATGTACTACGAATTAAAGCCGCAAGGCAGGTACTACATACAATAAAGAAAGGGGCTGCCGTTAAGCAAACCCCTAAACTAAAACAATGAAATGTACAAGATGCTGTACTAAAGAAGTGCAAGTATACCGAAAATTAACTTTTTATATTTTATAACGTGGATATAGTTATCAACAAAGACAGTTACTACATACCTACCAAATGGGCGGAAGTTTCGCTAGGTAAGTATATGGACTTTATGGCTAATTATGAAGAAGAAGCTACAGAAACCCAAAAAGAAATAGTTTTACTTAGTGCGTTTACAGGCGTACCACTAGAAAAGCTAGAGCAGATAAAGAAGCAGTCGTTAGACAAAGCAGTAGCAGAAATTAGCAAGCTGTTCGAAACACCTGCTAACAAAGACTTAAACTTAATAGTAGAAATAGACGGCGTAGAATACGGCTTACACCCTAACCTATCCGAACTAAAGCTAAAGGAGTTTGTAGATTTAGATATGAAGCTAGAAGGTGGCTGGGAAGCTATGGACGAAGTAATGGCTATATTATACAGACCTGTAACGGATAAGAAGAAAGGCAAATATAATATAGAAGACTACGACTATAGGACAGCTAGCAAGCGCGCTTTATTGTTTAAAGACAATTTAAGCATAGACACAGTAAACGGCGCGGCTGCTTTTTTTTTGACTATAGGAATAGATTACATACAGATTACGCAGGCTTATTCAAAGACAATGAAGAACAGGGCAGCACGTCGCAAGGCTTCAAGACAGATGAAGAACAGTTTAATGAAAAATATGGGTGGTACGGAATAATATACAATATAGCGCAAGGCGACTTACTGAAGTTCGACGCAGTACTAGAGCGAACAGTAGACGAAGCCTTTAACTATATAATGTATACTTCAGATTTAGCACATATACAAAATAAACAAAAATGATAGAGTATCAAGGGTATAACATAAAGAACGTAACGCTAGAGAATTTATACAAACTTCTAAAAAGCGTAGGTAGTGCAAACACCTTAATAGCCACTACTACAGTAGGCGATATTTTCGAAGTAGACTTAGTAGAAACAAGCTACCCACTTTTACACGTAGGTACTTCTAGCGCGTCTTATGGGCTTAACACACTTACGTATAGTTTTCAGCTTATTGTAATGGACTTAGTAGATAAGGACGAAGCAAACGAAGAAGAAGTGTTAAGCGATACGTTACAAATTATAGGCGATATTCTAAGCGCAATAAGACACACAGACGACAGCGACTATACAGACTTTAGGCACATTGTTAGAATAGACGATAACATAAGCTGCGAACCTTTTACAGAACGCTTCGACAACGAGGTAAGCGGATGGACGGCAACAATAAGCATAGAGGTAGATTTTGACGCTTCGGCTTGTAGTGGCGAATTACCTGTTTAAGAGGTAGTTAAGCGAAAAGCGTAACAGCGAAGTAGCACAAACAAGAATATAATACTATTAGTATAATACTATAGTAATATAATAGTAAGTAAGTAATATATAATATAATATAATAAAAAGAATATAGTATTTAAGCGATTTTAACGCCTTTGTGGTACAAGTATACCAAAAAGTACAGAAAGTAGCTTAGAAACGCTTAAAACAATAAATAAGACTATTATGGCGACAACATTAACAGCAGCAACACTAACAGTAAACGTAAGCGAAAGCATTACACTAAACGGTACGACGTACGACCAGACTGTAACTAAAAGTATATCGAGTATAGCAAAGTTCGAAAAGAGAATTATAAGTATAGCGGCTTCTACGTCTGCTACTTTGTTTTCTTTTGCTAGTAGCCCTACAGGCTTGCAGTTCGACAGCGACGACTTGAAGTACTTACGACTAACTAACTTAGACGATACCGAACAGTTGATACTAACTACTTCGGCAGCTTCAGCAGCAGGCGCGCAAGCACTTAACGCAGGCGGTAGTTATACTTTATTCGGTAACGGTGTAAGCGGTGCAGCTAGTAAGGCAGCTATTACAGCTATAGCCGTTTTAGATACTATCTACGTTAGAAACAATAGCGGTGCAGCTATTGACTTAGAAATAGTAGTAGCTACCGCGTAGTGAAAGCTAAGAACGTCGAAAAGGTATTTAACGCTTTTGGTAAGAAAGTAGTACGCACAGCACGCGGTATACTTAACGCTAAAGGAAGTAATACTAGCGGAAACCTAGCGGATAGTTTAGGCTATCAGTTAAAAGTATATCCAAGCGGCGGTTTAGAGTTGCAGTTTTTAGGCGAAGGTTACGCGCGTATAGTAGACGAAGGAGTAAGGGGTAGTAAGAGTAGCGCGAAAGCACCTAAAAGCCCTTTTAAGTATACAGGCGACCACAAAACAGTAAACATAGGCGCGATAGATAAGTGGGCGGTACGAAAAGGACTACAAGGAGTAAGGAATGAAAAAGGGCAGTTTATTAAGCGTAAAAGTTTAGTATTTTTAATAGCTAGAAACATAAAGCTATTCGGAGTAAAGCCTACTAACTTCTTTAGTGACGCCTTAAACGAAGAACTAAAACACCTGCCTAAAAACATAGCTAGAGCCTATGCGCAAGACGCAGGTAAATTTATAAGAACAGTAACACAGCAAATTTAATGGCAAGTATAGTACAAAAACCAGAAAACAAAATACTACCTGCTTATAGTAGTATGGTATTCGTAGCAACGGAAAACGCAATCGTGCTAGCGGCTGCTGCCTACTATAGATATATTTTTAAAGTAAAAATAAGAAGCTACTACTATACGACTACGGGCGTAGATTATGACGACGAAACTGTAGAATTTAAAGTAGTACCTAACAAAGAAAATAAAGGTATAGTAGATATTTCGCAAGTAGTAAAAGACTATATAGAAACAGACGAACGAAACTATAACAACGCTACGCAAGCTATACACAATGTTACTAAATACTCTTTTAATATAAAGAACCTTGTAAAGGTAGAAGTACAGATAGGCTATGAATACGCGACTACAGCTTTAGGGGCTATAACAACAAGCACACCGCAAACGTTCGCAGAATATAGAGTATTTAACGGCTGCCAACAAATAGAAGACGGCTTAACATACGATTATACGCCACACATACTAGACGGCGAAACTAAAAGCGTTTTAAGTAACTTAGATAGCACAGTAGCGCGAAAGCTAAGACGCACAGACTACGCTACAGTAGCCTTCTTTAACGGTGCTTTTGAAAACCTAGATGGCACTATCAAATATAGCTACGCTAATAAGCCGCAGATAAAATTCTACGACAGCGACGACGCACAGATAGGGGCAGCAGCACCCTTCCACACTAACACAACCGCAAATAACGGCGCGTCTTCTACTAGTACTACGAACGGTACGGCTAACGGCTTGCTATATCTAGGTGTAGGCGCACAAAATATAACAGACGCAGGTATAACAATACCTGCAAATGCTTCGTACTATACTATTCAGTTTATGAATACCACGTATTCAGACGCGCACAGTAAGCTGTATACATTCAAGCTACAGGACGACGACTGTAAAGGTTACGAAACTATTAGACTAGCCTACCTTAACAGGCTAGGAACTTACGACTATTTTAACTTTACTAAGTTAAGCCGTAAGGTTACAAACATAGCACGCGACAACTACACTAAAAACGTAGGTACTTGGCAAGGCGATAACTACAGCTACAATACTTTCGAACGCGGAAGGGCAGTACTTAACACAACGGCTATAGAAACAATAGAAGCGCACACAGACTATATAACAGAAGCAGAAGCGGTAGGCTTAGAAGAACTATTTACTAGCCCTTCTGTATGGGTGTACGACGATAGTAACAAATGGCTACCCGTAGTAGTAACAGAACAAAGCTATACTAAACAAACTACAGCTAACGATATGCTAAAGCAGTACGTAATAGCGGTAGAAAAAGCACACAGCAAACGTATACAGACTTCGTAAATGATTAGACTAACAGCATATAACCAAGCGAACACAACGCAGTACGATTTAGACTTATTCGGCGACGAAACAATAGCGGTAACACTTACTATAGACGACTTACGCGACATAAGCAGTAAGAACGCTTCTTTTACTAAAGACTTCGACTTACCTGCTACTAAAAATAACAATAAGTTTTTCCAGCAAGTATTCGACTTACAAGTAGACAGCACGTACAACCCTTATAAGAAAACGCGCGCAACTATTACAGACAACGGCGTAGAAGTGTTTAGCGGTTCTATGTATCTTAACGAAGTATTAGACAAAGAAGGCAGCATATCTTATAGAGTAAATGTATATTCAGAAACGGTAGACTTCTTAGAAGCACTAGGCGAAGCGACACTAGCAGACTTAGACTATACAGACTTAGCGCACACTTACAACGAAGCAAATGTAGAAGCGTCTTGGGGTTCTACAGGCGTAACACTTACAGCAGGCGGAACTACTACAGACGTTTTCTACCCTTTAGTAGATATAGGGAATATCTACCTTAGTGGCGGTATTCAGTTTAACAGTAGTTATAACTATACGCCGTTTGTTTCGGCTAAATATATCTTAGATAAGATATTCGAATACGCTAACTTTACATACAATAGCGACTTTTTTAATAGTGATTACTTTAAGGCGATATATACAGACACGTTCTTAGACGACCAGACTAATAACTATACTTACGGTTTAGTAGATTTAGACTTTGTATACCTTACTAGCCCTTCTTTAACACTAAGTAGTAGCTTACAAGCTGTACCACTTTCTATAGAAGTTACAGACGCTAACAACCTATGGAACAACAGCACATATACGTATACCGCGCCTGCTGATAATGTAGACGTAACAGTATACCAAAATTTAGCTTGGACGGGTGCTATAGGCGACGTTATAGAGGTGTACGTAAGCACTACTATAGGCGGAACTACTACAGATATACTAGTAGACACCGCTACTATAACAATGCCTGCAGGAGTTACGACGCTTGTAAACTACAGAACAGACACGTGGGCGGTAGACCAATATAACCTACCAAACGCAGGCGACACAATACAAATAAAAGCAAAAGCTACGACAGGCACGCCGTCGCTACGAACAGAAAGCGTGTACTACGATTACACCGTTTCGCCGCCTGTAGAAACATATACGATAACTTCTAACGCTTACTTCGAAACCTTTACAAACGCACAAAGTATAGATGAACGAATGACGCGATACAAAGACGACGTAAAACTAGCGGATATATTTAAAGACTTTTCTAAGCTATTTAACCTATACGTAGAACCGTTAAATAATAGATACTTAAAAATAGAGCCTTACGAAGACTACTTAGCTACAGGTACTACACTATATTGGGATGACAAAATAGACTTTACAGAACTAAAGCAGGAGTTTGTAGAAATACCTAGTAAACTTACTTTCTTATATAATAACGACGAAGAAGACAAAGGGTTACAGGCTTGGGAAGACTTCACAGGAACGCCACAGGGGAGTTATTCTGTATATCCTGCGACAGATGTAAATAACGAACAAGAAATACAGCTAGAAGTATTTAGCGCAACCTTTTCAAACTATGCAGGTTATAGTAGTGTGTTTAAAGAAGAAGACGCACAATTTATACCGCTAGAAAATAGCCCTAGACTACTATTTAAAAGTAGCAACCCTTTAGCTGTAGCTAATACAGACAGCCTTAACGTTGTTACGTCCGCCTATATAGGTAGCGCGTCTTATTTAAGCGACGCAGCTATCGCCGCAGAATTTTCGTTAGAGTTTGGCACAAGCACAACCGCAGAAGACTTGTATACGCGTTTCTGGCACACATACGTACAGGATAAATACACGCAGGACGCAGTAGTAATAACGGTTATAGCTAAACTTAGCGCAGGCGATATAACAGGCTTTAGCTTTGCCGATAAGATAGTAATACAAAACCAAGCCTATAGAGTAAACAAAATAGAGTACTTAGTAGGCAAGGCAGAACTAGCGAAACTAGAACTATATAAAGTAACCAACTAAATGGCTAGAGTTAAGAAAATATCAACTATAAACGAAGCAGGCGTAGTAACGTTTACAGACGGGCGCACAACTTCCGCAGGCACAAAGACAGACTGCGACTACTACGGCGGTACATATAGCGGTAATGTTTGCTATATACGTAAGAAAAAAGTAAGCAATAATTTCGAGAATAAGAACAGGGTAAGCGGCGCGAACAATACTGTACATAGTAGCTTTAATATAAACGCTACAGGTAACGAACACAATATAAAAAACTGCGATAGCACTACAGTAGCAGGTAAATACGCAGACACTAAGCTAGACAACGCCTTCGTAGTAGGTGGCGGCAGCACTTCGGGGCGTAACCAGGTTAGCACGCTGTTTTTCGAAGGTAGAACGGTAGAAACTGCCGACGCTACAGAACTATTTATAGGCGGCGTAGATGGGCAACGTTTTACGATAGACGAAAGCTATAACAGGGTAGTACTAGGCTTAGATATACACGCTACTATGAAGCAGGTTAATTCTACTAACGCCGTCTGCGGCTATATGCACAGTAACGCCGTTTTTCAAAGTACCGCAGGCGTGCTAGCTATCAACGGCAGCCACACAGCCGCTTTCGCGTCTAGCGGAATGAGTACAAGCGTAATAGTCTTAACAGCGACAGCAGGCACGCCCGACTATATTAAAGTACACGTGGTAGGCGATAGGTCGCTAACCCAAGATTGGGCGGTAGTAATTAACGTATACGAAATAAAAACAAACGCAGTATAATGTATAGAAATTTTAAACTACAAGGCGATGTAATAGCGTTAAGTTTCGCGGCTTTTAAAGACGTGCTACCTGCGCTTACGAAATACACAAAGATAAAAACGAAGCATAACGAAGTTATACTAGGCAAATGGCAAAAGAAGAAGTAATAATTAACATTAAGGCTAATTCGAGCGAAGCGAATAAAAGCCTAGAAAAAGTAACGAAAAACACTAAAGAAACTTCGAACGCCGCTAACGAAGCGGCAGGCAACTTTAGAATAATGGGCGTAAGCCTTAACGGCGTTAAGTCTGCGTTTTCTAAAATTATACCTGTAGCTAAAGGAATGTTTAGCACGATTAAGGCAGGTATGATTTCTACAGGTATAGGTGCTTTAGTAATAGCGGTAGCTTCTTTAATATCCTATTTCACAAAGACAAAGAAGGGCGCAGAAATGCTAACGGTAGGCTTTAAGGCGGTAGGGGCTATCATAAGCGTGCTAACAGACCGTATAAGCGCAATAGGGGGGGCTATAGTTAAAGTGTTTAAAGGCGACTTTAAGGGCGCACTAAACGAAGCTAAAGGAGCGGTAACAGGTTTAGGTACAGAAATAGCTAACGAAACTAGGGCTATGATAGAACTAACAGAAACCCTACAAAGAGTACGCGACGCAGAACGGGACTTTAGCAAAGAGCGCGCTCAAACGAATCAGATAATTAGCGAAGCGCGAATGTTAGCGGAAGACGAAACTAAAAGCTACGACGAAAGGCTAACCGCTTTAAAAACCGCAAACGAATTAGAAATAACTACTACGGAAAAAGCAATAGCCCTACACCAAGAAAAACTAGACGCTAAACGTATTGAAGTCGAAATGTCAGAATCTATGGCAGAAGACTTAGACGAATTAGCGCAACTAGAAGTAGAGTTAATAAACCTACAGACAGGTAGTTTTAATACGCGTAAGCGTTTAATGACAGGCGAGGAAACGCTCCGCAGAGAGCAGGAAGCTAACCGTAACGCAAGGCACAAACAGCATCTAGCAGATATAGCAGAAAAAGCTAAAGCAGAAGAAAAGGCAGCAGAAAGAATAAAAGACGTACAAAATGAAATACGATTATTTGAAGAAAAAAACGCAGAAGAAAGGGCTTTACTTCAAAACGAAATAAATATGAACAAAGCATTGGACGCAGAAGAAAGTTTGGCGGTTCAAATGGATATTACAAAACTTTTCTTCTTAAAAGAAGACGAAATTAGAGCCTTTTACCGCGAAAAAGCCTTTGCAGACGCAGAAGCATTTAATCAGCAAATATTTGCAGAAGAAGAAAAGGCAGCAGCCAAAAAGAAACAACTAACTTTAGACCAACAAGCACTAGATAAATCAGTAGCTAATAGTAAAATGCAAGTAGCAGGCGACGCTTTAGGTGCTATTTCGGATATATACGGTAGAGAAAGCGCGGCAGGGCAAGCAGCCGCCGTAGCGCAGGCTACTATAAACACCTACCAAGCAGCTACGAACGCTTTAGCGAATACGCCTGCGCCGCCGCCCTTCCCTATGATAGCGGCAGGGGTAGCAGTAGCAGCAGGTTTAGCTAACGTTAATAAAATAATAGCTGTAGAGCCTACTAACGGCTTCGCTACAGGTGGTGTAGTAGGTGGTGGCGGAAGTGGTACTAGCGATAGTGTAAGCGCGCGCCTTTCACGTGGCGAAAGCGTAATTAACGCTAATTCTACTAGAATGTATAGACCGCTACTTAGTGCAATAAACGAAGCAGGCGGCGGTAGACGCTTTGCAGACGGCGGAATAGTAGAAGGCGATACGGGCGGAATGACAGCAGGCGTAGTTAAAGCCTATGTAGTAGCTGACGATATGAGTAACGCACAGGACAGGTTAGCGAAAATTAGAAGAAAATCAACAATTTAAAAAATAGAAATTATGCCTTGTAAAAAATGCGACGATAACAAGTATAGATGGGGTGCAGGTAACTGTAAGTATAAAACCCTACAGGAGTGCGAAGCAGCACACCAAACCTACGATATAGTAGAACTAGTAATAGACGACGATAACGAAGCAATAGCTATAGACGCTATTAGCCTTGTTACTAGCCCTGCTATAGAAACGCCGTTTGTTTATTTTAACGACGACGAAAAAGGTAAGCTAACGCTAGCTAAGATAGACGAAGAAAAGCGTATGTTAATTAGCCCTGCCCTAATACCGTATAAGCAGATATACCGCTACAACGCCGAACAGGATAAGCACTACTACGTACACTTTACGGCAGACACCGTACGTAAGGCAGCCGAAGCGTTCATTAAACACCACAATACTAATAACGCTACAGTACAGCACGAATACAAAGTAACAGGCGTAAGCGTTATAGAAACGTGGATAAGCGAAGACAGTAAGACAGATAAAAGCAACCTATACGGCTACGAACTGCCTAAAGGTACGTGGTTCGTATCTATGCGTATAGATAACGACGACGTCTGGCAGCAAATTAAAAGCGGCGAACTACGCGGCGTTAGTATAGAGGGCTACTTCGTGAACGCTGCCGAAAAGTTAGCAAGCGTAAAACCTAACGAGCCTACAGACGAAGAAATACTGTTAGCGTTACACGAAATACTAACCGAAAACAAAACAAACGAATAGTAAATATATTTTAATTTATAAACCTTGTAACAATTTTATCAAATGGACTTAAAAGAACGTATAAAAGTAGCTTTAGGCTTAGAAGAAGAAGTTAAGGAAGTTTCCTTAGCGTTCGAAGCAAAGCTAGCAGACGGTACTATTATAGTATCAGAAGCTGACGCACTAGAAGTAGGCGTAGTAGTAAACATTCTATCGGAAGACGGCGAGCAAACGCCACTACCAGAAGGCACGTACGAATTAGAAAGCGGCGAGCAATTCACAGTAGATGCAGAAGGCTTAGTAACCGAAGTAGCAGAAGCTAAAGAAGAAGAAGTAGAAGAAGAAGCTGCACCAGAAGAAGAAGAAATGGCAGCAGAAGAAACTACAGAAGAAGTAGCGTTAGAAGAAAACAACGAAGCCGAACTATTCGCAGAAATTGGCGCAGTAGTAAAAGAACTTTTAGAAGAAGTACGTAACGATATTGCTAGAATTACAAGCGAACTAGACGAACTACGCGGCGAAAATCTAGCTAAAGAAGAAAATATAGCGGACTTGCAAGAAGAAAATACTAACCTAGCAGCACAGGTAAAAGAACTTAACGAACAACCTGCAGCAGAAGCGGTAAAACTTTCTAAATTCACAGATAACAAAAAGGTAGAATTAAGCAAAGAAGACTTTGCTAAACTTACACCACAACAAAAATACTTATATAATTTTAACAACTTAAATAAATAAAAAATGGCATTAACTATTACTAGTTCATCTTACGCAGGTGAACACGCAGGAATGTACGTTTCGGCAGCCCTAAAACAAGCGGCTTCTTTAGACTATATGACTGTTAGAGAAAATGTAAATTACAAAGAAGTACTAAACAAGGTAGCAGGTGCTAACTTAGTAAAAGATGCTTCTTGCGACTTTACAGAAAATTCGGCAGCTTTAACACTTACAGAAAGTGTTTTATTTGTTGAGCCTTTCCAAATTAACATCGACGTATGTAAGACTACTATGCAGTCAGATTGGGCTTATTCTCAACAAGACGACTTTGTAGCGTACGCTTCTTCTTACTTAGCAGGTTCTATAGCTGACAGCGTAGAACACTCTATCTGGCAAGGAACTACAGGTACTTCAGGTCAATTTGACAAATTAGCTACGGGTTCTATGACTGCTTCAACGGCTTCTGCCGCTTATTCAGCAGCTAACATTATCGCTAACTTAGGTACTTTAGCA
>Ga0080013_1005331_pt1 | contig 12071 bp, 15 predicted proteins | sample ETNvirenome_6_85_FD_69236 | JGI IMG/M metagenome (GOLD analysis project Ga0080013, IMG submission 69236) | Marine viral communities from the Pacific Ocean - ETNP_6_85 (SPADES assembly) (version 2) | ecosystem: Environmental > Aquatic > Marine > Oceanic | place: Pacific Ocean | collected 2013-06-19 | reverse complement strand
ATCAGAAGAGGGACATGAAAATTATGTTTTTTGTAAGCCAGAGTTTTTACAACTTCTGCACGACTCTAAGTTATTAAAAGACGGGCCTTTTACCCTAGTTACTCACAACTCAGATATTAATTTTACTGAGGAGTATGTGGAGGCTGTATTAGAATTCTTTCCTGAGATTGATCATTGGTATACTCAAAACTTACTGTGCGAGCATCCTAAAGTTTCTCCTATACCTATTGGTATAGCAAATCCTAAGTGGTCTCATGGAAATCAAGATCGCTTCAAAAAAATCATGGAGGAGCATAATGAAAAGGATAATTTATATTATGCTAACTTCAATGTTTCTACAAACCCTCCAGAGAGGGTTAATTGTTATAAACAGCTACGCATCGAGCCGTCAATTGATTACCCAAATGCAGCCTCCATAGAAGATCACGATAAGTTTGTAAATGAAACCCAAGACGACTATTTAAGAAACATGTCGAAGTCTTTTTTTGCAGTTTCACCTGATGGTAACGGCAAAGATTGTCATAAAACATGGGAGGCTTTATATATGAAAAGTATACCGATTATTAAGAGATGGCATGGCGCAGAAAGGTTTAAAAAATTAGGTATTCCGATGTTAATAATAGACGACTGGGCCGAGTTTAAAAATTTAGAATTAAACAAAGAACTATATAATGAAGTGTGGGGAGACTTTAATCCCTCCTCCTTAAATTTCTCACTATTTGCAGAAAATGGATAAAAATATAAAAATAAAATTTGCCTGTCACTGGGACACTCCTGAGGGGCTGGCTGATCGGGTGGCTAGAAACTGGGGAGAGCCCCCAGAGGGATTAGAAATCACCTCTGGCTCTGAGTTTGACTATCTAATCACGTTTAATAACAGCCAAGAGATGTTAAGCGTCCCCAAAGAAAAAAATATAGTTTTTACCATGGAGCCCAGTTGGAGCGATTGTATACGAGACGCTGTTTTAGATAACAGCTTTAAGGTTTTTAGTAGTGTGAGCCGATTTGCCTCAAGAGATAATGTAGAGATGGCCCCCACCCTCATGTTTAGCGAGGACTCAGGGGGTGCTACGCATTCCCATGTAAAACAGGCAGGGGTAGGGGTCTCCACGACAATGGAGGGGTATTTGTCGAATAACAATTTTAATAAAACCAAAAAGTGTTCTATTATTTTAGCGGCTCATGGAGCAATTGCTGGTGCTCCAAAGCACCCTGATTCAATTTACCTTAACAGGGAGAGATTATTAGTTAAGATTTTTGAGTCAGACTTAGATATAGATGTTTATGGAAGAGGGTGGAACATTAACGATCCTCGTTATAAAGGTTATGCAGAATACAAGGAAGATGCGTTAGGTGATTATGAGTTTAGCATTGGCATTGAAAATTCGCGAGAGGATTACTACGTCTCAGAAAAGATCACAGATTGTTTCATGAATAACTGTGTTCCTATTTATGATGGCTGCAAACTGGTTCATGAATTTTATAATCCAAAGTCTTTTGAAAAAATTGACGTTGACAGCGAAAACGTCATTGAGGACATCAGGGCGATCATCAGTGGCTCTAATGAAAAATATAAAGAATATATTCTTGAGTCTAAGCAAAAATACTTTAACGATTACAACATATATACCTATTTAGAAAAATGCATACCGTTCAAATAGGCTGTCACACAGGAGACGATTCCTTCCTTGATTTTTTCGCTTCAAAGAAAGAGGAAATAGACAAGTGTTTAATGGTCGAAGCTCTCTCCTCTTCACTCGACCTTTGCAAAAAACTCTATTCAGAGAAGTTTGACTCTAAAGCGATGGATAAAATATCCTTTATTAACAAGGTCGTAGTAGACAACCCTAGTTTAGAAAAAATAGATTTTTTCTTTCCTAAAGGGGAACATGAAGGCGACGGAGAGGTTTCTTATACCGCTTTTAGCTCTACAGACAAAAATCATTTAATCTCTCACGGTGTTAAGGTTCTGGAGAAGCGAGAAGTCGCAGCCATTACCCTTTCGAAACTCTTCGAAGACTTCGGCTTAGAAAAAGTTGACAGGCTACACCTAGACGCGGAAGGTCTAGACGCTAGGATTTTGCTTTCAGTGGACCTAGCAGAAATAGATATCCCCTTCATCTGTTTCGAGGCGGCACATACAGATGGAGCCTTTAAACGCGAGACAAACTGTAGCAATGTATATGATCATTTAAAAACTAACGGTTATAGTATTTATACTTTTTTCCATAAAGCTGGCCAAGCTGGATATGACGCGGATCAACTAGATTGGAACTGGTGGGCAATTAAAGGCGATCAACAATCTTTATTGCAAGAAATTATTGAATTTGCGGGGCACAAGTCTAAAGTTGAAAAAGGGTATTCTACCGTAGTAAAACTGGATAAACAAGATGAATAACCTAGCAAAAATCTTTATAATTCATTATACCAAATTAACCGAGAGGAAGGTTCATATGCTTGAGGAACTTAATCATTGGTTTCCTAATACTGACTATGAGTTTATCGAAGATTTTGATCAAGAGGATCTAACCCCAGAAATTATAGAAGAAAATTTTTATCTAGAAAACTTTGAGAAAAGATTCAACAGGAAAATGCTTAGGTCAGAAATGTCCTTGTGCATGAAATATAAAAAAGCAGTTAGTGACATATCAAATTCAGAAGATGGGGAACAGTTTTTTATCTTAGAGGACGATGTTATTTTTAAGGAAGATCCGCTTCGTTATGTGGAGGCGATGAATAATATGTGTAATCAAAAAGCCATAAATTATGATTGCGTATTTTTAGGAGAGGCTTGGATCAGGAAAGGAGACAATAGAGACATATTTGGCAAAAAAGAACACCCCGCGACTAATGGTTTATGCACTGTTCTATACAAGAAGAGGTCTCTACAAAAACTAAACTCCTCATTAAAAGAAGCCAAAATAACCCAGCCAATGGATTGGGAATTAAATGACAGATTCAAAGATTTAGATTTTCAAGTCTATTGGGGTAAAGCCCTGACTAAACATGGCAGCGTTTTAGCTACCGAGGACGAAAATTTCAAAGGATTAAAATCAAGTTTAAGAGAAAAATATTAAATAAAGAACGCCATTATATGAAATATTCAATAGGGATAGTTACCTGTAGATATAGATATGAAAAATATTTTATACCTTTACTTAAAAAGATAAAATCTATAAAACCAGAAATAGAAATTATATGCTGTGTAAATGGCGAAGCTCACGAAGATTTTAATAACAAATACAGGTCTGACATTTTAAAGTTATGTGGGGATTATAAAAATGTCTTCCCTATGATTTGGACAACTTTTCGATCTTTAGCTAAACTGTGGAATACATGCATAATTAATTCTTCCGAAAATCATGTCTTAATTTTAAACGACGATGTTATGGTTGATGAACAATTTTTTGAGTTCATTGACCGACTTGAAGAACAGGATACGTTTACTTTAAGCAGAAGCTGGTCTGCATTTATGGCAAACAGAAAACAGATAAATGATACTGGATGGTTTGATGAAAGGCTTCTAGGTGTTTGCAACGAAGACGGAGATATGGCATATCGGCTATTTTTAAAATATAAAAAACCCGTTAAAAACTATTTTGTCTCATACGCTAATTTTACATCTAACTCACACGGAGACAGCAACCATCTTAAAAATCAAAAAACAATTAGCAAATATAGCCTATATAATCATGATTTTACCCACGATAAATATAAAAGAGACGATATTAATGGAATCGGTGATGGTTATTTCTTTTTTGATGGCAAAAAAGTATCTCAACACATTAAAGATATTCCACAATATCCATACGAAGAATATTTTTGGGATAATAAACATAAACTGTAACAAGCCCAAGCTAATCAAAAATTAAACGATAATCATGAAAAAAATTATAATTACAGGCTCCGCAGGAATGTTTGGGGCTAACTTTGCCAGATATTTTTTAGAGCAAGGGTATACAGTTATGGGGTTAGATAACTTTTCAGGAGGTTATGGCGATTTTTTACCTGAACACGAAAATTTTCAGTTTGTGGAGATTGATCTTATTGATAGCGAGCGTTTAAATAAAATGTTTGACGACTTTAAAGCTGATACTGTTTATCATTTTGCTGCTTATGCCGCAGAAGGACTGTCACCATTCATCAGAAATTTTAACTACACCAACAATGTTATTTGTTCTATGAATGTCATCAATGCTTGTATTAGGACAAGTGCGAAAATAGTTTTCACTTCATCTATGGCTGTTTATGGACATCAGCAAGTTCCGTTTATTGAATCTTCGGTTCCAACTCCAGCAGACCCATATGGTATTGCTAAATACACCGTTGAAATGGATTTGAGAGAAGCAGCGAACCAATTTGACCTTAGATATACCATTATTCGTCCACACAATGTTATTGGTCTTTACCAAAACATTTGGGACAGATATAGAAATGTAATTGGCATATTTATTAATAAGGCTCTTAGTGGAAATCCTCTTACTATTTATGGGGATGGAAAACAGACTAGGGCTTTCTCTGATATATCTTCTTGCTTTAAGACTTTTGAGAAAATTGGATATGATAAATTTAATGGTGAAATTTTTAACATTGGTTCTGATAAATTTTATACAATTAATGAGGCTGCAAAAGTTGTGGGGGAAGTTGCCAAGGGACATGGGTATAACCACGACATCATACATCTTGAAGAAAGATTAGAGGTAAAAGATGCATATCCGTCTCACGATAAAGCGAAGAGCTTTTTAAATTTTAATGACAAAACGGACTTTCCAAAACTTGTAGAATCTATGTTCACTTGGGCTTTAACTCAACCTCATAGGGAGATCAAAAACATGGAATACGAAATTGGCAACGGCATTTATTCTTTTTGGAAATGAAAAAAAAGATAATATTAGTGGTCGGGCCGCAAGGAAGCGGAAACAAACTAACAACCTCGATATTTTTAAACTTCTTCGGGTGCAAAGGCTCGCAGGGGGCGGTATTCCCAAAAACAGATTCTGACAAGATAGTTTATACGAATTCTGTTCCGACAGGCCAAGGTGCAGCTGGTGGTCAGGGAGTTATTGACGATGTATATTTTAAACCTCTTGGGAGAAATATTGGGGTTATTTCCTTTAACAGACTGTTAGCTAAAGTTAGAGATATGTATGGTGATTGTCAAATAAATGTAGCGTGTCCAATTCGCGACCACGAAACAACTGTGAAATCTTTGATATCACAAGGAATGAAAAGGGAAGCCGCAGAACAAATTCACAACCTATCTTTAGAGTGGGTTATTGAATGTTTAAAAGAATGTTATGAAGAAAAAGATGTAATTTTTAATTGGTTGAGTTACGAATTTCTTACTTATGACACAGAGACATGCATAAAATCCCTTTCCGAGCAAATAGGTCTTCCTATTGTCTTAGGCGAAGAGGATTTTAAAGATAGGTGTAAGAACATTGTTCCTAGAAACAAATACCATTATAACGAAAACGAGAGGGGCAAGTATTTGCCAGCAAATCATAATGTCTAATAGACTTCTTTTAATACAACCTGGAGCTTTCGGAGATATATTTTTATGTGTGCCCATCGCTAAATATTATTCAGATGCAGGGTATAAAGTTTATTGGCCTGTTACAAACAAATTTTTCTCTACATTAAAATATTTTCCATATGTTAATCCTATTCTTCTTTCTGAAGATGTTTTAGATCAAGACTGGTTAAGATCAGACGTTATGAAGATCTTGCCAATGCTGGATCAGTATGATAAGATTGTAAATTTAGCAGATAGAGGACCGCACCCCACGGCACAACAACCTTGGGAAAATTTTGAACAATGTAAATACAGATTAGCTGAAGTTCCGTTTGCCGAAAAAAATAATCTATCGTGGCAGAGAAACAAAAATAAAGAAAAAGAGCTTTTTAATTTACTGGGTCTTTCTGATCAAGATGAGTATGCGGTGGTTCATAAAATTGATTCTAGAAATGAAGTTGCTGAAGTCCCCAACATTAATTTACGAGTCGTAGAGGTTCGGGAAATAGAAGGATTTAACATACCCGATTGGTTTTTAGTTTTTAGCAAAGCTAAACAAATTTTTTGTATAGAAAGCTCGATCCATCAATTTTTAGATGGAGTCGTAAACTATCTTCCCGAGGAGAGATTTTTATTGAAAAGACCTTCGGTTAATGATAATTGTAGGTTTACGGTTTCCTCTCATTGGAAACTAGATTATATAGGCGAGAAAAGTAGAATACAGGGATAAGATGAAATATTTAATAACAGGAATTACAGGTTTCGCGGGTCCGCATCTAGCGAGACTTCTGCTCAAGGAAGGCCATGAAGTTCACGGCATAGTTAGAACAGCCAATGGGCGCGAGACTGATTTGTTAGATATTTTAACCTTAGAAGAATTAGAGTCCATTCAGTTTCATTATGCAGATTTAAAAGATTATGGTTCTTTAAACAAAGTTTTATTCCATAGATTCGATGGTGTTTTCCATCTTGCCGCTCAAAGCCATCCTCCGACGAGTTTTTCCAACCCAATTCTAACTTGGAATGAAAACGTTACTGCCAGCTTAAATCTTATTACTCTTTTGGAGGGGTCTCAAACTAAGTTGATGTTTTGCAGCACTTCGGAAGTATATGGGGATACCTGTAAAGATGTAGGCAAGCTCAACGTGGATAGTAGAATACTGCCGAGCAATCCCTACGGAGCGTCGAAGGCTGCAATTGATCTCTACCTCCAAGAGCGTTTTGCTAACCAGAAAAATAGGGGATATATTACTAGAGCCTTTAGTCATACTGGTCCGAGAAGGGGGAAGATTTTTAGCATTAGCTCTGACGCTTATCAGATCGCCAAAATGGAATTTGGATTACAAGAAAAGGTATTAAAAATAGGCAATCTAAAAACAAAAAGAGTAGTTATAGATGTCCGAGATTGTGTCCGCTCTTATTATCTCTTAATGATGTCTGATCTGAGCGATGGGAATGTTTATAATGTATGCGGGGAAGATGTGCGCCCCATGCAGTATTATACCGACTGCTTAATAAACTCTTCTAAGTTCGACTACGAAGACATTAAACAAGAAATTTTTAAACCTTATTATAGGGACATAGATATCGAAATCCAAATTGGAGACACAGAAGAGCTTAAAAAACACACTGGATGGCACCCAGAAATACCATTGGATAAAACAATGGATGACTTGCTTAACTACTGGAGAAATAAACTTGAGAGCTGAGAAACATATAGTCTGGACTAATGGATGCTTCGACATACTGCATAGGGGCCACATCGAGTTATTTAAATATGCGAAATCCTTGGGGGACTATCTTTTTGTGGGTGTTGATTCTGACTCTAAAACAAAACTAGACAAGGGAGCAGACCGACCTTTTAACAACGAAGGGGACCGCATAGAGCTTTTAAACTCTATACGCTATATAGACAAAGTTTTTCTTTTTAACACAGCCGAGGAACTCGATGAGACGATTAAGAACAATCAACCACAAACTATGGTAATAGGGTCGGATTGGAAAGGTAAAAAAGTAGTTGGGGAATCGCATGTGGAAGAATTAGTTTTTTTTGATAGAATATCTAAATATTCAACCACTAAAATTTTACAATGCAGCCGCCAGTAATTTTAAACGCCAAAGAATGCGCGGAGTGCAAAATCCCAAAAGACTGGGGCCACGAAATTATTTTCGAAAACAACGAAAAATATTGCGGCAAACTGTTGATCTTTAAGGAGGGTTTTGAATTCTCGATGCACTACCACCTTTTAAAAGATGAAGCGTGGTATGTGCAGGATGGAGAGTTTCTATATCGTTGGATTGACACCCGCAAGGGCATAATTAACGAAACTTATTTATCTGAGGGAGATTCTGTTAGACAAAGAATTGGCCAACCTCATCAACTAAAATCTTTGACGGGCGGCACGATCTTTGAGGCCTCAACTCAACATTTTGACGAAGATTCCTATAGAATTTGGAGATGAAAATCTATGTAGACATAGATGAAACTATTTGCTTTTATAGCGGCGTTCGGAGATATGAACTAGCAGAACCCAATCGGGAAAATATTAATAAAATTAATAAATTATATGATGATGGCCATGAAATTATTTATTGGACAGCAAGAGGATGCAGATCTCAAACCGATTGTTCTGAGTTGACAGTAAACCAGCTTACAAACTGGAGATGCAAATATCACGAATTAATCTGTAACGAAAAACCTGACTATGATCTTTTAATATGCGACAAAACAAAAAGAATTGAGGAAGTATGAAGGTTTTAGTTTTAGGAGATAGCTGTATAGATAAATTCATATATGGCGATATAAACAGGATCTGCCCCGAAGCACCCGTCCCTGTTTTTAAGCCTTTATACTCTACTCGCAATAAAGGCATGGCATCTAATGTGGCTCATAATTTTAGATCTTTAGGGGTAAAAGTTACTCTCATTACCAACGAAAACCAAATAACAAAAACCCGTTACATCGACCATAAATCAGGCCAAATGGTTATAAGGGTGGATGATGAGGATGGGTGTGATCCCTTTGAAGGAATCTTGCCCGACCTATCCCTTTATGATGCTATGGTGATATCCGACTATGACAAAGGGTTTTTAACACAGGCATATTTAGAAGATTTTGATAAAAAACTTGCCTTACCAATATTTTTAGACAGCAAAAAAAAATTAGGTGACTGGTGCGAAGACTTTAGTTTTGTAAAAATTAACGAACATGAGCGGCAACAAAATGAAAATAATTATTCTTTTTCAAATTCCATTATCACCAAAGGTGGAGAAGGAGCTACCTATAAAGGAGTAGATTACCCCGTTGAGAAAAGGGTGAAAGTTTCCAATACAGCTGGTGCGGGAGATACGTTTTTAGCTGGTTTGGTTTTTGAATATTTGAAGAGTCAGGATATAATAAGCGCTATTCAATTTGCTAACAGGTGTGCTAGCAAAGTTGTCCAACAAAGAGGAGTAACCACTGTATAAAAATGGGAGAGTTAAATATTTTTAATTTACAAGAATTTATAAACAAATTCAAGTGCCAGATATATGTGGAGACAGGAACTGGCATAGGGGTTTGCTTGTCTCACATGCTCCAATATGGGTTTGATAGGCACTATTCTATAGATATAGATGAAGAATTAATTCTTGAGGCGAAAGAAAAATTCAAAAATAAGAATGTCGAATTTTATAATGATTTTTCACACAAAGCATTAGCGAAATTAGTTCCCACCCTCCCAGCCGATAAGGTTGTTTTGTTTTTCCTAGACGCCCACTTTCCTGATGCTGATTTCGGGAAAACAACTTATGAGGAATCAATAAGAACCTATAAAGAAGACGCTTTTCCCTTGTTAAATGAAATCAAAACAATTAAAGAGTATCGCGACATCTCTAAAGATTGTTTTATCATAGATGATTGGAAACTTTACGATCCCGATCAAGCTTATGAATTTGGTGGCTGGGAATATAAAGACTTGCAAGATTCTCTAGGTCTTAAAACATGCAGTTCTGAAATTTTAGATCTCCTCCGTGATACTCACGACTTTGGAATTAAACTTAATCATCAGGGGTTCTTATTTGCAATCCCCCAAAAAAGGATAAAATAACATAGCAGCTAAAGATAGTAATAAAAAATATGTTCGACAAAGAAAAAATAGATTTTCACCCAAAATCAAAGCATATTTCAGTTTACAGAGGCATAATGTGTCAACAAAGACCAGAAGCTCTTCCAGAAATTTATCGGTTAATACAAGAAGAGGAAGTCGAAGTAATAGTAGAAGTAGGGACTGCTTTTGGTGGTCTTTCTTTGTATTTAGCCGATAGGGATTATTGCGAAATTCATACGTTTGATATTGTTGATAAAAACCCTTCTTTACCTATTAACAATAAATTATTTAAATATTTAGATGATGCTTTTAGCGAATCTTGCAAAGAGAAAATAACTAAAATAACACAAGACAAAAAAACCTTGTGGCTTTTTGATGGTGGTAATAAAATGAAAGAAGTCAAATTTTATTCGGATATTGTAAAAAAAGGAGAATTAGTCATGCTTCATGACTTTGCTCCAGATTCGAATTCCTTTAAATATTTAAAAGACAATAACATTTGGTTATGGCATGAAAGTAATTCTAGTGAGATTAATTTTAATTTATACGAAGAACACAAGAATTTCGAAAAACTTTGGAAAACAATTGTATGGGGATGCTTTAGAAAAAAATAATTATGAGTAAAACAGCATTAGTTCTAGGAGGAGGAGGGTTTATCGGAGGCCATCTGGCAAAAAGGCTTAAATCAGAAGGCTATTGGGTAAGATCTGTAGATATTAAACTGCATGAATATTTTGATTGGTCAGAAATTTGTGATGAATTTATTTGCGATGACTTGCGAAACGAAAAAACAGTCAAAAATGTTATGGAACTTGGTCCTGAGCATTCCTTTGATGAGGTTTATCAACTAGCCGCCGACATGGGAGGGGCGGGGTATATTTTCACAGGAGAGCACGATGCTGATGTCATGCATAACTCTGCCGTTATTAATCTACATGTAGCGAAAGAAGCTTTAAGGCAAAAAATTGGCTGTCTTTTTTATTCTTCTTCAGCTTGCATATATCCCGAACACAATCAACTAGACCCCGACAATCCTAACTGCGAAGAGTCTTCCGCATACCCAGCGAATCCTGACTCTGAGTATGGGTGGGAGAAACTTTTCAGTGAAAGGTTATATTTAGCTTTCCAGAGAAATTATGGCTTAAATGTAAGGATCGCTCGTTTTCACAATATTTTCGGCCCAGAAGGAACTTGGACAGGAGGCAAAGAAAAAGCTCCAGCAGCTATGTGTCGCAAGGTCGCAGAGTGCGAGGACGGCGGCGAGATTGAAGTGTGGGGCGATGGAAAACAGACGCGCTCTTTTCTGTATATAGATGAGTGCTTAGAAGCGATAGCTCGCTTTGTTAAACAAGATGAATTTATGGGGCCAGTTAATATTGGTTCAGAAGAAATGGTTTCGATTAACGAACTGGCGGAAATCGCGACTAAAGTCTCAGGCAAAACCATTAGAATAAAAAATCTTTTTGGGAAAGAGTTCGAAGAAAAATATGGACACCAGTGTCCACTGGGGGTAAAAGGTCGCAACTCAGACAACATCTTATATAAGGAGAAGATGGGGTGGGAATCACAAAAACCGTTGTTAGATGGAGTCTCTTCCACCTATCACTGGATAAACAAAAAAGTTAATGAAAAAGGATAAGGTTATCATTATAACGGGCGTCACAGGACAAGATGGAAGCCTTATGGCCGACTATCTATTAAAGCATACGGAACACACCATTATCGCAGGCGCCAGAAGACTGAGTGTTAAAAATCACTGCAATATTAAACACTTAACAGACAATCCGAGATTTAAGCTCATAGATTTAGATATTACCGACCAACACAATGTAGACAAGGTAATATGCGAACACAACCCAGACTACTTTATCAACTTTGCTGCAAATTCTTTTGTAGGAAATAGCTGGGTTCAACCAGTAAGTCACATGACTACAAATTGCATGGCTGTTTTGTATCAACTCGAAGCAATTCAAAAGCATTGCCCCACATGCCGATATTACAACGCAGGAAGCTCAGAGGAGTTTGGGGATGTTGTATTTGCCCCACAGACCGAAGATCATCCACTACGCCCCAGAAGCCCTTATGCGGCCTCTAAATGCGCTGCTCGTCACCTAGTGAAGGTTTACAGGGAGTCTTATAACCTTTATGCGATTCAGGGCTGGCTTTTCAATCATGAGGGGGTGAGGCGTGGAGAAGAATTTGTTACTCGTAAAATTACTAAGAACGTGGCTAGAATTTTAGGGCATTACGAAATTGGTAAACCAATCGTCCCGTTACAGCTGGGTAATCTAGACGCGAAAAGAGACTGGAGCGATGCCGAAGATTTTGTAGTCGGTGTCTGGAGGATGCTTAATCAAGATAGAGAAAATCCAAAAGATTATATTCTTTCTTCTAACGAAACGCATACCATTAGGACGTTTGTCGAGGAGGCATTTAATTTCGTAGGTTTTCATCGCAACGAGTGCCAA
>Ga0080013_1005328_pt1 | contig 12073 bp, 17 predicted proteins | sample ETNvirenome_6_85_FD_69236 | JGI IMG/M metagenome (GOLD analysis project Ga0080013, IMG submission 69236) | Marine viral communities from the Pacific Ocean - ETNP_6_85 (SPADES assembly) (version 2) | ecosystem: Environmental > Aquatic > Marine > Oceanic | place: Pacific Ocean | collected 2013-06-19 | reverse complement strand
GCAGAATGGGAGTTACGTTCCGTGATGAAACTACCATACGACTTACAGAACATAGTCAGGTTGTAGTAGATAAGTTTGTGTTCGATCCTGATCCAGCTAAGTCAACGATGGCTTTGAACTTTGTCAAAGGTACAGGTCGTTTCATTAGCAGTAAAAAGAAACGTATACCTAACGACAACATATCTATCCACACCAACGCAGCCACAATTGGTATTCGTGGAACTGACTTCACAATCACAGTTGCAGAAACTGGAGAAGCTTTAATAATATTATTGCCTGACGAGTTTGGTAATTCTTCTGGTGAGATAACAGTAAATACTGCGCTAGGACAGGTTGTATTAACTAAACCTTATGAAGCTACTACAGTTTATAACTTTGAAACTGCGCCTACTCCTTCTGTTATATTAGACTTGACACTAGACATGATTGATAATATGTTGATTGTTAATCCTCCTGACGTAGAGATGGAAGAAACTGAAGACTCTAACGCAGTTGCTGACAATCTCTTAGATGTAGACTTCTTAGAATTTGATGAATTAAATGAGGATGAACTAAAGGAAGATGACCTAGAATATACTGAGCTTGATATAGATTATCTAGCTGCAGACTTTCTTCAAGACCTTCTTGATGTCATACAGGAAGCTGACGAGCTAGGCAAAGCAGAGAAATCTTTATCGGCTGACGGAGTAAAAGGAACTGCTGTAGGGTACGATAGTAACACACAGATAAGTACATTCGTTACTGATACACATTTGAAATTCCTAAGACAGATAGAAGATACACTAGAAATGAAAGTAGATAAGTCTGGTTCATATAACATAAGAATTGAACAGGAAGGAAAGGTAAATCAAATTTCAACTAATGGTGGAAGCTCGTCTACTATAACAATCAAACAAGGAAGTTGAAAAAAAACTTGACAAAGTTTAAATGTGACCTTATAATATAAGTATTGATGTGGCATAATGTGCGTCAATATAATTTTAACACTTGCTTAATAAAAAGGAGTAAATACTATGACTAATAAATTCTTATTAGACCTCACCAAACCTATATTCTCAAACTCATTTATTGGATTCGATACATTGTTCAACGACTTGTATCGTATGCAACACATGGACAGAGCTACAGGTTATCCCCCTTACAACATGACAAAGAATGACAACATCTATAAATTAAAGATGGCAGTTGCAGGAATATCTAAAGAAGACTTGGACATTGTTAGAGAAAAGAATACATTAACAATTACAGGTTCAGCAGAAGATGAAAGTACTGATGAAACTCTTCACAAAGGTATAGCCAGTAGAAACTTTAAAAGAAGTTTCAATCTTGCAGATGATATTGAAATCAAAGATGCTAAACTAAAAGATGGAATGTTGTCCATTGAATTAGAACGTGTAGTTCCAGAAGAAGATAAGCCAGTAGCTATAAAGATTAAATAATTATTTATAGAATATATGGGCTTCTATCTGTACTGTTTTATTTAGATAGTTAGACCAGTTAGGTTTAATATAATCAGCGTGATACCACAGAGAATTTTCTGTGACATCTGGATAATACTTATCTAATACTTGTTCAGCTACATTAATAGACTTTACCCACGTTTCAGAGTCGGTTGGTTGGTCAGGTTTACCATCACAAAACCAACTAAACTGACATCTGTTTCGTGTGGGAACTTCTTCACCTTTCCAATTAGTTGTCCATTCAGCTTGATATATAACACCACAAACTGTATTAGGGAATTGAAAATCTTTAACGCGGTTTAAAGTAACGTTAGCTACTGCGACCTTACCTACGAGAGGTTGATTACCTGCTTCAAAATAAATATTTTTAGCAAGACATGTTATGTCATGTTCTGTTGTATAGTCTGATGTGTTACCTACGTTAATACTTAAAGCTAATAATAAAGCTAATATATTTTTCATTTTATTTTTCCTGTAATGCTTGTAATTCACCTTGAAGATAATCGTGCATGTTAAAAAGTTTATCTTTACTTTTCTTTATAACGTTTCTTATAATCCAAGCTTCATCCACATGAAATAAACTATCAATATGTTTTTCAGGGAGCATGGACATTTCAGTTATTAGTTGATTGTTTCTGTTAAGAAGTACTTTAAAGCTTATCAAGTTTGCTTCGGTCTTTTTAATTTTCTCAGCCATTAAAGTATCTCACACGTACCTGCACTACATGCAAGTTCTTTAGTGTTCTCAGTCATGTCTTCAGTTTCATACTCGTTGATTACTGACCAATCAACTTTGTCTGTAGTTTTCTTTTTCCATTTTAAATATTCTCTATATGAAATCTCTTGGTAAGGAGCTTGCTTATATGAGTGATCTGAATAAGGAAGGAAAGAGATACCAGAAACATCATCAAAGTTTTTAAATACCCAAGCACCTACTTCTAACCACTCAGCCTCTTTGACGGAGATTGTGACAGACGGCTTATGTTCACACCATTTATCCTGATAATCCTTCCAGATTTTCAAGTGTTCTAAAGCTGTTAAATCTTTACGAGTCTTAGCACCTTTAGGACTTTTCATTGGAAAGTAGAATACATAAGTATGTTCAGGTTTAGTTATATCATCTTCATAATATACACCTGCATCAACCATTATTCTAGCTATAGGATCTTTCTTATCTGCTCGTACTGTACGAAGGTAGTAAGGGCTGTGTCTAGTATGAATACCACTAGCACTATCTACTAACTGACTTACAGTACCACTAGGTTTAACACAAGTGATTGCAGCAGAGTGAGGAATACCTAGCTTCTTAGACCAGAGTTTATTAACAGAGATGGTTAAGTTTTTAAGATATTCTAAATCTACACTACCATTTATCATGTTGTTATTGTCCATGATTCCTGTTAGAGATACACCAAGCAATGCTTCTTCTTGTGTGTTATGCTTCCACTTACTTGTCAAGTATCTAAAGTTTGTTAACGTTGCTTGGATTGTGCCAAGTATTGTAGCTGCTTCTACTTTAGCTTTTAAAGTATTCATGGTATCACTAGGTCTGACAACAACCTCAGTTAAGTTACAGAATTGTTTATTACGTAAAATAATTTCACTACAAGGATTAGTTCCAAAGTCTTTATACTCTTCTCTTCTTCCGTTCTTAGCTGCTTGTTTCTCTGCAGCTTGGCGATTAAACATACCACGTTCACCGCTTTTAGATTCATACAAAGATAACCATTCGCGCATGAACGCGCCTATCTCTGACGCATCTGTGTAAGCTACAGAGTTGTTAGCTAACGCACGTTGTTGGTTCTCTTCCCACCAAGCACCTGACTTAGCATTGCGCATACGGCTGTCTGAGAGGTTGCTGAGAGAGATTAAAGCACTTCTCCGTACTCCACCTACGACTACTACTTCTGCGACCTTACACATCAAATCATGGCAGTCTATGGACACTAACTTACGTTGTCCTTTAACTATTGCATCTTTAAACATGTTAATTGTGAAATCAAACAACTCTTCAAGTGGAGCAGGACCACTAGCACGACCACCAAATGTTTTAAGTCTAGCACCATAAGGTCTTATGTTAGATACATCCCACGTAGGAATTTGTCCTGCATAAAGTAGAGATAGTAATTCTTTGTAAGCTTTAGCCCATCCAATTTTAGAATCAGCTACCTTAATAACTGTATCAGTATCGAAAAGTTCCTCTGGTAAATCAGGGAGTTGGTTTATGTACTGACGTTCAACGCTAAAGCCAACACCAGTACCACACATAAGTATGTATAATGTTTCATCGAAAGCTCTAGGTGTGTCAACAGCTACATAACTACAGTTAAAACCTGCAACGTTATCTTGTTCAAGTGCTTTACCTGCTGACATCAATGCTCTCATGCTTGGCATAATGTTTAGATACAGTACAGCTTTCTCTAAAATATTCCTAATGCTTAACCACTCGTTCATGTCTAGGTTATGTTTTTCTGTTAGATGTTTTTCAAAGAAATTAAAATACCTAGATACTGTTTCGTTCCAAGTTTCTCTGCGTTTTTCTTCTTCGTTCCATCTGGCATATCTGCTAAGATGTATGAACTGTTGATAGTTTGTAGGTAGTCCTACTACGTCATATGTTTGTTCTGTCACTCTTACACTCCTTGTAAGTTATGTATTGTTAAATATAGAAAGGAAGTTGCGGATAGCATTAGAAATATAACAGGCATCATAGCATCCCATAATTGTACCTCTACTTCTAATGTTCCATCAGTTCCGTTGTGTAGTATCTGAGTAAACAGATAAGCAAGACAGATAACACTTTGTACCAGAGCTAGTCCTGAAACTAAATACGCTGCTGCTAGATCAAAAGTGTATAGGAAATAAACACCTGTGAACATTCCGAAAAACGGAATCATATATAATAATCTACTTAGCATTTGTTTTATCCTCTACCCATAAATGTATAGCTATAATAGCGTAGTGTATAATCTTTAATAAGTCACCTTGATTCTTATACTCTCCAGTAACAGGATCAGGTTTCTTACCATAGCGCATAGCATACTTCATAATGTTACCCATACAAAAACCATCACCATGTCCTGCATCTATAATCATATCAGTTGCTTGATACTTTTCATTAGCGTAGTGTTTTTCATAAGTTTTATCTATATATCTTTTTATTTGTTTTATTGTATTTTCTTCGTTGAATTTATAATCAATCATTATCTAAGCTCCTCTGGTAAAGTTTCTTCACTATACCATTTAAAATTATTTGTTTCAGCCCACTCAGCGTGTGTTCGTTTTGTTCCATCTTTTCTTTTCTTAGCAGCAGGCATAGGTGCGTAAGGTTTTTGAAAGACGAACACAAGTTCCATTGTTTCTGGTAAAGACTTTCTAATCCAAACATACTTACTATACTCTGCGTGATCCCAAAACCTACCTTTAGCTTCGATAATAATTTTATCTTTTGTAAAGTCTGGTTCATATTTCTTTTCAATAATGTAATCAATCATTTTACCATGATGATTCCAGTTACTTAATATACCTTTATGCAGACTGTACTCCCATTTACTATCATACCCTTTAGGTACGTTCTTTTCTCTTGGTCGTATCTTTCTAGGTTTTCTTCTAGCCATTCAAATCTTCCAAAGTAAAATCAGGATTACGTTTTAGTTTTTTGTATATCCATTTCAATGAATAAGCATTAAGCATTATCTTCCTGTTAGCATAGAAGTGTGTTTGATCTGATAGAAAGTTGTGTAGAGTTTTTCTGTTTATCTTAGAAGTATCTTCTCCTTCTGGAACAACAGATCGTAACCACTCTATGAGTAAATCTTTACCGCGCCTTCTTAATGCTTTTGCTTTTCTTCCATTCATTTAGTAATTTCCAAAACTTTAGGTGTCTTTACTACCTGAGTTAAATAATTATATCCTTTTGAATATTTAAACATTCGTAATCCTTTACCTTCGTTAGCATTTTTATGACATTCAAACTTATGTCTACAATAAACACAACCTCTAGGAAGTTTCATGTTTCCATAAGCTCCATCAGGTATAGGAGTATAACATAAGTCAGGCGGTTTGTCCACCTTAACTAACTTTTTAACTGTTTTTATTTTCTTTTTTATGTCTGGTTTATCAAAAGAATCTGGTCTGTATAATGCTATTTCACCTGACTCTTTATTCATTGCCAAGAAACCCCCCTTATTTGTACCCATAGAAGCTTCATATCCAGCCAACTGAGGCAGATAACCGAAAACATCATCTTCAGCTAGGGTTTTATCTTTAAACTTCTTAAACGCGAAGCCAGAAGCTGTCTTGATGTCCACTACTTCACCATCAATTATGCAATCCATGTGTCCTTTTATACCTTGAAGAGATACTTCCTTTTGTTCTCCTGTAACTTTGTGTTTAGCTAGTTTAATTAACAGCAGCAACACCTCTTCAAGTAAGTGACCATATAAAAACTTAATGAACACCGATGGTTTTATCTTTTCAGTTTCTTTGTTCTCAGACCTCATATCAAACCATAGCTGTCGAGTAGGTCTGCCTATGTTAGACATACGAAGCGTTGCTTTATCTCTTGGTCTAGGGTTAGCCCAATGATGTAAAACTTTTTTCATTGACTCACCAAACTCGTCAATAGTTTTATCGTCAAGGTCTAAAGGTTTACCATCTGATAGAGCAGATAGCTTATCATATATATCTTCGACAAGTGTATCAAGATGTTTCTTTTGCATAACATTCCTGAGTTATTGTTTCAATAACATTCTTAGCTTCTTTAACTGATATTTTAAACCATTCACCATTTCTATCTTTAGCTTGTTTACTACAAAGTTTATGTGCTTTGAACTCAGCAGTTCGTCTATTATTAAAATGTTTACTATATTCTAATTTATAATCTCTCATAGGAGAAGATGTTTGGTATCCGTTACATCTATCTTGAGAATCAACAGCCATTCCAACTTTAATCCAACCTTTCCAAGCAGGATTTGTTATAATATAAACTTCCCCTTCAGTCGAAGACTGATAGTTTTTTAAGGAGCTAAAAGCTGCTTCATCAAATGTTTTGTAATTGCCCGATTTCCAAAGAGGGTGATCTTGAGGAATATATTTACCTCCAACAAACATTCTTTTATCGTTTTTTCTAAGATGAGATTCTACTCTTTCTCTTTTACCACTTGGTCTAATGTACCACCATTCTCCATCTTCAAATTTTTTACTTGCTACTCTAATGTGTTTCACTCCAGTTTCCTCCTGTGTCATATTCACCATCCAAAGGACAGCGTAGTTTAAATGCTTTGCCTGCTTCTATAATAGAGCTGACTCCAATATCACCAATAGTTTTAGAGTGTTCTTTAGGTACTTCTAACTGCCACTCGTCATGTATATTAGCTACGAACTTGTGTTCTAACTCTGCTTCTCTTAACTTACGGTCAAAGATAACAAGAGCTTTCTTCATAACGATAGCTCCTGCACCTTGTAACAAAGTATTCAAGGCAGCGTGTGCGTTACGAATGAATAACTTTCTACCATCTAATCCTTTCAAGTGACCTCTTGCTGATGCTCTCGTAACCCTATCTCTAAGAGTCTTAAATGATGGTTTATTATCAAAGAACAGTTGTCTAGCTCTTGAGCCATCTTTTTTATTTCCTCCAACCACGCTTCCAAGCTTTGCATCTCCAGCTCCGTACATGAGTGCATAGATAAATGTCTTCGCCTTATCTCTTGATTTAAGTCCTGCAAGTTTTTGATTAGCTGAGTGTATATCTCCATTGAGTATTTCATTTGTAAACTCCTCGTCTTTCATAAAATGTGCTAACATTCTTATCTCTAGTCCTGATGCATCTATACCTAGCAAGACATTACCTTCGTCTACTGTCCAACAGGTACGACATTCTTTACCATAAGGTTGTCTTAAGCTCGGAATCTGCGCTGTGTTCGGACTACGGTGCGTCATTCTCCCTGTAATAGCTCCGTTAGGTATAACAAACCCATGTATTCTACCATCATCTTCAACTGCTTTAACCCACGAATCAATCTGCGCTATACGTTTCTGTAATAAAAGAAACTCTGCAATCAAACTAGCTTCGTGTATGTGTGTAACTTGTGCTAAAGTTTTTTCATCTACGATAGGTTGACCAGTAGGTGTAAATCTTTCTGGCTTCCAACCAAAGTCAATCAAGTATTCTCCAATCTGTTTACGACTGCCAAGATTAAAGTCAACTAACTTCTTACGCATGAATGGCTCTGTGTTACCGAACCACAAACAGTTATCATATTCTTCGTCAGTCAATCCACGTTTAGATAGATCACCATTTTTCTTTATATAAGGCGTGACTAATTTATCATCTACCCATTTAGGTTTAAAAGTATTATGTACTTCATCTTCAATCTTTTGTTTCCTCTCTCTTAAACTAGCTAATAATATTTCAGCAGAGTAACTATCAAACTTAAATCCGTTCTCTTCTTGCTCCTTCACCAGTCTTGCAACAGCATGTTCCAACTTAATACACTCTGTAGAAAATCCTTTAACTTCAAACTTCAAGTTCCTGAATACCATAGTATTTAGTTGGACATCTCTTACACAATACTTCATCATCTCTGGTGAATAGTTTAAGTAATCTTCAAAGTTCATCTTAGGATATTTTAATTTATATCCCCACGCTTCTAAACTGTGACCACCTTCTCGTACAGGATTGAACAGTCTTGAGAGAACTAAAGTATCTAATAATTTTATGTGTGATAAGTCAACTCCGACAAGTTTCTTAATAACAGGAATATCAAAACCAATAATGTTATGTCCGATTAATCTATCAGCAGTAGTTAGGAAAGCACACCCTTCATCAATCTGGTCAGGATTAAACTTAAATATCTCACCCGACTCGGCATCTTGACACACAATACAATGTATCTTAGTTGCTTTTAGGTCATCTGTTTCTATATCAAATACTAAATCCATATTAAAATCCTTCGCTGTTGTCCGTTATTTCTATATCATCATTAGATATTTCTTGTAGTCTTCCAGTTTCGTTATCATAAAGTAAGTGTGAAGCTAACCCAACATCGCCTGTGTATCTCGACTTCAAAACTCTAACCTTTGTTGTCTGTGACTCTTGATAATCATCTGACTGTTGGTTACGTTCCAAAGCTAAGACACAATCAGATAACTGTGCAATACTTTGACTACCTCTAAGGTGAGATAGGTTTACTTCTATTCCATTCTCATGTCCTTTGTTACCATCAACTCTACGCAAGTGTGAAACAAGTATCAATCCTACTCCTGTTTCTTCTACAATAGAACGTAGTCTGGTCATAATAGAATCAATAGTTCTTCTCTCGTCACCCTCTGTTGAAGCACTAACAAGCATGTGCAAGTGATCTACCACTACCCATTTACAACCACAACCTATAATCATAAACCTTATCTTAGAAAAGATTTCATCTAGGTCGTTAGCTCCAAAGTGGGCATGAACCCACACACGATTCTTGTTCTCTCCATCATAGAGTATGTCAAAGAACGTATCTAGTTCTTCTTTAGAATATCTTTCTCGTATCTGGTCTATGTATAATCTTGCATTAGCTTCAATAGATAATACACCATCAATAGTTCTGCGCCAATCTTCTTCAAGCGCAATGATACCTACGTTATCTTTTGTTTCTTTGATTAGCCAATGCTCTATCTCTCTTGTAACACTAGACTTGCCAAGACCTGTACCACCTGTCAAAGTAACAAGCTCTCCTTGTCGCATACCATACAGTTTCTTATTAAGACCTTCGTATGGATAAGGAACGCTGTCTTTCTTTTCTCTGTTGTGGAACTTATCTCTCTGTTCAGACACGTTGATAACCCCTGATGGAGTGTAAGTCTTAGCAGACCACCACGCTTCTGTAAATTCTTTGTGTTTGTTCTGGCGTAGCATATCGTTTGGATCTTTACAACCAGTAGGCAACGTCATAATCCTTGCCTTGCTAGGTTTGAAAAGTCTTGCTACTTTTATTGATGCTTCTTTCCCTGCCTTGTCATTATCAAATGATATTATAACATTTTCAAAGTCATCAAAGAACTCAAGGCTTTCTTTTATATCACGCACCGCACCTGCTGCACCACGTTTGATGGACACGACAGCCCATTTGCTACCAAGTAGCTCGTAGGCTGCCATTGCGTCACATTCTCCTTCTGTTATTGTTACGTACTTACCACTTTTAAAGAGCTGTTGTCCAAATAAACCTGTGTCGTTATACGTTCCTTGTAAGAAAAATCCTTTGTCCTTTACGTTACGACACTTGGTTGCAGCAAGCTCATGTCCATTATAAAAGGGATAGAAATGTTTAACTACTCTGCCTTGTAAGTCGTGCTGTACTTTAACACCATATTTTTTCGCAGTTTCAAGTTTGATTTTTCTATCTGATAGAGCAGCGAACATCCCTGCTATATCATTGACCTGTTGTTTAATAGGTTTTACTGTCGCTGTTTCCATATCCTTTCCTTCACATGCGTTATCATAGTTTTTAATAAATTCATCACAGCTAAAACACTTTGCTGATCTATCTTTATTTATACCAACAGCATCGCTGCTGTCACACAAAGGACAGGGTTGGTGAACCAACTCCCACTCTTTCTCGTCAAATTCTGCCCTCATGCTTTACTCCTTTTGAAAAATTAAGAGGCGGATAAGTTACCTTCTTATCTCTTATGTTCTCTTGAATGGTACTGCCTCTCGTTAAGTTTTAATTTTCTGATTTAGTAACTACTTCATCATCGTCTTCCGTGACTTGTTGTTGCTCTCCTTCTCCGTTGACAATCGAAACGATTTTGTTTGAAAAGAAATTAATACCTGCTTGTATCTCTTCTAAGTCAAGAGTAATGGTAGCTTTCTTTTGAGTCAATCGTTGTATCCTACCAAAGATTCCTTGTGCTTCTTCGGGTAAATCCTCTACCGATATTTGCACACCATCAATAGTAATGTATGGTTTTGTTTCTTCTTCAACCATGATTAAAACTCCTCGTTATCAGAATCAACACTTTCATACTCGACAAGCTCGTTAACTTTAACAGCTACTAACTCAGCGAATGTTCCATACGGACTGTTGTAAGGTCTAATCTTAACTGTAACATTAGAACCATTGCCAATCAAACAATCCAAAGGACTACCATCTGCGTCAATAAGTTTAGGTGCTTTGTTTGGCTCACCTGTTTTCTTATTCACCGCAGTCTTACTGAACATGAAAGCAGGTTCATCATACTTAGCGTTACCTGCTCTGTCTTTTGATTGATTAAGACCTGCGCCTTCTAACTCTGTCGCTGTGTCTTGGTCAGTCAATACAGTAATCATGTATTTGTGTGGTTCAAAACGTGTGTTAGGTACAGACACGTTAGCCCACATTGCTTTTCCTGTTGCGTACATCATTTTTATTTACCTCTTTTGTTGCTATAAAAATTAGGTCTGGTTTCTTTTACCGTAAGTAACCAGAGAACTTACTCGCCACATTAGCGAACAAACAAGATAAAAGGAAGGTGATACATGAGGGCTAAATATCTTGTCTGTGATTTGATTCGTATATTATACACTATCTTGTCCTCAATGTCCAGTCCTTTTTTAATTATTTCTCAACTAACTCAGCTATTGTTTCATAAGTAAAAGCTTCAAAGCTGTTTAAGTCTAACACACCTTTCTCATACTTATCGCTGATAATATTTTCTGCATCTTCTCCGTTACTTGCTTCGATATTAAACATATACTTTTTGTTCTCAAACAAACTAACAATATATTTGTTAGAAGATTTATTATCTTTCTTCTTTCTAACTCCTGTCAAGCTTGTAAAGTTTATAACATTATTACTATTATTATTAATCATTATTTTATAATCCTTTATAATACTTATAAGATTATACCACATCTAGATTTAAATTTCAACTATTAAAATTTAACTCATCTATATTTTCTTTAAGATGTTCGATGTTAGTGACTGTGGTTTTATCTTTGTTAGGGGTATAAGCATCAATGAACAGTCCAAAGTTTTCACTATCTAAACGTTCATCAAAGTCTTTAAGTAACCCTTCTAAGTTTTTAATATCCATAGTGTTTCCTTTAATTTTTCCCTACATAAAAATGTATATCAGCACCATCATCAAAGTCAATCCACTTTGTTTCATATTTAGTTGCACCAGAATCTATTACACGAAAACCATGTTCATCTTTAACTTCCTTTCCGTTCTTATGTTTCTTATAGGTATATACTGGTACTCTATATTCAACACTAGGATAATCATGTGGACATATATCTTCCAAGTCTATGTCCATGTCTAGTTTTTCTTTTAACATAAGTTGCATTGCTTCTAGCACTTCATAGTAATCAAATGTAATTTTCATTATACAAACTCCTTCGCAATCTTATCTATAATACTTTCAAGATTACTGATTGCATCTTTAGGTAATAGAGCTATTGCAACTCTGTTAGCTATGTCGCTTTTAATACTCCAACTATTTCTAAGCTCAAGCTTCGGCTCGTCTTCAAAACTATAACCGCAAGTTACTTTATATCTATTTAAACCAGAATTTAATTCTTTCAAACTCTTTCTAGCTTCTTTTCTTAAAGAATGTTTTTCTTCTTCCAAGTTTTTTATTTTA
>Ga0080013_1005327_pt1 | contig 12076 bp, 5 predicted proteins | sample ETNvirenome_6_85_FD_69236 | JGI IMG/M metagenome (GOLD analysis project Ga0080013, IMG submission 69236) | Marine viral communities from the Pacific Ocean - ETNP_6_85 (SPADES assembly) (version 2) | ecosystem: Environmental > Aquatic > Marine > Oceanic | place: Pacific Ocean | collected 2013-06-19 | reverse complement strand
ATCAAATCATCTAAAATTACATTTTCCTCATCAGAACCAATAATATTTCCATCAGATCCATCAAAATATCTTTCAAAAATTTGATATGTTTCATGCGTTAAGTTAAATGCTCTCATAATATCAGCATCTGTTCCACTATAAGCACCATATTGAGTATCCATCCATGCATTGGTAAAATCAATCTTAATAGGATTTTCAGCAGCGCCAGCATCATCTTCAAAACGCATATAATGATAGAAAGTTCTTACATCCGCACTTATACCAACATTTGGAGTAAACTTTAATGATGTTAAACCAGTAGTGGTATTATAAGTAGCACCAAAAGTTCCAACACCAGCAGCATTACCAACACTCAGATTTCCCCATTCTGTCATCATAACTTCAGTGCCACTATCGCATAAAATCAATTCGGCAATTTCAGTTACATTATTAGTTGTATCAGTGACTTGAGCAATAACATAAGCACCATCATATCGAGCAGGATATTCTGATACTGAATTTTCTGTTGGTGAACCAGAAGAGGCAATAGAGACATAATCACTACCTATCAATGCATGATTGAAGGTAAATGATCCAGTTCCTGTTGTATTTGTTCCTATTGCAACTGTTACAGTATTGATAGAAGAAGCCGTTGCAACATTAGGGATAAAATCAACTACAACATTACTTCCGCTAATATACGAATGATAGGTTCCAAATCCAGTACTAAAATCGGAAAGACCATCTCTTGAATATGTGTCGCCAGAATAAGCAGATTCGTTATAATTTGTTAATTTACCATATTCTTGCAAATCTACATTAGTTCCGTCATGAACTAAAGTTAATTCGTTGAATACATAATTTCCATCAGATGACTTATATTCAAACAATACTTTTGCAGAAGTATATGTACTGGCAAGACTAACACAATTTACTGATACTCCAATACCAGTTGTTTGAGCAGTACTTGCTGTTGCAACTTTAACTCCACCAAAATCAGAAGATCCTGTCCCAACTACCATGTCATTAATATTATATGACAATGTAAAGACATTATAGTCATTTACTGCATACTTTGTAGGTAGGAATTGAATAACTCCCTCAAGGCCATCAAGACCATAATCAAAAGTTCCTAAATCATTTACTGTTTCAACTCTTGCATACTCATTCATATAACCAAATCCATTATCATCATGCAAGAGAGTCATAAGCATCATTTGACGCTCATAAGTATATCTTCTATCTTGGACATAAGTTATATACTTATGTGCATTTGCATCAAGGTTTGTGAAACGAGCAATATTACTGTATCTTGTTGCTCTTGGATTACTATTAAATTGTGAACTGAAATCATCAATAGAAAGAACTCTATTACCAATAGATTCGGAATAATCAGTTAATATTTGACTTTGTAATACAATTTCATCAGAAAGTTTCTTATTTTTACTATTTTCCGTTGCTAAATCAAAATTATAGACACAATTTATATCAACTTCACTATAGAAATCAACAACCGAATCATAATGACTTTCTGTTGTTCCAATACTAATAATAGCATCATTAATAGGATTAGTTTCTATTTGCATATTTGCAAACTTCTTATATCCTGCAGTGTGATTTAATGTACTTACGACATCATCCCACTCACTAAGATCAATGGGTGATTCAATAGCATATGAAAACTTCTGGTAATAATCACCATCTTGAATTACTTGACTGTTTAAATTCAAGAATCCTGTTCTTTCTTCCCATCCTGATTCTACCTTTGATTTTGCATCAAGATCATATGTAGCTGTAAAATTCTTAGTTGAGGATACTGTTCCTCTTGTTTTTGAAGAAGTTCCTTCTACTACATGCCCAACAGTAAAATCTTTATTAGTTTGTACTTTCAAATAACCAGTTTCATTATTCCATCTTCCAATTGTTCCCGTAATAGTTGGGTCATCCAAAGAAACAACACCTTCACCCTTTAAGAAGTTTGTTGTAGTGAGATCAATATCAAAAATTGGGAAATGCTTTTCAGGTATAATCCTACCAGAAGAAGATTCTGCATAGAATGTTCCTGGAGTTTCTCCAATGGCCAAATGGTCACCAAGATTAAATGTTACTATTCCAATACCACCAAGATTTGCATCAACTCCTGTTAATGTGAATAATTTGTAATTATATTGATCTGTATTATAACCCTTCCCATCTCCAATAACTATTGGATATCCACTTGCGTCTACTGAAGTCTTACCAACAGCAACGTTTTCAATCATAATTTCATCACCAATATCAAATGGGAATGAATTTGCTGTACTAAATCCTGTAGCCATAGTAACGGTTACATCTTTAGTAGATGTATTAAAACCAATTGTACTAATTCCTACACCATTAGAGTTTCTAATAGGAAGTAATCTTGGTTCTACATTAGCAATTCCATAAGTATTTTTAAGAATCTTAAGATTGCTAGAACCTCTTTCAAAAAGAAGATCAACTTCTATCTTTTGTTCTCCAGTTTGACCATCAAACGCAATAATCTTAGGTGGAACAGGACCATATCCTTTTCCAGCTGAAGTAACTCCAATATTATCAAAAATAGCAAGATTATCAATCTTAATAATTTCAGGCAACTTAGCAGTTGGTCTTAAAGTTTTATCATAAGGATAATCAAAACCAACACTCTTTAGTTTAGTCCTCTTAATAACACCAATACTATTACTTTCAATGTCAAGAATAGCATTAGAACCAATTCCAGTTGCCGTATCATTTTCGGTTGTTATCTTTTTAATATTAGTAATAGAAGGTAATTTATAATAATTATTACCATTATTAAAAATCCTCAATTCAACAATAGATCCAATACCAGCAGAAGAATCTGTTGAATATTTGATAATAGAATTGCTTTGTGTATATGACAGATTTTCAGGAACTTTTGAAATATAATAAGTAAATGTATTTGTTGCCCCAATAGAAATAGTTTGCTTTCCATTATAATCACTATTAACAATGTCTATTTCATTATTAGACTTCACTTCTTTATCAATACTTATATTAAGTTTCTCATCTGTAAGTTGATCAGTTTGGATTGGAACCAGATTATAATAAAGTTTTTCTGGAAGTGTGGAATTAATAAGTAAAGTAACTTGACCATCAACACCAATTTGTCCAGATCTAATTACTTCAAAAACGGAAGAATTGCTAGTTTTATGGAATATTCTTTCTTGTGCAGCATCCATAAAGAATTCAAAAGAGAATGCAGGATAATCAATAGCATTCTTTGTATAAACTAAAGAAGAATCTGAAAGATTAAAGATAACTGGAGCATCTTTATAAAGTTTAATTGGAGGATTTACTGGTGATAAGAAAGAATCTGATGCACTTGTAATATCAACAATTGTAGGAACAGAACTTGTAGAATCATAATAAGACTCGGACAACTTAATAGTATCCTTATTAACAATCACTACATAATAGAACTTTTCATTCGTAAGTCCTCCAGCTGGAGAAGATGCGGTATAAATTAATTTCTGCCCCAAATCAAATTTATGATCTTCAATAGTAATCTCATTAGTTGTAGTGTTTATATCACCAGAAGCAATAGTTCTCTTATCAATTACCAATCTTCTATTATAATCATCATAGGAAATTGTATGCGTAACTGATTCTGATGGTTTTACATCAATATAAACAGTATCTGAAATACCAAGATTATGTGTATTTGCCGTTGCAACAGTTACTGTGTTTTTATAAGATGACACACTAATAACATTATCATAATTTGTCTTAAAACTATGCTTACTTCCTGTTCCTATACCAGTAAAATATAATAATCCTAATGATTCGGTTGTTGCTCCAATTCCAGTAAAGGTGCCTGTAGATGCTAATCCAACTCTTACTGTTGAGAGTCCGATCAGATCATTACTTACTTTGGCAACATATAGTTTTTGTTGATCACTTAAAGTTAAAGCAGCAGATCCATTAGTAGAAACACCAATAACAGAACCAGTATTTGTATTATAAATTAATTCATCATTATTTTCTAATTCATGCTTTGGATAATAAAGTGTTTGTGTTGGAATATACCTCTGTGTAATTCCTGCACCAGGATTGGAGAATGATAAAGTAGATCCAATACCAACACCTATTCCAAGAGTTTCTGCCGGATCAAAATATAATTCTCTATTAAGTCTAAAATTAAAGGATGTTTTAAGACCAACATTTGCAGTAAATCTTCTTGGATCTTCATAAAGAATTTCTGTTGCCGTATGAGCGTATCCAGTAGTTCCCTCTACACTTCTCAATACTCTAAGTCTATTAGATACTTTATCAATATTCAAAACTTTAACTTTTTCAGCCGTGGTTCCTATACCAACAGTTAATACATTATTTTCTCTAATAACTTCTAAATCTAAGTTTCCATAAACAGAGAAATATGTAACTATTCCTGTTGCACTAGGTGTTCCAACATCTGCTGTTAAAACATGAGATGATGTAGTAATACCAATTTTGTAATCACCAGAAAGTTTTGCAGCGATTGTACTTAATCCAGCAATTGTAATTAACTCAATATTTAATAATTCATGTGGTGATGATGCATAAAAAGCATATTGCCCAGAATTTTTTGTAGATACTACCTCAATACTATTAATAGAGGTAGTTGCACAACTAATTGATGTTACATCTAATCCACTAACCTTAGATACTTTTATATCAGCACCAAATCCACTAGTGCCATTATTATCAAAAATAACAGAATCATTTACCTTATAATTGGTTCCACCAGTAACAATTCCAACAGAATCTATCTTTCCTGGAGAAGCAAAAGCCACATTAGATAATTGATTAGTCTTTAATTCGTATGGAAGTGTCAAATATTCATACGAATTTTCTTTATTCAAGAAATTGTAAATATTACTGTTTCTCAACCACTTACTACTTTGAATATCATAATCATCTTGATTTGAACTCTTCTTAAAGTTAAAATCGCTAGGTTTTGAATGGAATTTGTTTCCAATTAGATAAGGGAATACTGGTCTCTTATAATTAACAAACACTCCACTAGAGTCAGCAAGCTGATCATTAATAGTAGCAAAATAAGCATATGTTCCATTTGGAAATTCTGGAGTTACGCAGAATCTTCCATTATTTTCATCCAAAACATATTCATTTGGAGATGGAATATGAACATAATCATCTACAAAGAATCCTTCTTTAAATAAGTTAATTGAAGGTCTATTCTCTGCAATACTTAACTTATATCCAGAAAGCATCTGAGTAACAACACCACCAGAACTCTTAATATATCCGTAAGGACCATAAATTGGATTTCCATCATAAGCCCATCCAATAATAGGAGAATGCTGCTTTGATGCAGTTTCAGAACCATTAACAGTAATTAGATCAGTACTATTATAAAGACTCTTACCAGACTGATCTGATGCATAAAGAATTTCTCTAAGTTTTCTTGGAGCATAAAGGTGAACATATTGCAATCCATAATCAGTATTTAATCCATCATCAATAAATCCATCATCATCAGTAATAAATCCATAATTCCGTTCAAATTGGTTAATTGTCCATTTTTGTAATGTTGATCTAAAAACAACACCTGATCCTGGATAAGTAATTTCTGTTGTAGTCTCTCCATGAACATATCCTAATCCACCATTAATAACATTTACTTTAATAAGTTCACCATTTTCTATAACAGGAGTTAGTACCAAACCAACTCCACCATTAATAGTAATTTCTGGAGGTGCTTTGATATTTGATCCTTTTTTATTAACAAAGATTTCAATAACTTTTCCGTTAACTATTACTGGAGTAATTTGAATATTAGCACCAACATCTACAGAAACTTCTGGTAATTTATTAAGATTTAAAATATCAGCAGATCCGTATTTACTACCTTTGGAAGGTAGATTTACTGATACAATTTGACCTCTAACAATTGGTTGCAATTCAGCCTCAAATGTTTTTGATCCTATTGAAGAAATACCAATTTTTCCAGAAATTTCAACAGAAAGTGCTGGATAATTAAAATAATGTACATCCGAAGCACCATTTCCAGTACTTGTTAGATTTACATATTGTCTTGTATTATAATAAAAGGTTTCATTTCCAGCTGGACCAATTTCAGATAGTTTAAATGTATCTTTATCAAGTTTTGTTAGGTAATAGTTATTTCCTGAAGTTAATCCACCATATGCTGTTCCCGAAGTAGAATATGTTACTAATTCTCTAGAATTGTATCCATGGTCTTCTACAGTAAACTGATCAAGTGCAGTAGTTAATCCAACAACTACAGTCTTTTTATTTTCATAATTAGATCCAGTATTAATAATATTAATAGATCCAACAACAGATTTTTTATTTACAGTAGAGAATGTATGCCTACCAGAACCATATCCAGTAAGTGATATTATATTAATGCCAGATACTGCATCATCTTTTGATGAATAAAGTTTTATAGTAGTAGAATTTTGAACATCAACAACATACTCTGCTCCTGTGGTAAGTCCCACAACAACATCTTGATCATTTGTTTTGTATATTACTTTCTCATAATCTCTAAATTTATGATATGTGCTGAATGAAATAGTATTATTAGTAAGATCAACTAACTTAAAAGCCTCTCCAGAATTAAAATCTACGTCATGGTCAACTAACTTAAGATTTGCATCTGCTACTGCATTGTCACCATTTCCTCCAGTAATCTTAATAGAAGGTTTTTCGATGTAATCAAATCCACCATCAATAACTCTAATTTCCTGAAATTCTCCTCTAACAGCAACATTACCTGTTGCACCAACACCAGTAGTGTCTGAAATATAAAGATCTGGTGGATTTATTACATCATAACCATTTCCACCACCATCAACAGAGATACTTTCAATTTTTCCATAGTTAATACTATCTACTGATTTATAATTTAATACTTCAACACCATTAACCAAAATACCAGAAGCAACTCCAGGTTCTGTTGCTACCAACCCACCTTCATCACTATCTGCACTAGTAATCTTTCTAAGTAACTTATGATTCTCTAATTCTTGGCCTCTAAACTTATAAAATTCGATAGTATTTTCATATACAGTAATTGCTCCTGTTGTTATATAATCTTCGTTATAAAGTTCTGCTCTACTTCTAGCTAACTTTAATGATGTAGTATCTGATAATCTTCTTACGAAATAAATTCCTTCTTCTGCAATACCAATCAAAGTTGTGGTCTCTACTATCTCGTTACCATCAGCGTCTTCTACGGTGCTTGTAGTCGTCTGTGGGGTATAGTAAACGACATCTCCGGTATAGAAACCATGATCACCTGATACGATTATTTTAAAAGTATCACCTTCAAAAGTACCATCAAAAGTAATTAAATTCTTTTTAACATTTAATTTTTGATCTTTATAATAAGGGATAGATGGAGATGCTACCAAAGTATCATTACCATCCTTATAAGAAGATACTACATTTGCTGCTATTACATTAGCATTAGCAAAATTAGTTGTATCTACTTTTAATATGTTCTTTTTAATTGTATATGTAAATGACTCATCAAGTTTTCCTTGATCACCAATTGTAATATTTTTTGATGTATTAACACCATAAACCTTTCCGGTTAATTCAATACCAGTAGATGTAAGTGTAAAGGTATCTCCAACTCTAAAGATATGATCATTGTCAAAAGTAATTCTATACCTGGAAGCTGCCTCATTAATTAAAGATAAAGTTTTTATTTCATAAGAAGTTGCAGCATTAAAAATCCAAGAATTAGAAGCAACGTCAGCAGTAGTAATTCCTAAACTCTTTATTTCAATAGTATCATCTTTTTCATAATAATAATTTGGTTGATCATATTCAATATTACTTAAAACAGATGATATCCTTACTTTTACCAAACTATCATCTGCAAGAGTAACCGTTGCAAATGTATTAATACCAACAACAGTATTATCTAAAATATCATCTGTTATTCCACTACATCCATAAAATTGGTTATATGAAGTAGATGTATATGAAACAATACCTGCTGATCTATTCTCATAGTTTATATGCAGTTCACCAGAAGTTGGGAACCCTACAGTAGAATCAACATCAATAGTTGTTGCTCCAGAAGCATACTTTCCTATACATTTTGTTTTGGGATGTGGATTAAATGATCCATATTCAGCACCACCAAAAGTGCTATCACTAGTAAAACTTGCATCAACACTTAATTGATAGTAATCAGTTGATGCTCCACTAACAAATACTTTTTCAACATTAGTAATTGGCGAATATGCTTTATCAATTAAATCAGCATAAGAATGTTGCAATAGTGTAAATCCTTCGATTGATTGTACGTCACCCGATATGGGTTCAACAATCATATCATTAGTAATCTTATAAAGTGGAGCAGAAGGTGCGATAAGATTCTCACTTGGTCTGATTACATCTACATTTACTCCATATAAAGCTTTAAAAAGTATCTTAAAAGATTCACTTGTACCCTTTGAGTTATAAAAATCTTTAGATTGTTTAATAAAAAGACTCTTATCCAAATCAGAATAAAGAGTTCTATTTTCAAGTCCTGGGAGAAGTTGATATTTAGTTTTATTTAAAAATTCTCTTAAAAATAAAGTACTTAAGTTCTCTACAGTTGCATTTACATCATGAGATGCTCCTAAACTCTCTGTAAAGATTAAATCTCCATTTTTATCATCTGCAATTCCACTAAATCCACGAATACATCCAGTAAATGTAGTAGAAGTTTTTGATCTATAAGTTATAATTTCATCATCAATCCTAATAAGACCATAAGTATTAGGAAATCCTTCTGTATTAAAAGCAGTAATAGTAGTATTTAATTCATCAATATCCGCCAATAATATACTAGAATCTATTGTTTTAGCATTCTGATCTATCTTAACATATTGATCAATGTTTTGGATTAGATCAAGAGGAGCACCTTGAAATTCTTGTGAAAGATAATAACTTTGTAAAAAATCTCCAATAAGAGGAAATTCAGTCTCTACATACTGCGGAAACTGACTCTTAACAATATCGGTAAATGCTATTCTGCTTTGTGTCATTTTATGGTCTTACTAAATATCCGTTACTGTAGCTGGAAGAAACAATATAATTTGATGCCGATGGGTCTAAACCAGATGCAATCTGATCGACTACCATATTAAATGCACTATTATTAATATCTAATTGCAAATACAAATCCTGAAGTCCAATTACATCATTTGAATTTGGTGCAACACATATTTCAATAATAGACTGACCATCTTTTTCCTTTAATGTTGATGTAACATTAATGGGATTAAGTGTTATAACTCCACTAACATAATCAATTTGACCAACACCTTTTCTAACTATAGTTGCATCTGTTGATGTTGTGTTAGAAACTTGGAATAAGAATAATGATCCTGATACTCTATCTGTATTAGGAATATCAGAAAGATAGACAGTTCCTGTAATGCCGTCAACTTGGAATCCAGAAGATTTGATATTGTAACCATTCAAACTATTAATATGGAATTTATTACCAAATCCAATTTGATATTCAGCAATGGCATTCAAAACAGGTCTAAGATCTCTTCTCATTAAAACAGTTGTAATGTTTGATGTAACAGCAGAGTGACTATTATCAATAATGTTCAAGAATTTACTGTATTTAAATCTTGCACCATACTTATTTAACTCACTTGAATCAGAGTATGTATCAACATTATTTTGAATAATTGTTGATACATTAGCCGCTGAAGGTGCTAAATTCGTGTTATAGTATATATTTGAGTCCACTTCAAGGTAAAGATACTTAAGATCAAGTATTTCCGGAACAATTCCAGCAACTGCATACTTTTTAAGGTCTCTCTTGATGTTTTCTTTGATTAAATTAGGCAAAAATTCACCAGTTCTTGGTTTAATACTGATAAAAACCTTTCCATACTGCGGTGGAATCAATTCTTCACCACCAAATACTGAAATTGATTCAGTATCAGTATAAATTCTTGCTGGAATTAGTGTTTCATAATCATTTGCAGTCAAACAACGATTTTGTGATGCATAAATGCGTGGTGCATACTTCTTAACTGAAGAAACACTTTCAATAACTTCACCACCAGTTGCTTGAATATCTGTAGTAACCATTGATATGCCAGATTCTACAGGATATTCAACTCCATTTCTGGTATAAATCATCTGACCACTAAAAGCAAATGCTGATACTCCATTTCCAGAATCGCCATTTGTCTTAATGTAACTAATAGTAATTACATTACCTTCAGAAAGTTTCTTACCAAAGACTCCATCACCAAATATTACTTCATATCTTTCATCTTCAATCTCTTGTAAGAAGAAAACTTTAGAATCTCCATCAATACCAAATAAACTATCCTGAAAAGCATACTTTTGCTTTTCTGTACTATCATTTGTTCCGACAGTTACATTGATTAATGCACTATCACATCCAATATTATTAATTAAAAATCTTTGATTAGGATTTCTTGAGCTATAAGTATAGGTCTCTTCAACAAGACTTCCTTCATATATTGTAAGTTCATTAAAATCTGCTTCATTATCAACAACAGGTATTGTAACATCATCCTTAATTGTAAAAATATAGGATGTATTACCAAATGCACTAGCAGAAGTTGCAACTGGACCTGCTTTTAATGTAATTGTAGATGGTTTTAATGTAAAATCACTAGTACTAACAAAGAAACTAACCGTTGCTTGTGCTGCTTTACGAGACTTTGGCATATAACCAATGTTTCGTGCTAATGATACTACATTTTCTCTTAATGTAGCACTATCAATAAACACCTCATTCGCAACCATATTGGCATTATATGAGGAAATGTATGTATTGTATGCAAGAACATCCAAAATGGTCGATAAATTAGACCCTTCAAAGTCATAATCGGTAAATTGAGAATTATCTTTTAAATAATTCTGTAATGTTGCTTTTATCTGGTCAAAATCCAGATTTGCGAAATTTATTAGTGCCATTTATTGAGATGTCGATTGCAATACAAAATCTAATTGCTGAGGAGGTGCATTAATTCCAACTATATTATAAAATATAACCACATCAAAAGAGTTATTATCATAATTAGGATTTACTTTTACACTAGTTAATAAAACTCTTGGTTCATACCTATTAATAGAAAATTCTATTTCACGTTTAATATTAATAGCTTGAATAGGATCAATATTTTCAAAAAGCATTCTTGATACCTGAGATCCAAATTCAGGATCAAAAGGTTTTTCACTAGGATAAGTAAGAATAATATTCTTTACTGATCTTGCAATTGCATTTTCATTTTTTAAGGCAATTAAATCATTATTTAAAGGATGCTTCGCAAATGTCATACTAACATCCTTAAAGCCTTGACTTATACTTTGTAAAGGCATCTGTACCTATTAAATTAGATGGTATACTCCGTATGTTTATTTATAGTTACATAATAAGTTTAGTATTCAGCTAATGGTACAGGACCATCTGTATCCCAATCACTTACTTCTGTCTCATTTTCATACAATTCACCTTCTAACTTATAATCTCTTTTCTTTGGTGTTAGTTTATCGTTTGCAATCTCTCTGAGCATTACTGTTTTCTCTTCCATGGTTCTTACCATTGAAACTTATATTACTAATTATAAGCATAAAAAAAAGACCTCCCGAAGGAAGTCTTTATTTCTATATTATCTACCTTGTCCTCTATACTTCTTACGTTTAAAGTTGCGAGAGGTTGCTGCATGCTTAGTATGTTTACCAGCACCTTGTTTAGTCTTCTTTGGCGTTGGTTCTACTGTATCACCATTATTGTTACCATAAAGTGCCATTTAAATCTCCTTATTTAAATAATCAAGTTTTTTTTGTACTGATTCGGGAGTCGCTGCAACTCTATACTGTACTTTATCTCTATGAGATAATTCAGATAGATTTTGTGCTACTTCCATCCATAATGTATTATCGTCTTTAACCTTTTTCCATATCATAATCGTTTTTCCATATCATGATTAGATTCTACTAAGTATGTTGTATTATCACGACGAGAAAGTTCACTAAGAACTTCCTCTGCTATTTTCCATAACTCATCTTTAAATTCAGGTGTATT
>Ga0080013_1005326_pt1 | contig 12077 bp, 12 predicted proteins | sample ETNvirenome_6_85_FD_69236 | JGI IMG/M metagenome (GOLD analysis project Ga0080013, IMG submission 69236) | Marine viral communities from the Pacific Ocean - ETNP_6_85 (SPADES assembly) (version 2) | ecosystem: Environmental > Aquatic > Marine > Oceanic | place: Pacific Ocean | collected 2013-06-19 | reverse complement strand
CAATCATGCCTCCAAAGTATGCCGCAGTAACAGCTGTGCCGTACTCCTCATCATCCATCAGATCGTTGAGCTTAGCCTGTTGATTTGCCAGCCAATCTTCCCCTACGTCACCGGGTACTAACTGGCCTGCGCCACGTAGCGTGTCGCTCAGACCCATCTTAGTAGCAAACCACAGGGCATCGTTCCTAGACATCCTGTCCTTGGCGTCCGGCTTTGGTTGGTCAATGGGTTGACGTATAGGCGCCCCGCCTGACTGTTTCTGAATGACCAGCGCTTTCAGCTTCTTCTTCTTCTCCTCAGTGGGCAGAGCCATGAAGTTGGGACCGGCCTCGATGCTGTAGTCTTTACCGCCCATCGTGAAGTTGACGGTTGGCATTTAGTCTATGGCCCCTAAACTTTCTGATTCTGAGCCACCAACCGCACCCTGAGAGCTGTAGGATTTACGTCCTCGCGCTTCAAAAGAGGCTATGATGTTTTCTATTTCTGCCAAAGCGGATTGACGCATCATATCATCAGTCACACCAGCTATAAACCCATACATCTCTGGGTTCTGCTTGTACTGCAAGAACCTAGCATCAGCGGCCTGTGCTTTAGCCGTCGCCTCGTCAGCTCCACTGTTTACAGAATTAAGGTATACGTTTTCTATAAAGTCTATCGCTGGCTTACCACCGGGAACCTTGCCCGGATCTTTGCCGGTACCTTTATACCAATCGCCAGTATGCCCAACCCCTTGCGGAGTCTGGCCTTTCTCTAGGGTTATCGTGCGGTCACCATCTGTCCAGTTGATGTGGGATACGGCTGTTCCTGTTTGTAGTCCAGCAGGTGGCGTGCCCATGATCCAACCATCACCTTTAGGCTTAACCTTCTTGCCCTTGGTCTGAGTTGTTTCCAGCTCCCCGTCAACAACACGGTACCACTGCTGTAGATCTGGCTCTTCCTCTGTCCAGCCATAGATCTTCTTGACCTCCTGTGGGCTGGCGCCCAATCGTCGCGCTCTCCTAGCAGCCTCAGCCTTGTTGGCTGGCGGGTCATAGGTTCCGTCAGACGCAAAGTAAACATCACGCCATATGTTGTAGATGCGCTCCTCTTGATCGAACATCTGCATGGCTTCCATCTTGGCCACAGCTCGTTGGATATACGCTCCAGACCGGCTTGGGTTGCCGCTCAGGGCAGCTATGGCGTCTAGCCACGCACCCTTGCGGTAGATAGAGTTGAGCTGATCCATGTATCGATCACGGCGTTGTCGAGGGTTGTACGTCCACTTGCCCCATGTTCTTTCCAGAGCTGCCCTGGTTTCATCTGGCAACTCCTCTGAACCACGTACCGTGGATTTCTCTTCTTTTGCCACCCTCGTCACAACAGCATCGTCAACCGCTTTGCTCTCTGCCCATGGCCCAGCATAAGATATAACCGGTGCTTCAGTAACCTCGTCCAGCTCAGGTGGTGGTGTCGTCAGGAGGCTATCATCAACTGCCAACTCTGCCTGAGTCTCGTCAGAAAGAGTGCTCTTTTTTACAGCTTCGGCTCGTTTCTTTATTAGTTTTTCAGCTACGTCCTGCACGCCAACCTGAGAGGCGGACCCCCCTGTCAAGGATATTCCCCCGTCTTGGATAGCTTTAAGCAGATCGAAACCCTCGTCGGTTTGATCTGTTGTCGCAGGAGCTACGCCCGCATCTTGACGAGTTGATCCCTCACCCAAGAAAAAGGGTGCTGCTGCCCCGGTCGCAGCGGCTGTTACCACCGCTGGAACCGCTGCTTTATCAACCGCCTTAGCGGCGCTTATTGGGGGCTTGCCTGCTCGATGACGGTCCAGCTTTAACTTATGTATCATCTTGAAGAACGCTTCTTGGATAGGCTTGGCAGCTTTGCTAATAGCACGCAGCCTAGCCGCGCCACCAACAGCTATCACATCCTCCATGTATATGGGCTCACCGTCATCTGTAACGTATAACGGCTGCTTAGACGCCTCAACAATCATGTCACGTCCGCCGGGCGCTTGGGGGTCAAGTTGATCAAACTCACCTCTAGCTGGAACACCAGCCTCGGCTCTTTCTGTTACACGCCCCGTCCTTTCACCCTCTTCTAACAGTCCCCTTATTACAGCTTCGGAGCTACCGGTGTCGAAACGACCACCATAAGCACCCTCTGGTGGATCATCCTGTCCGTGGTCGAGCGGCACCCTTGCTGCTGCTACCGGTGGGGGTGCTGGTGCTGGTGATGCGGCACCAGCCTCTAAATCTGCCATCCTATCTTCATAAACTTTCTGACGCATTACTTGCGCTCTCTGGCGCTGAGAGTTATCCTGTATGCGTCCCTCTTCCGCGAGCTGTCGCCTTGCCAACTCCTGCTCTGCTCGCTTCCGCATCCTTATTATCTGCTCGATAATTGAAAGGTCTGCCGCCGTTTGTTCCGACACTGAGGGCGCCGCATTAACTACGCTAGGCTTCCTGTGCCCAAGAGCTTGGCCGGGGTGGAAAGTTTCCATACTGAATGGACCACCACCAACACTCCCCATACCCGTATAGAGTTCAGAGTCACCAAACCGGTATGGGTCTATCGAAATTAATTTTTTTCTTTTACGTGCCATATAATTTCCCTAAGCTAGCAGACCTATCTCGTATAGAGATTTCTTCTTCTTCCGATCCGGGGACGGCTCAGGTATCAGAGTTGCAAAGTCTCCCGGCTGAGGTTGGCTACCAGACGGTGGTCGAGGACCAGATCCCGGTAACTCAGGCGCACCACCACCTAGAGCGGAAGCCAGAGCCTCTGAAACAAAATCCTGATCAAGCTCTTTCGTAAGATACTCGAACTCAGCTGGCTCACCTGCTAACCCCTTGGCTCCTTGTGCCGCTATAGATCCAGTTGGTGATAGGGCTTCGTTCTTCTGCCTGTTTAACATATTTATCCTGTCTTCTACATAGGGGTCAGGACGCCAATCAGGATCCCACCCCGCGTTCTTAGCTGCTTGATGTTTTAATATACGATCAGGGTAAGGCTGAGACATCATCTTCTGATGTGATATGGTATAAGCAGGGTTCCTTATGTTTGCTGCTGCTGAGGGTGATATAGCCTGTGCGCCTTTCCTCATTCCGAGCAAGCCTGGGCCACCGGGCTTCACGCTGCCCCACAATTTCTTGAAAGGATTAAAGCCCGTCGCCATTACAGCATCATCGGCAGTACGGCTCCGAGTATGGAGCCTAGCCCGCCGCCCTGCTTAGGCGTGGTTTGAGTAGTAGTACCACCATAGTTCCCAGAAATGGTATTCATGTACTGGTTAAGCGCATTGTACGGAGCCATTGCCTCGTAGTTGTAGCGCTGCATATCCTGATCTATGGCTGATTGGCTCATGCCTCTGCGTTGTGCTCCAACTCTTCCCATAGCATCGTACATACTCATTGGGGCATTCATTATTGACGGGTACTGAGAAGTAGCGCCAAGCCCTAGTTGACCACCGCCTTGAGCCGCCCCTAAACCCTGCAACCCATAACCCATACCAAACTGCTGGGCCCCAAGACCCATCTGAGCTGCCGGCAACCTCATGCCCTGCGCCTGCTGGTATGCACCGGAGTACATATCAGCGAGAGGCTTGGTTAGCCCCTGCTGCACAGCACTGGCTATGGCTTTGTTCTGAACAAGGTTGCCACGGCTGCCGCCACCTGGCTGGTAAGTCGTGGTCTGCTGACGTAGGCCGGGCAGTATGTTGCCCTTTAGCTGCCCCATCACCTGCTGTTGCAGGGCGTTTGCTGTACTGGCGAACGGGCTGCTCGGTCCAAGATCTACATTACCGGCCATCATATTAGCGTACTGGTTGCCAGAGAACGGGGTTAGCCCACCGAACTGGCCTTGGGAAAGAGGCCGGGCTAAACCTGCGCCGTACGCGCCGGCTTGCATACCCGCCCCACCAAGCTGATTAGCTAAGCCGTATGTGTTGGCTAACTGATTTTCAGCCCCCATCTGTTGGCGAGCTGCCCTCGGTCCCATTGCGTAGCCAAGCGTAGCCTGCTGCGCAGCGGTCTGAGCCGGGTCAAAACCGGCCATGGTTGGGCCTTGGTAATACTGTGGTAAGCCACCCTTCAGAAGCTCTTCTGCTCCCTCAAACCCTTTGATTAGGTGTGGTGCTTGTCCCCAATTTTTCGTACCCTTATAATCGGGATCTCCAACGTAACCACCCCACGGGCTCGATGATGCTGTCTGTACTGTTGTTCCGCCACCTGACATAATTTATTCCTCTTTACGGGTTTGGTTGCGCGATTCCGTGAGTGGCCATAACCTCTTGACCTAGCCCAATATCAAATAAACCCATCGCTTCCATTGTCATTGCATCTAAATCGTCCATAGTAAAAGCGGTAGTGGGGTCGTCAGACTCATCCGCCCCATAATCCCAGTGTTGGGTAAAAGGATCATACCCGCCATTTACATTACGCTTCCCACCCTCTACCTCGTGTTGCTGTGGCGTTCGAGTTGCGGACGTCACTGGTTTCTCGCCATAATCAGACGTGTCTTTCTCTGCCCAATCCCAGTTACGATCGACCTCCCACTCGTTCAACGTGGGTGCCTGATAGTTCCATAGGCTGTCGGGAATGTGGCTTGGTTGCAGCCACGGTTGAAACTCCAGCGGGATACCAGACATAGCTGATGGCTCCTGATAGTCAACAAGACCTATTGGGTAATTAGCTGATCCGGGTGCGCCACCGCCTGTAGCTGGGGACCAGCCACCACCATTGCCATTGCCACCATTGCCATTGCCACCACCAGCCAACCAGCTCTCGAATAGAGTGTCCTCCTCGTATGGGCTTACATCTGTACCACCATGGTATGTGCCTTCGCTAAGCGCATAATCCTCAGCCGCATGAGCGCGACCAAAAGCAGCCTTTGATGTAGCTCCTCTTTGTTTCCAGTACGATCCCTGTGTTCCAGTTGGTTCTGACTGAATCTCTTCCCAAGCCGACGCTAAGTGCGGGTTGTCATCAACATAAGATTCAAATTTAGCATCCTGGTTAGGCTTGTACTTCGCGTACTCCTTTGCGTAATCAAATTTTCCACCAAAGCTCATTATTGCATCCTCGTTCTTATGTCTTTTGTATACACGATGTAGCTATCTTTCCAATCCGGTAGCAATTTTTTCCATCCTTTTCTGCCCCACATCTCAAGAGCTGTGCAGTGGTTGTTTATTGCAAAAGCCTCTACCATGTCCAAGCAATCTTTGAACCTGTTGAACTCCTCTCCCGCAAGGGAGATTAGTCGCAGTATTCTTTTCTGGGGGTATGGGATAATCTGGGTTATTAGAGCGGCTAGGACTTTCTTGTCCTCCGTCGCCACCCATAACTGCATATCACCATGGGTTAGGGGCTCGATGTAATCATCAGGCTCCATCTCTCCCTCGGTGTGTCTGGATACTCTAGCCAGCAACGGGGCAACTTCCTCCCACATATAAGGAACATCCTCTGGTGATAGCAAGTGCGTTCTCATAACTTACTCCAGACCTCATTGAAGAAAGCGTATATACCTTCTCCACTACCGGGGTTCCAGTTGGTTCCATCAGCATATCTGATGTCACCATCCCTTGGCTTACCATCGTTATCACTTGGATCAACATTAGTCGGCTCAAGCCTGAAGGTATCAATATTAAATATTATATCCCCCAACCTGTTTAACTCGTTAAAGAGGTAGTCAGGAAGGTCTTCAGGTTTTACAGGGGCTGGGTTGGGTGACCACCTGTTTACACTCTTAAAGTTTTTAGACGGAGCATTAGCCATTAGTCGTAAATTACTTTCTCGCCATAACCGCCACCGCCTAATAATCCACCATAAGGATTAACAGCCCTGCTTTCATTCTGGCCGAAACGGTTCCAATGAGATTTCCCCCAATCTCCAATAGACTGTGGGCTGCCTTTATTATAAGCAGCGAGTAAGTCAGGATTTCCCTGCACATAAGATGCCCAGTTAGGATTCTGTGGAGCAGACATCTGTGGGGGTGGCCTTGGCACAAAGCTAGGTGGCGGAGCGGGCTGTGCTTGTGGTGGCATTGGTTTCGCTAGCGGGGGCGCTATAGGCTGTGCTTGGGCCGGGGGCGCTATAGGCTGCGCTTGGGCTGGCGGACCCCACATACCTGAGCCGGGACCATCAAATACCACCTCCCCATACCCACCACCGGGTGGTCCAAACGATTCAGGATGAGGAACTCCGGGTTGTCTAAATACTCCACCCAACTGCCCTGCCGGTGATCCCGCATTTCCGTATTGCTGTGTGAATGCTTGGTATTGCGGTTGAGTAAAACTCTGACCACCGCCAAGCTGATACTGTTGAGCCGCTTGACCCCACTGACCTTGATTAGCAAACTTCTGAGCCTCTGCAAATCTTCCGGGGGAAACATCTCCCCATAATTTTTGTGCGCCTGCTGCCATTAGTATGCCCTCTTCCCCCTTCTACCCCTTGGGGTTACTTCAAATTCTACCCCGTGGAGTTTCCAATCAATATCTGAAGTTGATTCAAACTTCACACCAAAGAACTTTCCAGTTGCCCGGCATGAGACTTTTGATTGACTATTTGGATTAAATAAATATGGAGTGCCACCAGTATCTGCATTCCAAGTAATACCCTCTTCTGTAGACATCTGGGTGCCAATATATACATTAATATTATTGTCCCCAGTCACCTCTAGTTTCGGCCATATAGCCGATACAAACTTCTGCGAGGAGGGGTCACCAAGATCATAACCAGTTCGTTCAATATAAGCGGTCATGTTAGTACCGTCTTCCTGATTGCCCCGATCATCTCTATACAGTTTAGGCATATCGACATAGCCACCACTTCCGTAAGCGGTATAACCGGAACCATCTACAGTAGAAGATAGAGCGGAATCACTATACAGAGCAAATGTAGTAGTCGAATAGCCGGTCACCTTTGCATAGTAAGTCTGGGCGTTTATCTCAGTCATACCAACCACGCCACTTATGGATACTAGATCACTATCAGCAAGACCATGAGCGGATGAGGTGGTGACAACAACTGGGTTAGCAACGGTTGCTCCGCTTATAGAGGCTTTATTATCTGGTTTGGCAAACACCATATTTTTCAAAACATTATCGTAGTTGCCTGTTCCCCATATTCCTGCGCCAAGATTCCATTCTTCAGTATGATCATTCCAAGTTGTGCCGGTTGTTATAGCAGCGATCCCAGAGTTTATGTGGTATAGATCGGGGATGCTACGCAACGAGAAAGTGTTGTCTTTCCAGTTCCATATCAACGCTTTGTTAGGTATTGCAGATACCCCAGATGGATAGCAAGCCAGCATCTCATTCCTTCCATAATCTGCGGCTACAAATACCTTCTCATAGTTATCACCGTTAAGGTCAGAGAACATTTCCCTGCGTAACTTATTAGGAAGAAGAGGTGTAACCTGTTGACCGTTAGTTATATAACAATCCGAGTTTCCTATAAAGAAATGACCACCCTCATATTCAGCTACGGCGTTTTTAGCCAGCAACCCTATGGTGGGGGACAGCAACTTAAACGAGAAGATGTAGGGAGTTCCTACATAGTTCATAATATATATTGAATCTTCCTTGTAAATCAGAAACGAGTCTCCATACGGAAGACCGTCTATAATTTTTCCGGGCGTGTCAGTAAGCTGGTACTCACCAGCATCCAGCGTGGCATCAGACTCATCCCATGAAGCCGGGGCGCTCAATGCAGTGGCCTCTGTTGACCACTTCACTAGGTTAGGATATTCAACACCACCCACTTGCCAGTTCAGACCAACAAGAAAGGTTCTAAACGCAGAGATAGATTTACAATAGTCAGTTGATCCAGAATCTGTTCTGGAACCCCAGTTCTCCAGCCCCCTCATAGGAATTGTAGTAGATGGAACCCCACTTGCTAAAGGCCACATCTGCGGAACATCATAGCCATTAGTAGCAACTAGAAGCCCATTCAATAGCGTTACACGCCAGTTCTGGGTGACGGTTGTATTATATAAGCTATCTCCGGTAGCAGTAGTGCTAATAGGAACTACTGGATATGCTGTTGTATGTTCGGCAGCGGTTGTAGTTCCTGTTCCTCTAGAGCAGCCGGTAAGATCATTAGTAGACTTACCCGAATAAGTAATTGTTTCATACCCATTTGATACCCCATCTGCTATAGCATTAGTACCCAAAGCTATGGTCCCACTTGCCGGGAAGTTACTTGCATCAGCTAGTGTTATTGTAGTAACACTATCATTTATGGTTCCACTTAATGTCCCTGTATTCTGTCTTGTAATGTCTACCCATGCACTACCTGACCATACTGCAATATTGCTTATTCCAAATGCAAGCCAATGATATGTTCCACCATTATCAAGAAACGGAAAAATATAGTACGGGCCAAACGGGAGAGTAGCGAAAACCTCCTCGTATCCAGCGCATTTCTTTACGCCGTTATCTAGAAACCTGACATTATTGCCATTGCTCCAAACATTAGGTGGTAGTTGATACGGAGGTGTGTCCCGTATAATCCCCACCCTACCAAGGTCATTGATGGGTATTAACTGCATTATTCAGGGGGTGTGGGCCAAGTGATATTGAACGGATCAGATTGCGTAGTAACATCGCGCAAAGCCTGTCTATATGTTTCCCATTCTGTTCTCTTTGGGGCGTCCATTGGTACGTCTGGTAGGACAGTCCAATCACAACCAACTAACTTTCCTTTGCGCTGCGCCCTAACTTTTTTCCATTGTTCTGGGTTTTGACCAGTTTGTACTACAGACCATGCTGGCTTTTTAGACGAATCATTGTAGACAACATTGGAGTTATAGTCGGACTCGTTACCCACATTCCCGTATATGCCAAACCCTTCATCTGGCACAGCCGCCCAAAGAATGTTACTTAATGTTACATTATTCATTCCTCAACCTCCCAAACCATCATAGTGCCGGAAACAAAGGTTGTTCCGCCAGCTGCGGCTTTTGGTTGTTTAGACCAAATGTCAAATGTGTTTACTCCTGAAGTTCCATCTGGGCAATTAGCCGCTGTTACTTTCCACGTATGTGAAAACCCGAACCCATGCTCAGCGCTGGCCGAAATACTATGACCATCCTCCTTTACGTCACCAACTAATATATTGTCCGTGGTCCCTACAATTAGAGTTCCAGAGGTGTTCGCTAGTTTTATGTAAGTGTATTGGTGATCGTCCCCGTCATCCCACGCGGAAAACACATCGTTCATCCCGTCTACATGAACATATAGAGTAGAGGTTGCGGATAGTTTATTGTGGGCAATACTCCATCCAGTGTCTATATAAGAATCACTTCTGAAGGTGCTGGTGGTGCTTTCTATAGAGTGAGTGGTCTTTAGCAGCCTACTACCCTCAGAAGCCAGTAATATTATCCATCCGTCATCAGCCTCGTTGCGGATTTTAATCAGGTTGTCTGTGGTATCAAACCATAATTGACCAGCAGATGTAGATGAGGGAGCAGTAGCTTTCGTATGGATGCCATTTATCGCTGCGTCTGCATTTGGCAGGGATGCCTTTAGAACAGTCTTTATAAGGCGTAAATGGTCATCGCCCTGACTGATAGCGTCAGTTCCCGGTGGGTTTGCGGATACGAGTCCGCTAATAAATGATGCGCTTTCTAATGCCATAATTTAACTCCAGATCTTATATCTCATTTAGGATTATCCGTTCTTACTTTATTATATGCAATGACATAAGCATCCCATTTCGTTGAGTCACTACCTATTTCCTTTTCTGTGTATGCTTCCATAAAATCTTGTGTTGGTGGGTATGCATCTGCACGGGTTCTTGCATAGGCTTGAGCGTTATAATTTGTTTGCCATTCGTTATGAGCAGTTTCTATTTCTGCTTCGGTTGGTTGTGGGAACCCACTTTTCCACTCTGCAATGAAAACACCACTTCCAGTATCTTCAAGAACAAAATCTTTAAGAGATTCAAAACCTAACTTCTGTAATCCATTTGCAGTAATCATATTAGTTTGAAACCTCCAAAATAACTCGCGCTCTGACCAGCCGCCCCCTCAACAGCAACAGTACCACTAGCTATTTCAGCATAAACAAATCCCTCTACATAATCAGTTGCCGCTAAATCAAGAATTGCAATAACTCCCGGTTGTGCTTCTCTTATGGGACTATCATTAAATGACCAAATGCTGGTAGCTAATGTATAACCACCATTCTTTTTTATTCTAAATTGGGCATCCTTCAATAAAGAAACTGCTGAGGTTCTAAGTCTTGTAACAAGATAGAAAAGATATTTTCCACCATCTAAAGCACCTACTGTATACCTATAATTAGTAGAACCATCCCAACCAGTAGCGGTATCAATATCTGTTGTATCAAATTCGATTTTCGTAAACGTAGAAGCACTAAAAGCCTGATCCGCTGACAAATAAACTTGAAAACTAGGAGTATTAACACCAGCCCAAGCATTATCCCCTCTTAAAAAGGTTGTTGAATCAGCCGTACCTGTAGCACTAAGCATAGCAATATCCACTGCATCAGCAGCGATAGTAAGAGCCGTTGCTCCAGTAACATCTCCGGTATGCGTTGCGTTTGTTACCTTAGAGGTGTTGGCAGCAATAGAAGTATTAATAGCATTGGCTACCTTGTCAGCAGTAACAGCATCATCCTGTACCATTGCTGTGGTAACAGAGTCATCAGCAGGGATGGTTGTTTGCGCTGGTTTGTTTCCTACATAACTCATATTATGACCATCCTAGTGATACTGCGTGTATTCTTGTTCCTTTAGATGCGCTCTGGTTTAGTGTTTCTATCTTCCAGCGCATAGATGTTCCGGTAGTAATGCCAGAAAGGTCAACGCCATTAGCAGTTAAGATGGTATGCCCTCCTGTCGTACCTTGCGATACCAAAGTTACAGCACTTGTGTATGCTGAACCATTCCTGCTGATATAGGCTTTAATGTCGGTGTTTACGGTTGCCGTTCCCGCGAAATCTGTATAAGTTATTACAAGATCGCCAGTTGTGGGCGCACCATCTACCGCTGTGGTGGCATTAGAAACAAGAGTCATATTATTGTACGTGGTTCCAGTCGTGGGTCTACGAATAATGACCACACCATTTCCACCGTCACCGCCTCCACTGGGATTACCACCGGGCGCACCGCCAGCACCACCACCACCGCCACCAAGACCATCTGTTCCGGACGCTGCGTGTTGGTTGGAAACATTATTACCATCACCACTGGCGCCGCCTCCTGAACCACCGCTACCGGCACTTCCATTATCTCCGTTTCCGCCGCCCCCTCCACCACCATAGGTAACATTTGACCCAGTAATTAAAATGTCGCTAGTTGCGCCCGCACCGCCCCTACCAGAACTACCGTTACCATTTGAGCCAGTAGCACCAGCACCGCCGCCACCACCGGTGACGTGCAAACTTACGCCCTTATCACCGCCAGCATAACCAACACTTCCGTTTTCAGTATTTGCTGCGCCGCCAGTGTCACCGCCAGATGCGCCACCACCACCACCCGAACCATACCCAGTACCCCCAGCGGGGGCATCCGGACGCCCACCGCCACCACCCTTATATCCATACCATGTTGTAGCCCCATCATTAAAGGTGCTGTCTGTAGCGGGTGTCAGCGAGGCGCTCCACGGGGAACCGGGTGCTACACCACCCTGACCAACTACTACTGCATGAGTTGCTGCTGTAACTGTAACATCTGTTTGAGCATTAAAGCCGCCTCCGCCACCGCCACCACCGCCTCGAAGCGTACCTCCAGCACCCCCACCACCGACAAGTAACAACTCATAGTCTGTTTGTTCTACATCAGTCTCATACGTCCCATCACTTGTAAACTTGTGGATAGTATAATCACCATTTGTTGTTATAGTGCCCCCAGTAGATGTAACTGTCACATCTTGAGAACCAGAATAATAGTTCCCAGAAGCATCCCTAACCTCATCTGTAGAGGCTGAAGCGTCTATACCAGAGGCATCTTCAAAGGCATCGATAGTCTGGTCTATCAAATTGTACTTTGCCAAACTACCATTAGCAGCAACCTTAAAACCTAGCAGGGCTATGTCATCTTGGTTGGCTGTTATTCCTGATGTGTCAACAT
>Ga0080013_1005322_pt1 | contig 12084 bp, 13 predicted proteins | sample ETNvirenome_6_85_FD_69236 | JGI IMG/M metagenome (GOLD analysis project Ga0080013, IMG submission 69236) | Marine viral communities from the Pacific Ocean - ETNP_6_85 (SPADES assembly) (version 2) | ecosystem: Environmental > Aquatic > Marine > Oceanic | place: Pacific Ocean | collected 2013-06-19 | reverse complement strand
ATCAACTAAATCCTAATTTATATATTTATTATATTTTTTTATACGTTATTTGCATATTTATTTACAAGAAAAATATGCAATTAATAAAAATAATTTGATTAATCAATCGAGATGTGCATATATATTGTCATAAATTAGATGAAAATGAGAACATATAGATGACTAATAAAACAACTACGTCATATCTTTTAGCAGGCATTAGAAAAGAAAAAGGTTATAACCAGAAACAAGTGGCTAACCATTTAGGCATTCAGCAATCAGCCTATTCAAGACGGGAGATTAATCCGACCAGTTTTACGGTATTGGAAATGCAAAAAATAATTGATTTTTTAAACTTAACATTTGATGAACAGCAACTAATTTTTGAATGGGGAACGTTTGCATTAAGTAACCAGGAGAAGTTGAAAAGAATACAACGTGATCCTGAAAAGTGGCGCAGAATCCTTGAAGCAACTTGTGGTTTTATTGAAAGGATTTTAATTGAAAATGAGAAGTATATGCGTGTGCAAGATATGTTTTATGCCATTTATAATTCAACAGAATTAGCGTATGACTTGGATTTTCAACCTAACGATTTTGAACAGAATGGGCGCGCTTTAGGCTTTTTTATGCCATTATTTGAAATGAAACTGAGAAAAGCTGATCTAAAATCAAAAGAATTTAGGGCTGTTCGCGCTAAAAATATCCAAAACACCATGAAAAAAATATTGCAGACCTAGTGATTATGGATCAGGTGATAACACACATTTAAAGTGCCAATTGCAAATCCACCAGTAACAAAACCCATCAAAAAAATAAAGAATTGGTCAATAATTCTATTTCTGATGTAGAATTTTCTCACATATTTATGAAAAGTATATGCTAGTTTTTCAGTTGAATTAGGTTCTTGATCCACATCTTTTATTGTGGATATATTTAATCTTAAACGATCTAACGCATCCATTTGTGTATCCCCGTATCTAATTATTAAACTTTTATTGTTATTAAATATAATTAACTAATTAGTATTATTAATCAACAATTTTTTTAACTTTTATATCTATAAAATGGATATTATATTAAAATTTATATTGATTAAATGAATATTTATAGACTATGTTATATCATGGAAAACATGGACAAAGACTTACTTGAAGACTCAGAACGTAGCATTCGTAACGCTTTTCAGATGTTACGGGAACGTATGATCGTTAATTTCCAGCATATACAAGGATTCGATACTAAACACGAAATTGGTTCTGTAGGTGCTTATCTTGCTGATATGGAGCAACACCTTCTGACTGACTACGTTTACAAAGCCAAACGCAAACTTGCATCCACACCATTAAAAACGGGGAATGATGACTAAATTAATCAAAATTGAAACAGGCTGTGATATGCCTGATGGTATATATCAAAACACTGAATTGCCTGAAGATCGCTACCATGAAATACCGCGTGCCAGTCAAACGTTGTTCAAGGCTGCTGCAAACAGTCCGATGCTGGCATGGGCGCAGTCATGGATGAATCCTGCAAAGCATTCAATGGATACAGAAGCCAAAAAATCAGGTCGTGCCTATCACAAGTATATCCTTGAAGGCGCAGAAGCATTTAACGAAAATTATGCACCGTATCTGGACAAGTCAGATTATCCTGACGCATTGGATACTGTCCAGGACATGATTAACTGGTTACAGGAAAAGAAACTTGCTGTACCTAAAGGGCGTGCAAAAAAAGAAGAATATATACAGATGGTCATGCGGCATCCTGAACGGCCTGTCATTTGGGATCAAAAGAAAAAAGATCACGAAATAGATCATGGACACAAAGAATTTTTAAAATCAACAATCATAAATGATATTCAACTTGCAGCTAAAACAATTGAGCTTGATAAACACGCAAATAAATCAGTTACAAGTGGCTGTGCAGAAGTCAGTATTTTGTATCATGTTGATGTACCCGAAATAGACGGCAGCGAAACAGTATATCGGATTCCCTGCAAGGCCCGTTTAGATTATTTAAAAACGCAAACACTGACAGATTTAAAATCATTTTCATTAAATTCCAATGAAACTTTGAAAAAAACAATTACAAAGCAGATAGGAAATTACAGATACAATGTTCAGGTCGCATCGTATATGCAAGCCTGGTCAAATGCATTGCCATTAATTTCTGAAAAAAGAATTATCGGTGATGATAAATTTATTATGTATGTCAAAGAATGTGCTAAACGCGAGAAAGCATTTTTCTTTCTTTTCCAAACACGCGGATTACCCGTCAGTCAATTATATCAATTTCCTTTAGACGGCATTGCTTACAGTGCTGGTAAACACGTTCTGCATGAAGGCCAAATTAATTTTTGCCGTAACTACGATACATTTGGACATGATCCTTGGATCAATACAGATGAACCTGAAATGTTAGCCGATGAAGATTTTCCACCTTGGATGTTTGAATAATGAAAAATAAAACCATAGCCGACAATGAAGTGATCCAATACGAAGGCCCTATCAAACCGTTAATTCCCCAAAACCTGACACAATGCACGAACGTTGCCGATCAGTTTGCATCAGCAGGAATGTATCTTGCTGGTACAGATCGACTTCCTGAAGATAAGAAAAAAGCAATGCTAGTCGTTAGCATGATGAAAGCCATGTCTATAGGAAAAGATCCGTCATGGGCCTTAGAATTTATTTACGTCATTAATAACAAACCGACATTATTCGGTGATGGCCCATTAGCATTAGCGAATGAATCGGGATTGATTGAAAATTTTGCTGAGTATCCACCTAACCAAAATGATGATAACCCGACAGCAACGTGTACGCTAAAAAGAAAAGACCGTGAAAAAGTCTATACATCAAATTTTAGCAGGGAGCAGGCAAAGCGTGCGAAACTTTGGGGAAAGCCTGGGCCTTGGACACAATATCCTGATCGTATGCTTCAATTGCGTGCACGTGCACGCTTATTGCGCGATGCTGTACCTGAAGCATTAGGCGGTTTCCAGGTGCGTGAAGAATTACAAGATGTAGTTGTTGAGTCAAAGCCAGTAAATTTATCTGTGTTGGATGATGTTGTTGAAGAAGACATTGTTGAATTAGAAAAAGTTGATTCAGAACAAGGAGATACACAAGAAACATGAGAAAATTACTAACCAAAAATGAAGTAGCAGAACGTTTGTCTGTCTCGTACAGGACTGTTGATAGACTTGTAAATTCAGGCGAAATCAAATATATCAAAATTGGGAGAACGAAAAAATTCGATCCCGATGATATAGATTCATACATTCAAGACGGGAGAAAAGAATGGCAGATCATACATGGAAAAAGAAAGGAACGACTATATGGCAGTTCAAATGCGAACACAAAGGTCGTACCTATAGGCAATCGTTAAGAACAACTGATAAAAGAATTGCTAAAGCTGAAGCAGCAAGGTTGCATTTACAAATACTTGAAGGAACGTACCGTTCGCCAGCAGAAATTAAACGGGCAGAAAAACTTGCAGAACGTAAGATAATTGAATCACCGACTGTACGCGAATGCTATGAACGGTATGTGCATGAGCAATTAGATGGTATTGAAAACGACTTAATCAAATATCCGCGTGCAAAAGTTAAGTTAGGAATAAAAATATCAAGATTACGTAGTGTTGTTGCGTTCAAATATTATTTTCCAAAAGATTTAAAAATATCTGAATTTACTCACGATAATTTAATGCAATTTGCTGATAAATTGTATAATTATCAATTAGAAATATCTGAACGATACCCATGTAATATTGAAAATATATGGAAATTTGCTACTTACAAACTTGTAAAAAGAAAAGAAACTTACACTTCATATAATCAAAAAGCATTTACAACACTGAAAGCAATAATAAACAGGTGTCATAAATACTGGAATATAAAAGCACCTGATATTTTACCAAGCCCTGATTCAACGCAGTCAGTTTACAGACAATTAGATTTTGATAATGGTTTAAGATTTTACGATTTTATAAAAGAAAAAAGGCATTTAAAACCAAAACATATATCTAAGGAATTGTTAGTAAAAAGTTTTAAAATTATTGAAGAAAAAAATCCGTATTTGTGTGATTTATTACTTTTTCAGTTTTTTACAGGTTGTCGTATTGCGAATGCTGTAGGTTTGCAATGGCAGGATATTGACTGGGATAACCACATAATCACGATGGAACAAGCAAAAGGCCCAGTAAATCATAGTTATACAATACCAATAACATCACAATTATTTGCACTACTGACAAAGAAAAAGAAAGAACGTCAAGAAAATAAAATTAGTAATATGTATGTTTTTAATTTTAAATTAGCTAAAAACGGTATTCCTGGTGGTGGTTATAGATATGGTGATTATAAACAATTTGTTAATGCAACAGTACATCGTATTTTACGAAATATTTTAAAGCCACATGGTATTAATTGGACAACACACCAATTGCGCCACACAGCAGCAGCAGCATTATTATCATCAGGTGCAAGTTTAAAACACGTTCAAGAACAATTAGGTCACGCAAACATAAAAACTAGTATGATCTATGGTCATCTTGATAAAAGTGAATTAGCTAAAAAAATGTCAAAAGGTATTGATGAGTACACTAACCAAAAAACCGTACGGAATACCGTACCAATTCAAAACAGCAAGACCGCTAAGTTATTGTAGTTATAAAATAATTTCGAGAATGATATATTTGAGACCAATCAATAACTGTCATGGCGGTGTTACCGTAAGACTTTAAAAATTTAGCAGTTTTCTGACATTTATTTGGCATTTTTCTGCTTTTTTTATAATACTTCAAATGGCAAAATTTATCAATTTATATTAAAATTATGCACATTTGATAACAAAACCGTACAAGAAACCGTACAAAGTCGGATGTTTGTTCTTCCTTGTTCTTTTGTGTCCAGGCATAAAAAAAAGTGCTTCCGATTTCTCAGAAGCACGTTGTTTGTTTTAACTACGGTATCAATTACTGATACCGCTTTAAATGGACTCAGATTGCACGAATGTTAAATTATGGACTCACTATATCAAAAAACCAATTATGACTCCTGTGACGCATCCTATGGCGATTAAAGCACCAGTGGCATACGGAAAGTTTTTTGCAACAAACTGAACGTTAGATTGTTTCTTTTTCAGAAAGGCTTCTGCGGCTGCATAACCTTCAATGATTTGTTCATCAAGTTGTGTGCGGTCAAGAACATGGCCCATGAATGTTTTTGCATTATCTTCAGTTTCAACAACAGTTGATTTGTTTTTTGCTTTACTCACTAGTCACTCCTTATTTTGTTAAACCTTTGTATTTCTCAAATGATCGTAAAGAACCAAGACCGAGCATACCTAAAAGGACAGTCATTAAGCTATCCATGTCAAACGTAGGTAATTCAGGAATATCTAATCCTGCAAAAGCAATTACAAATGTCATTACTGGAACACCGACAAAGTGCCAGGCTAAAGCAACACCGCATATCCATCCGATAAAAGGTCGCCAGCCTGATACCCATACATTCCTACTTTTTGCTTCTTCTTTGTTTATTTGTAACTGACCTAAATTAAGTTGTGCTGCATTTGCAATTAAAGCTGCTTCTAGTTCTCGTTGCGCCTTTAATGCTTCTTCCTTATTAGGAAAAAAACGATCTAAAACGTTTCCAACTACAGGCATTAATGATGGAAGTAATGTTTGTATCATTGATTTATCCTTAAATGATAAATGTAACAAAGATTGATAAGACGCAGAAAACAAATGAAAACATCAATGCAGGATTTAATATTTTAAGTTTTGTGGCAATCAATGCTGGTGCAATGCAAATAACAAACGATAAGATTTTGTTGAAAATTGTTAAACCTATCATTCAATTAGCTCAAAATGTGGGCCATCAAAAAATCCTGCTGTGGCATTCAAAACTGTCAGGTCACGATCCCAATTTCCACCCCAGCGCAATTTGATACCTAATTGGTTTGCAGTACCTAAAACAAATCCTGCATAGCAGGCTATACGTTCTTTATCCTGCCAGTCAATCGGGTATGGCATAACATCAATAGCAAGCGATGGACTTTTACAATGCATGGCTTTTGCAAGCAGATCAGGATTGTCTGGATCAAGTTTACTTTTGCCTGTTCGATAATACTCGCGCTGTGTTTCAATGGTGCGTTCGCCTTCAATAACCGTACAATCAGTGACGGCAACTACTGCATTAAAGACCTTAATAATATCTGGATGACACGTATCTAAACGTGCTTGTGACTTAGGAGAAAATGTTGGCATTTATTCACTTTGTAGAAATTTTTGTTCAAAAATATCGCGGGTTTTTTCGCGTGTTTTGCGTATAATTTTTTGTAATAATTCCTTCTTTTCAAAATCTTTTAGATTATCGTAAGCAGGACTTTGAACAACTTGATCTAAAGCCATTTTCATTACTTGTCCTGTAGTTTGTGCATATTCAACATACTGCTCATCTGATATTTTTTTACCTTTAATTTCTCGTCTTAAAGGTGCAGTATCTAAATTCAAACGATCAGCTTCTAGTTTCACTTTGTCTTGTGTTTCTTCTGATGCCAGAATTGGTGAAACTAAATTAGCAATCGGTGTTCCTGAAAGACCACCTGGTAATGCGCGTTGTGTACGTGTGCGTTCTTCACCATAAATATTTAATTTAGGAAGTGAGTCGGTCATACCAAGTTCATCGGTTATCGGTCTTAATCCTGAACGTTCAATTGCAATATCTACTATACCGCGTGCTTCCTTAATATTAGGATCAAGTGCGCGTGTAGTTTGGCCTACAATATTCGGTACAAGTGATCCAGCAAAGTCACCTAAAAATCTTTCTCCATAACGGTCAGGGTCTTCAAGCATCGCAGCCGTTGATGTCAAACCTACTAAAAATGTTTTGCTTCCAACATTTTTAGCTATAGATGCAGACATTAAACCAATTGTGGTTTCTTTCTCATCTTCAGTCATATAATTTTCAACATTGGCATAATCTGCTGCAATACCCAGCAATGTACCTAATGGTTCTAATCTTCCGTAAGAATAATATTTTCCACCAATTTTAAAACTATAAGGCTGCCAGCCTGTTTCATACAATTCAGCTTTTAAATCAGGATCACTTGGCCCACCACCAGTTATAAAACCTGCTTTTGCAGCATTGTACGCTGTCCAAGATGCACCCGTACCCATCATAATTCGTGCTATTGCTTTATCGGCTTTTGCTCCACCAGCTTTCATATCGCGCTTAAATCCGCGACCACCAATACCAAGTGCTGATGCCATAGGTGCAATGACTGAACGACCTAAAGCATAATTCATAATGTTTACAGGTGTACGAACAAATGGTGTTATAAAACGTATCTGCGGATATTTAGAAGCAAAATTTTGAAAACCTTTTGCCATACCTTCAAGTTCATTCGTAAACGTTTGTACCTGACTGTGCGTTACAGATTTATTTAAAATATCATCAGGAGGATTATTTATTAGTTCATTGTAACGTGCCTGATATGCTGCCCTGTTAGGTATAAGACCTTGCTCGGATTCTTTATTTACCTGTCTGCGTACAAGTGATCTTACTTCACCACGTTTTGCAACTGATTTAAAAAATTCATCTTCTGCCATCAAAGCGCGACCAGGTATTCTAATTATACGCCCAACTGTTCCTGGTATAGCTTGTCTGTCTAAATCAATTTTTGATGCAGAATCAGATGGTGCTTCATCAACAAATGCTTTGTATCCTAATCTTAATCCATCAAGGCCGCCTTCAAGCATACCGATTGCTGTATCAACACCTTCACGCATAAAAACACGATCATCTGGATCAGCACCACGTACAAAAGGTGTCTTTGTTCTAACTGCACCAATTGCGCCTGCAAGTGTTCGTTCAGGAATGTTCCAAAGACCAACTAACGAGTTAGATAATATGTTTGTTGAGTGTGTCGTTAGGCCTGACAATAAACCATTTATCCAATATTCTTGAAAATATTTTAAACCTTTATTTGCTCCTTGATTAATAATTTTAGGAAGCATCGGATTGTTTTCGTCAATCTCAGCAATTTTAGTAAATATATCTTCAAGGTCTTTTGCTTTATTGCCTTTTGTTGCTGCGTCTTGCAATTCATTCATACCGCGTACAAATGTAATTGGGCCTTCTTTAGCAAGTATATTATATTGATTTAATATACGACCAGCTTGTGCTGTTTTACCTTGTAAAATTTTTAACATTGCACCAAATTGATCGTATGCCTGACCAGCAAATACTTTTTCCTGATCGTTTAACTTTCCTGTTTTCCATGCATCAGCAATACTTTTAATTTGTTTAGATGCACTAAGTACTAAATTACGAGCAGCTAACGCTGTTTCAGCATTTTCAAAACCAATTGTTTTATCCATCTTTAAAAGTTTTTCAGGTGTCAAATCCATAATGTCTGCAAGCTGTTCGGTTTCTTTCTGTGATTGAAACCCGCGTGCTTGTGCATACATATCTTTATTTGTATCAACTTCTATACGTAAAACATCTTTGATTTTTTCTGGTGTATCTAAACGTGATAAATTTGTGTTGCCTGCAAAATCACGGTCTAATCCATATTTTTGATCGAATCTAAGTTTTTCTGCATCAACGCTTTCCTTTACAGTATTTGCTTCATCTATCGTAATATCATCTAATTTTTTTCCTTTGACATTTCTTAATTTACTGAATGCTTTTGTTGCACCTTGTATTACAGGTGTTGTAATTGCACTAAGCGTCATGTCTTCCGCAGCCATTTTTAATCTTGCTACAGACTCAGGATCATTAGGATTTGCAGCAATTAAAGATGCTGCATTATTTATAAATGTATCGTCTTCTGTTATGTTTTCAATGAAGTTTGAAATTCGTGGATCTTTAGGATCAAAACCTAATTGACTTGAAAAGGCTGCGGCTGCTTCACCTTTTATAAAGTTTTTTAATGTTAAGCCACCACGAAAAACGCCTGCTGTTGCGGCTGTCGGTACAAATCCTGTTAAAAACTTTACAAAGTCACGACCAATTTGTCCTGCTGTTGTTTCAGGTTCAGCAACTGTAGGAATATAAGTATCTGCTGCTTGTTCTAATTTTTTTTGAACAACTGGCATAACAGTTTGGCGTAAATCTTGTGTATCACCGAACGTTTGTGATTCTGGTATCATGGATGATAAATCTGTACCTGGTATGTTGCCACGTTTAGAAATATTAATTCCTGCTTCAGTAACCATCCTTCCTAAGTTTGGTGCTGCACTTTTAAACCAGTCAGAAACGCCACCCGCAAATGTTCTGTAAAGTTCTGTTGATGTTTTTGGTGTAGGTGTTTTTTCAACTTGCAAATCATAACCACGTTTTTCTGCTTCTTGTTGCAATGCTTGTAAAAGAAACGGATTATATTCATCCTCACCGACCTTTAACACAGGCCGTTGTAATGGATCTTCAGCCATCATTAAATCCTATTTTTGTTGATCTTTAATGGTTTTGAATATTTGACTTATTAATGCATCAAATTCATCTGTCTTTGAGTCTTTGTAATACAATGTATTTGTTTCCACGCCACGTTGTACCACTTGATTTTTAGGAAATGTTATATGATTCTTTGGATTTTCAATACCTGCATTTATTATATCTTCTCGTTCTTTGAGTTCTTTAACAGTAAGTGTTTCTCGCCTTTCTTTAGGTTTTGCTGGTGCTTGTAGTACAGACAATGAACCATTTGCATTTTTTTGAACAATTGTATTAGGAGCAAACCCAAATGCATCGGATTGTTCTTTAGATAAAATACTTGGTTTTTCTTTCTTTTCTTTCTTTTCTTTAAATTGATCTTTTATGCGTTCAGATAATGATGTGGATAACGCACTACGAACAACATCAATCGCATCAGAAGCAGGAAGACCTTTCAATATATCACGCATTTGACCAACGTTTTCATCGGTCATATTAAACATATTTCCCGAACGGTCTTGACCTGATTCAATGTTTGCTTCTTCTTTATCAAAACTACGCAAAGTATCCAGTTCTGCTCCTGTTATTGGTGCAGGCAAAGGTAATGTTTTTGTAGGCGGTCTATATGGAAGTTCAGTATTTGCCGCATCGCCTGTCGGATCAATAACATCTACTGATGTAGGTGCTGCTGTTATAACATCAGATATTTGTGCAGCATCTTGTTTTAGTTGTTGACGTTCATCAAAACCAGTACCCATTGATTCAACCATTTGTGCAACGGCTGCCTGACGTTTTGTCTGAAGTTCTTCTTCTTTTAATCGATTACGTCTACGTTCTGCACCTTGCGGATTATATAAATTCAGTAAACCTTGTTGAAAATCAAAATTACTAAATATATCTTGCATTGCCATTTTTTATCCTCCCATGAATGCTGCACCGATACGACCACCTGTGTTTAATATATCTAATAAACCTGGTGATGATCGCGTCACAACACGACCTCGGCCTGTCGTTTGTTGTGGCATTGGTGTCATTCCAAGTAATGCAGCACGGAATTGTAGTGCATCAAATGGTTCATCAAGTCGTCTTTGCTCAAGGTCTTGTTCAAGACCGCCAACCTGTGATAACAGATCAAGGTTTTCCATTAATCGTGAACGTTCAAGTTCATCGGCTGTCAACGTTGATGCGCCTGCAAGTTGCTGTGCTTCTAATGCCGCACGATCTGCAAGTTGTCGTGATTGCTGGTCTGCGAGTTGACCACGCATTTGAAGATCGGCTTCAGTCAATCCTGATTGCTGTTGCAAGCGTGCTTGTTCAATCGCGCGTGCCTGTGCAAGTTCAGCCTGACGTTGACGACTTGCCTGTGTTAAGTTTGCCTGTTGTAATGCACGTTGCTGTGCCATTGATTGATTACGCTGTGCTGCGTCTTGCTGGAACTTGGCATCTGTTAAAGAACGTTGCAATTGTGCTGCTTGATTTGTCTGTCCTGCCGCAAGCAGTCTGTTGACATCCTGCATACCTAATCCCGCAGCAGTTCTAAATCCTGACTCGCGTAACTGTGCGGCTGTTCGTGCGCCAGCATCAAGCGCGGCTTCGTCTATCATGCCTTGACGAATTTGACCGCGTGAGCCAAATGCAGAACTGGCAGCGTTTTGAAGTCCTGCTGCTGCTTGTTGCCTGGCGCGTTGTCGTTCTATATCGCCTAGTGCTGTATCAACAACACCAGTCGTAAATGGATTCATATAATCACTCATATAATCAATACCGCGACCAGCCGAAACATCAGCAACATTACGTGTCTGTGCCGCCTGCATATCAGCAACGTTTCCAATTTGTGCAGCATCAAAACCAGTAGTAGGATCAATTTGTGCTGTGCTGACTGTTGGCGTGTCACCAATCAGATAAGGCCCACGACCAGCAACATCACGGTAAAAATCTGCACCTAAATCTTCTGCGGTAATATTACTACCTTCTAAGTTTCTAATTTGATCGAATGCATCTGATTGTGTTGGTGAAAAACCAGCAATCCGTGTTGATGGAGGAGGAGGAAGTGCATCACCTGTGCCTGGGCCACGACCAGCCATACCACCAGTCGGAACACCACCGACACCTGATCCCATAAAGTCTGATCCAACATCTGTGTAGCCACCACCACCACCATACATTCCACCCGCACCTAACGGGCCAGCACCAAGACCTGGCGCAACACCACCGAATGTTGTCGGTGAATATAAATCGCCTGTTGTACGGTATTGTCTTGATCCAGGTATCATGCCTGATGTCAAATAATTACCTAATGCAACTTGTTCCTGCGCTGCACCTTCAGCCCATGCGGGTAAACGGGCTTGACTGACTGATTCTTCATCTCGTTTACTACTACCGCCTAAACACATTTTTTTCTCCTACGTTTTTAAAATACCGATTAAATAATTTAACTTTTATATTTGAACGATTAGCTGTGACGACATCCACCATGACAGGAAGATCACCAAGCAAACTTGATAATTGTTGTACTTCTTTGCACAAGTAAAAAACTGCGCGGGTTTTTCGATGTGATCTTCTGACGTACACCCAGCCTTCATCTAAGATTGGATCATCAGAATACCAAGGACTTGTTTTGATAACGGCAAACATTCCTGCAATAACATCATCATCTA
>Ga0080013_1005319_pt1 | contig 12094 bp, 16 predicted proteins | sample ETNvirenome_6_85_FD_69236 | JGI IMG/M metagenome (GOLD analysis project Ga0080013, IMG submission 69236) | Marine viral communities from the Pacific Ocean - ETNP_6_85 (SPADES assembly) (version 2) | ecosystem: Environmental > Aquatic > Marine > Oceanic | place: Pacific Ocean | collected 2013-06-19 | reverse complement strand
CTTCTCCCCATTGCCGGATACATCAGGTACAGTAGCCGCGCTTATGCTGCTTGGGAATGAATTGCCTAAAACTTTCTTGATTAGGCGAATATGGTCATCACCCAAACTTATAGGGTCTGTTCCAGTAGGATTTGTGTCTACTAGGTCTTTTACATATGTTCCTGATTCTAATGCCATAATCTAATCCTTTGGATACTTTATTTTAACCGCTTGTCGCAGTCCTTCTAACTGGGTAACTGATGCCATGCGTTCCTCGACCACTCCTTCCCAAAGAGCGACTACGAGTTCGTCAATGGATGGGTATTCGGCCTTTCGCTTTTCATCATACGATCTTGTGTCTGGCGCGTTCCACTTATCGACAATGACTTGTTTTTCATCTTCGGATAGTTCAACGATCTCGCCATTAACTTGCTTTGCCGCGACATCTGATTTTGTGTATACCATGATTAAGACTCCGAAAGACCATATAGGGTTACTCGCGCAACATAAGAGGCTGAACCAAGATTGCCCAATGAGGTCGAGAGCCTGAAAGACACATGAGATTCAGCATCATCCCCAAGAAAATAAGGACTCCCATTTTCTGGAATAGTGTCCACATAACTGGTTCTACCGTTTATCGTTGTTCTAACACCCGAGTCCTGTGGGCTTAAAAAATACAACCAACCACTTATTGCTTCAGTATTGGGAGAGTCATCACAAAGATCGCAATAGTCCACAGAGGCGCCTTGCCTATAAGTTGTTGAACCATCGGTTTTTGTTTGCCATAGCACAAAATCACCAAGTTCTAAAGCAGATAAATCAGAATTTCCAACTGAAATACGCAACTCTTGGTTAGTGGTAGCAAGGTAGACATTCTCAAATGTCATAAAGTAATGACTATACGTTGATGTAAATACATCGGTGAAATCCCAAGTAGCAACTGCGGCATTGTTTGTGGCAGTAGAAATAAAATTCAACCCGGCGGCGGGAAACCCTGTCTTGGTTGCGCCTGTTAAGTCAATAGTTCCATTTACATCCAGAGTCGCGCCAGAGGCTATATCAATCTCTCCAGAACTCGCAACTTGAATGGTTGCGGATGCAGGTAAGGTGAATGTATCTGACGCATCCCCCAGAGTTACGTCCGTCCCGGAACGTGGGGAGATTTTGTTAACCTTAACTTCGCTCATTTAGGATATCCCACTGTCGGATCAGCCAAGTGCGCCTGATAATCTGGATCAGCCTCGATCTCAGCCCATGCGGTTTCTAATTCTGATTGTGTTGGTTGCGGGTCAGGGCCTAGCCACTCAACAAACTCATGTGGTGGAGGGTTTTGCGTCAGCCGATATTGGTTGGCGTTAAGACCCAAATGATGTATGCAAAGATTGATGTCCATTACACCTCCTTGAAGATTTCGACTAGGGTGTATTGGTCATTTACGCTAAATGCACAGTTTTGACCAAACCCCGCTGTCGCTGCGGTGGTAGCACAGTAATGCTCAATCGTAAAAGCCTTTGACCCAGCAATAGTCGTTCTAGCGCAACCCGATGATGTGGTCACCACACTATTAACGTTAACGAAGGCGCATACACCAACTTCTACCTGCGCTGCATCAGTCACATTGTATAAACGTGTTTGATGCAAATTCACATAAAATGCGGGAGCGATCCATTTAATCAAATATGATCCTGCCGCTAATGTGAACTGATCTGACGCAATCGAAACTATGCCATCTGGATCAGCAATTTCTGTATTCAAATCTCTGGTGCGCCATGCACCTGATGTAAATGTGCCACTTTGACCAACTTTCTGATCCGCGATGATGGCGTAGGATGAGAAGAGTCCATACGATGCACTCAATCCTGTTACGGTTGCGCCAGTAACATCAAGGGTTCCGTTTACATCCAGAGTTGCGCCAGAGGCTATGTCAATCTCAGCGGATGCGGGAATCTGAATAACATCTGATGCCGCACCCAGCGTTAGCGTTGTGCCTGTTGAGGGTTGTACTAAATTAGTTTCTAGAGTTGCCATTAGACGATCACCCACACGCAACCGGATGGCACTGTGACTGTGACCCCGCTTGCGATTGTTATTGGCCCTGCTGTCAGGGCATTTGTGCTTGCTGAAATTGAGTAGTCGTTATCGACCTGCGTTTCGTTTTCCCAGAATAATTCCTCGCCACTGGCCCCGGTTGCGCCGCCGCCTCCAGACCCGCTGACTTGTAGCCAGTAGGTTCCGTTGAAGGCGAGAAGGTAAAAGGCATCAGAATCAAAGTCACCGGCCGAAAGGTTCTGTAGGGTGCCGCTTGAAATCTTTTTTAGCGTTACCGCGCCGTCACTCGTTCCAAGGTTCAGCGTTGATGATGCGGTGTTGGTGGTCGCCGGTTTGAAGATGATGCTGTAGCCGGTTGCCAGGGCATCCGATCCGGTAGCCGTTGGGTTAGTGACCCCGGTATAGGTAGTCGTAGATGAACTGGTATCTGCGACATACCAACGTGAGTCGATTGCGCTATTAAAACCGGGTGCGCCACCACCGGCAAGTGATGCAAGATCATCGCTGTTGTTCTTTAAGTGTTGCGCTGAACTTTTCGCGTACTCGTACCAGTTGGTCGTGCCTTTGGCGAGAGCAATGATCTGCGCGGTTGTATATGTTGGTGATTCAGCCATTACAGACCTTCCTCTATTGAAAATGTGATGGTCGATCCGACCTTTGATATGTCGGCAGAACCGTAGTCCGTAAGCCGCCCGAGAATTGTGTTGCGCCTTGTTTGCGCCGTCGCGTCATCAGGGAACGCCGACCAGAGAACATCACCACGCTTGCCCACACTGCGGAAGATTTCAAGCAAGTCGCCTTCCTCGATCTTGTCCAGTACCGCGCTCGTGGCGTTGGCGTAGCGGAACGGATCGCGTGAGTCAGAACGCAGTGCGCCACCTCTTGTGCGGGTCAGTTCGGTCTGTTCCGTCCACCCCATGCCATAGCCTGCAACCACTGGAACGTCGATGTGTTGGCCGACCTTTATACGCCCCGCTTGGATGTAATTGTCCGAGTTCGATGTGTCGGTAATAATGCAACGGAAGTACCTGGCAACGTAGGTTGAGCCGAACCAGATGACAGTGAACGGTTGCGCCCACCCCTCAGATGAATAGCCACCGTACCCTTCCATTCCATACGGCCCTTCGCCCCATCCATAGAGCGGGTCGGTTGCCTCAACGGTTGTGTCGTAGACAATATCTGTATGGCCGCTGTCGTTGGAGATTGTCACCTGTACCGTTGCACTTCCATCGTTCGATAGATTGTGCGCGTACAGGCAAAACGCGGTGCAGCGTTTCTCCTCGCCAAAGTCGCCAGTGATGGTCTGCGCGGCGTCAGTAGTGCTTCGCCAAATCTTGCCCGGTTGCACGTTGGTCAGGTTATCAGCGACATACGTTCCCGCCTCGCTCGTTGCGGTAAGCGTTACGCCGTCGAGGTGGCTTGAGCCGAGGATTCGTGAGTCAGCCGCCATTACTGCCAGAGTTCCACTTCGATCTTGTTGTCAAGCAAGTATTCGGTAATCCCCGTGACAACGCACTTGCTCCCGGCGGTTAAGCCGAACCGATCATCCTTTAGGGTCACGCAACTGCCGACTGTCACCTGTAGAGGCGCAACATACGCGCCCACCGTGTAGGTGTAGCGTTGCGTCTTGAACAGCGTCAGCAGTCGTACTGCCTCAGTCAGCGCATCAGAGTATTCGGTGATCGTGCTTGGCAGAACGTCCGGGTCTTGTGCCAGCAAGTGCGTGGTCTTAACTGTCGCATCTTCGGACTTCGCAACCTTGTTCCATTCAGCCGAGAACCAAGGTCGAGCAGATTCGGCAACGGTGGAATCAGAACCAAAGTTCAGCGTTGTCCAGTTACGCTTATAGCCAACCCGCACCCGCCACTCGGGAACGTCTGCCTTCTGGATGCCGAGGTCGCCATGCGACTCAAGGTTGTCGATGGTGAGGACTGAGGTCAGGCCCGAGGGGTCTTGCAGTTCTGCCAGGGTGAACTTTCCATCCCGATCAAATCCGTAGTACCAACCGGCAGGCAGTACGCTATCAAGAACGTCCAACAAGTTCTCGCGGCTGTTGATGTAGATGCCGATGGTGTAATTGAAATCAGTGTCGAACTGCGTGAACGCACTGGTGTCAAGGTCGCCAGGATCGGCCAATACCCGACTCACAATGGCGCGGATGATCTCTCCGGGCTTTGTCTTATATGAGCCGCTTGGCTTGTGGCCTTTAACGTCTGCGGTAACGGTTCCCTCTGGATCGCCAGAGAGCGTAAACTTGCCGTTCGATAAATCTTCGGTGACGGTCAGCGTGGTTGCCAAACCATCAACATACACCTCAACAATGTCCTCAATCTGCCCTTCATGGACTTGGTATTCGTGCGTGGTGTCATCAATCAACACCGGGCTGACGTTAAAGACCTCTCCATAACACAGCGGCACGACCTGATCGGTTTCCTCACCGCTTGCAATCAGCGTGGTCTGGATCGGAACGTCCAACGTGCGTTGCTTGTCGCGTAGCATCAGCGTCAACGTGTAATCGTCGCCAATAGATAAGCGATCCACGACACCGGACAGGATGGTGCGGAAGTCGGCAATATCCCAAGTCGGGTCGCCGAACTTGATCGTCGCATCCCTGCCATCCCATGCCTTCGTGATCCAAGTGTCTTTATCGCCGTCACTGTTATCAATGGACACCTCGCCAATCGACACATAACTGCGGCCACCAAATGCTTCGCTCATGGTCGTGGAAAAGAACGGCGAACCTATCAAGATGCCCTCATAGGTCGTATTCGCCGGGGTATCAGACGCCCCGGTATGAAAGTATTTCGAGCCGAGGTAATACATCGTTTCACTGGCATCGCTGTACGCTTTCACTTCGGCTAACAAGACTCGTTCCTCTTGTGGGTCTGCGAGCCATGTTTGGTAATCTGCGTCTGAAACACTCAATGCCGCGCTCCACCCGCCATCGCCAGTTGTCCTCTGGTCACTGCCCCGACGATGGGTTTAGCAACCACATTGGCGAGGTCTTTTCGTAGGGCGCGCAGTTCCTTAATCACCCCGCCGCCATCGCTACCGCTTGCTCTCGCTTGGTTCGGCGTATCCACTGTCACACGTTCGCCAGGAGTCGCCATGAAGGACACAGGCTGAGAGTCAGTACCGCCGCCGCCGCCAACAATGAACGAGCCGCCGTGTTGCATCCCGCCGCCGTGCGCCATCGCGCCCGCTTGGTTCGTGAGGTTAATAGCGTTCTGCGCCGCACGGCCTAGTGAGTTCATTTGCCCTGTCGCTTCTTTGGCATAGTCGACCATCCCCGCAAACATCTCTGAGGACATTGCGCCCATGTCCTTTAGCCCTAGCGCGGCATAATCCACGGCGTTGACGAATCCGCGTTGCATTATGTTGATGAAGGTTTGTGATTTCTGATCGACATTTTCCAGAGCGGTTTTGCCGGATGCACCCATCTTTTCAAACGCAACTTTGGCGCGGAACAATGCGCTGTTCACCAGGTCGATATTTTCTTTATGAATCTCAAGCGCGGTATTGCTCGCCATTATTTCTTCGGCTTGCTTGACGAACGGCTCCATCTGCTCCAGATGCTCCATCAACCCTGCAAAATCGGTTGCGGTCACAATGACATTGCCGAACTCGTCTTTCATTTCCTCAAGTCCGAACTGCAACATTCCAAGCGAACCGCCTACGTCTTGAAATGCGCCGCCTGACGTTTCAGAAAAATTGTTGAACATCTTTGCCGCAGAGTCCGAAATCTGCACGAAAGTTTCGTCACCAACTTGCCCCAGGACTTTGAACCCTTGAGCAAGTGGGCCATCAGCGAGGTTGGCAAACACGGTTGGATCGTTGATGACCTCGGCAAACTTCTGCCGCAACATCTTTTTGAATTTCTGATCCTTGCTGAACCCGAACGCGGCGATGGCGAGCGGTACTGCCGCCCCGGCAAATGTTGACCAACCTGTAGCAAACGATTTAGCGGCTGCTTGCCCGGCCATTTGAAAGCCACCCGCACCGTCTGCTACCAACGCACCAGAAGATGAAAATGCTCCTGAGCCTGACCCGAACCAACCCACTATTTTTGACCACCCGGCTTTCAGTGCGGTTCCGATGCCAGTTGTGAAACCACCACCAGCCGTTTCGCCGCCACTAGTGAATACGCCAACGATCTTGTCAAGCACTTTTCCTAAGATCGACCCCCCCGCTTCGCCACCAACCAATTTGCCGAATATCGCGTTCCAAGTCCACTCTGCCGCTATCTCTGCGAGGGTTTTGAGAAAGATGTTTTTAACTTCTTTTAGAAAATCCTTTACTGAGTCAATACCCTTGCCAGTGAATAATCCCTCCCACATGGTTGACCATGCGCCACGGATGTCATCAAACATTTTAGAAAACGCGTCCTTGAATTTGCTTGTGCTTTTTGTTGCATCTTTTAGCGCGCCATCAAGGTCGCGCATACTTTCGGATGCGTCCTCAGTATCCTCGATGCCGGTACGCATCTCCCGGTGTCGCTCTTTGGCGAGTTCAAGTTCCCTAATCATTTCGGTAGCAACCGCATCAATTGCGCCCTTTTCTTCCTCTAATGCTTCATTTAGGTCATCCGTCCACCGCGTCATTGCCTTTGATGCTTCACCCATGCCGTGCAATCTTCCTTCTAATATTTGAACAGCATCGGCAATCTTTCCCGCCATTGCATCAAGGCCAATATTATCCAACGCTGTTACAGCGGCCTTGAGCATCTCCACCCAACGGGCGAGAAACCAAATCTTAAAGTCATACCAAATCTTGCTCATTTTTAGAACTACGACCTTAAATGAGGTCGCTAAGGTCGCCCAAACCTTATCAAAGGTCGCCGCAAGCGAAATGACCAACTGGCTAAAGGTCAACGGAAACTCAAGCATCGCGTCAAATACTCTTGTGCCACCCGACAGTTTGCGGAACAGTTTGCCGAACTCTTTCCCCAGGTCTTTGACGTAACCCACGGCCACACCTAGTGCTTTTGCCCATAACGAAAACTCTGCGGCAAGGCGTCCTGATTTAATGCGGCGGGTCAGTGCATCAAATGCTCTTGCGATAACAACTACCGCATCAGCAAGGACTCCGGTTGCGCCGCCTGCCTCATTCATAATGCCTAAAAATCTTTGCGCCGAGTTCTTGAGCATGGTAAAGGCGCGACTGAATGTCATCGGCATCGCTTCAAAATCCGCGTTAATCTGCGCGGTCTGCCCCAGGATCGACTCAAATACATCCTTAGATAACACCTTGCCCTCAACCACCGCTAAACGCAGTTGCCCGACAGTCATACCCATGCCTTCGGCAATCTTGGCGGCTATCTCCGGGGTGTTCTCAATGATCGAGTTAAATTCCTCCGCCCGAACTATGCCTCCCGCCATTGCCTGCGAGAACTGGCGCATTGAGTTTTTGATTTCCTCTCCGCTTGCGCCTGATACCACTGCCATCATCTCAAGAGATTCGGTCATTTGCATGACCTGATCTTTGGTCGCACCAATGTCAGGCGCGGTGCGTGCCAATGCCTCAAACAGTTTGACGGTATCCTCTAATGCCGTGCCCGTCCTTTGCGATATCGTAAATAACTCTGCGCTGATCTTGTTGTAATCGCCCAAACCCTTGCTTGCTTTTTTAGTGCGCGCCTCAAGTAGAGCAAACTGATCAGTGAAATTGACGAGTTTGGCAATACCCCCGGCGATGATTAAGGTAAACCCAATCTTTATCGCACGCCCGAGAGAGGTAAACGCTTTTTGCGTTTTATCAAGGTTGCCTTTGACCTTTTTGAAAGCCGTTCCAGTTTTATCCTGGGCAACAATGCGAATGGTTGCGTCAGCGGTAGCCATTAGCGTTTTATCTCTTGCTGTTGGGCGCAGTATTCAAACCACCCGGCCCAATAGGTCAGTTCATCTGCCGTCATTCGATCTGCAAGTTCACCCACCGTCATGTGCAAGTGTTCGGCGACCCGGAACATCAGGAGGATTTCTTGGTCGCCGGTTCGGAGTTTTTTCTTGCATCCTCAATACTGGTGTCCGGTTCATCGTTCATCGCAGTGATGACGTTTACGATCACATCGGGATCGACCTTATCCATTAAATCCTTTTTATCGGCATTGGAGAAAAGTCTTTTGCCATCCTCATCCAACGCACGGATTATTATTGTCTGCACCAATGATTCAAGCGAACCATCGTTCACATACCGGAATATCGTATTGCGTTGTGAAAGGGTTGTCGGCTTGAAAAAAATGACGGTATCCCATTCAGATACCGCCACCGATTCCATAGGCGCGACGAGTTTTTCCCGCCAATGCGTCTTTGCCTTGGCAAGAAGTTCAGCACCATTTGACATTTGTTATCTCCTGTTAGACGGTTGTTTCGGTCACCCCTGCGGTCACTTGAAACCCGAACGAGCGTTCAACAACGCTACCCATATCAACGCTCATGCCCACACTGGTTATGAGTGCGGTCATCGTGTAATAGGTGTCGCCAGAATCCGCGCCCTCGGGATATAGGGCAAGTGACACGCTTGCGCCATTGGTCATGGCACCCTGTCCGCTTGTGTCGGTTTCGTCAAAATGACAAGTGATTGATCCAGAGGCATCGCCCTGTCCGACCTTGTAGGACTTCATACTGTCGCCCATCGAGGTGTCCTCAACCGTGTCACTGGTCTGATCCAATGTGAATGATTTGATTTCGGCAACAGTGTTCGATCCAATCTTGACAGTGCCGTCCTTTCCGTGATGATTTGCCATAACTTATTTTTCCTCGTCGCTAGGCTTGTTTACGATTGGCTTCGGCTTTGCCTCGACCACTTTTTTGGCACCCACGACCTTCCAGCCGCGAGCCTCCAACTCTTTGATTCTTTCGGGGTATTCAATCGTGACGATTGACCCCTTGCACTCCATCTGTGTTGGTTTCATTACGTTACGTTGCTCCTTGCGTGAAGTCGTAAGTCACTCGCACAGTGACCCGCACGGCTCCGATTGGGAAAAGAACGCCCTCGTCACTTTCGATAAGTACAGTTTCAGTGTTGAGAGCGTAGCCACCGCGTGTCCTGTCAGCGTCCAATGCTTCCTCGATTCCCTCAATAAGTTCATTTCTAGAAGTGTCGATGCTTGACCCTTTGACGTAACCCACGATGACATAATCAATCGTTCCTTCGCGTGTAGTGCTGCCCATTGTTGTATCGGCGCGCACTTCCTCGCTGCTTGCGATCCACGCCGCCGGGTACTGTTGGTCTGACAAATCTTCGGCCTGGAACGGATCGCGTGTAATCTTTGCAAGTTCGGGCGATGACATCGCATCCAGAACAGTGATAATGTTGCTTGCGATGCTTTCACGCTTGCTCATGCCCTAGCCATCTGCTTGATGAATTCGTTGCGGAACTGATTACCAACCAATACCTCCTCACGACTGTTTACGTCGAACCACTTGCGTACTGGCAGATGCCCTGCGCCGGTGTGGTGCCACATTGCTTTTCGTGCGGCCAGAGTGTTTGAAAAGAACACTAAACCGAGGGATGGGCTTTTAACCTTCCACAACATTGATGAAAGCATCTGCCCGGTGTCCATCAGATCAACCCTGCCAGTGCTTCGCCCCCGCTTACCCCTTGATCGCTTGGTGGATGCAGCATAACCAGGGAACGCGCCATCAAACCCCTGCCCTCTTGCCGTTCGTTTTTTAACAACGAACTCCACAAACGCCGATGCCTTGGCTAAGGCTTTGCGTGATGACTTCTCGATACGCTTCGGGAAAGCCTTGAGCATTGCCTGGACTTTCTTATCGTCGAGCGTAACGTTTACCTTCATCTGACTTGCCGCCCAAAGTGCAGCGGGGTCTTTTCACTGGTCGAGATACTGCTATCCTCGTCCGCGTCGTACTCCACACCGTCCTTGACGATACGCTCCAGTTCTTCCGAGTACGCATCCCGGTAGAACTTCATCATCTGCTGATACCTGTCCTCATTGCCTGACGCTTCCCACTTGGTGAGTTGCGGCAGTGCGTACCAACCGAGGACGCGGTAAGCGGCGCACCGGGTAAACTGTGATTCAGTCAACAGCGTGGCATTCATCTCACCGCTGATGTTCTTGAATGGCCACCAGTGAATTCGCAGTTCGCGTTCAATGTCGGCCTTAGCCCTTGCGTGTTCAGAAGTGAACGCGCTGATACCGTAAGTGAGAATGTCCGGCTGCAAGGCCGTCAGGTCACTGTCAGCACTCATCGCCATGTTTTAACCCCCAGAGGGGGGAGGCGCGGTGTTACCCGCACCCCCCGGTCAGGAATTAAAGAGCGGCGTCGAACAGCATCTCGATGCCGTAGCCATCTTTCAGTTCCGCAACACCGTAGCAGGCCGTGGCGTTGAGTTCCCATCCACGGATGGAAGCGTCACGCTGTGGCTCAATGTTGACATCCCATTTGACGGCGAGGCCCAAAGCCTGCGGCACGAATACCGCGCCCTTGGCATCGTCTGAACCGTCAACGGTAATGTTGGCAGACTCAAAGATGTCCACCCCGGCAATACGGCCAACGTAACCGTTACGCATGGCCTCGTTCTGAAGATCGCCACCGTTGGGGTTGGCAAACGTGTTGGTCAGGTTCGCTTTGAGGTTATATGCCTGATATGGATGCAACACGCAGTATTTCTGCCCAGGCGCGCTTGCGTTATCCAACTGTGCGGCGGCGTTGAAGATGTAAGACGTAATCAGTTCAGTTCCCGCGCTACCGACTGAGGTTGAGAAACCATCGAACAGGGCGATCAAATCTTCGTCCATCTTTTTGGCAACTGCCTCGCCCAAGACCTTACCAAGATCAGCGGCGATATTACGAGCAGAAGATTTGGCGGCGAGATCAGTCAGAACAGCCTGCACACCAACCTCAGCGGCGGTGATGGTGACGCTCGACGTTGAAACGGCAGTCGAGGACATATCCGATCCCTCTGTCAGCGCGGCGGCAGACACTTCGGGATAGACCGGAACTTGGATTGCTTTGCCGTCGTCACCGGAAATATCGTAGGTGGTGACGAGATTACGCACAAGCGATGATTCTTGAGCGGTGAAAATTGCTTCACGAACGATACTGGTAAACAGATCGTCGAGAGTAGTTGTGGTGGTGCTTGCCATTTACGGCCTCCAATGCAATAACGGTTAAAAGACCCGTGTTTGCAAAGGTCGGCCACGGTGCCAACCACCCCGGTTGATTAACGTCAGCGCGGTCTGACGACCCCGAGAGGTTTACCTAGCCCGGTCTAGGGGTACTGTATAAAAACCCAGTAGTGGCGATTGTACGCCCTCTCAGGGCCATGTCAAGCCATCTTGATATACCCTGGCTTTTTGTACGCCGTCTTTCGATATTCCCCGAATTCCTCATGGCTCATTTCCATAATATCCTTCTCCTTGCTCAACCCGCCACCGACAGACGATTGCGAACCAGTGCCACCGGGGTTTGCGGCAACAAAGTGCGGATTTCCTGACAAAAACTCGTCTACCAAGGCATCCGGGGTCAGTGGTGTGCCGTGATCGTCATATCGGGCGGTTCCACCGTTATCGACAACCTCAACCGACCCATCCTCTGTCATGCGCACGTTGGATCGCAACAGGTTCGCCACCTGTTCGGCGTTGATCGCCTTGCCCCGGTTTGCGGCAGATAACAGCGCGCCATCTACCTTAACCCGGCGCAGTTCGTCTTGAAGGGCATTAGTTTTGACTTCCCACTTCTCGACAGTCTGTTTCATCACATTCTCAAAGTCGCCGCGCTCCTTTTGCCGTTCCATTTCTTCGGCATCTTGCGCGGCTTTCATTGCGCGATATTCCTCCGGGTCTACACCATCAAACTTGCGCTCAACTTCTCGATTACGCTTTTCCAGACGCTTCTTGACAACTGCATCCACCTCATCCTGGGTAAATACCTTGGCGGGTTCGATGCTTTTGCTTTCGGTTGTACTTGGTTCGGTCTGCGTGTCGTTTGTATCTGTTGATTCGTCTGCCATATTTAGCCACCGGGTTGCGCCGCGTCACCGTACCAATCTGGATCGACTGGCATAAAGTGATGGCGGCAGTTATAGCCACCGCGAACCACAA
>Ga0080013_1005318_pt1 | contig 12095 bp, 17 predicted proteins | sample ETNvirenome_6_85_FD_69236 | JGI IMG/M metagenome (GOLD analysis project Ga0080013, IMG submission 69236) | Marine viral communities from the Pacific Ocean - ETNP_6_85 (SPADES assembly) (version 2) | ecosystem: Environmental > Aquatic > Marine > Oceanic | place: Pacific Ocean | collected 2013-06-19 | reverse complement strand
ATTAGGAGAATAAAATGGAATTAGGTATATTAAATGAACTTGGATATTTTGAAGTTATAGAAATATCTATTTGGTTAGGTGTAATGTATTTTGGAAAATGTTGGGTAGATAATTATTTCAAAAACAAATCTGAAAAGTGTTGTACTAATAAAGAATCTAAAAAAGATAAAAGGGAGTTATTAAATGGATAATTTGTTGACTAAAATATTTACATATATTTTTGCAATAACCATGATATTTGGCGGAGTATTTATATTTTGTGCAATTGTTAGTTTACCATTTTGGTTAATGTGGAATTGGTTAATTCCGCCAATTTTTGGTTTACCAGTAATAACATGGTTACAGGCATTTGGTTTATGGACTTTTTTAGTATTAATAAGATCAAGTAATTTTAAATATAGTGATGTATTTAATACTACTTTAAAAACAAATGAAACAGATGGAAGTGAAAAATCACCATTTGGTGATAATACTTGGAATCAATGGGTTGAACAAGTAAAGAAAAAATATTCAGCTTAACTGAATAAAATTTAATTTTGTTATACTTATCTCTAATTATGGAGATATTTATATGGATATAGATAAAGTTATTCAGACTTTGAGTGAGGCCTTAGATGATAAAGATTGGGATATCATTAAGGAACTATTAGAAGAATTAATTTATGAAGATGAAAATCCAATTAAAGAATACGAAAAAGACAAAGATTTAGATGATGAAAACTTATGGGGCTGAACGTGGTGATCGACTGGTGTTATTCGATATTAAAGTGCAGCAGAGATTGAGTATGTCTCGTATAAAAAGACTCACGAAACCCAAATGGCGATAACTCGCTTGAAGGGTTGGTAATTGATTGGCATTTGGCTGAGTCCGATATGTCAGTTGGTGTTGAACCAGTAATGGTCAACGATTATCAACCAACTTACGCTTACGCATAAGTTACTGAGTTGTCTAACACTCGGTCATAAAATAAGTTAGACATAACTCGTTCATAGATTAGAGGATAAACAAATCTGTTAGTTAAAGGATATGTTCTGAGTAAAAGGAATCCACATAGTTGTTTGTTGTTTTCTACTAATGGAAATCAACTAAGCTGTGAATGACTTTGTATAGGAAACAGACAGGACGGGAGTTCGATTCTCCCCAGCTCCACAAAATATGGTTATAAAAAAATACTATTACGAGAGAAGTAATCTCTTAGAATCCAATGTTAATATAAACTTTGAAGAACTACTTTGGATGGATGATGATCAAACTACGGAATGGATTGAAAGTTTGAGAAAGTTTATTTTAAAAGAGTGGGATGAAAAAGGTATTCCACCCACGATTGGTCAAGACACTAAAGACATAAAAAAGAACTTTAGGAAACTTAGAGATTATCCATTACATCAAGGTAAGAAACAATTTTTAACAAAGGATGAAGATACAGGCGAATATGATGTGATTAAGAACTACAATAAACACGCGAGTGGAGTTAATCAATTCTTTCCTACGATGTTAAAGACTCGTGTAAATAAAAGTTCTATCTACACTTGGTTTACAGATGAATATAAAGATAAATTCCAAAAGGTTATTCGTAGGATTCTAAAACGAGATTCAATGTATAATTGGTCAAGGTGTTTATTAGAGAATGAAAAATTATCTGAAAATTTTTTTGTGGTTCAACATAGAAAGAGTTCAGTAGAAAGTGGTTATTTAACTTTATCAAAATCAGAGGTAGAAAATCTTAATAGTAAACATACAACAAATCTTCCAGGTGAACTTGATGACACAAAATATAAGTTCTTGGTTCATAGATTTGAACTCGGACAAAAGTTATTTCCAGCAGGAATTCAAGCATTCCGTTTAGGACTTGGCCAACCAGCAGTAAATTTTCCAGCATTAACAGCAAGGTATTTATATGAAAAATATACAGACCATATATCACAAGACGTGCTCAATGTGTATGACCCATCAGCAGGCTGGGGTGGTCGTATTTTGGGAGCTATGTCATCATTCAAACGAATTAATTATATTGGTACAGACCCTAACACGGACAATTATATAGACGAGTTAGGTAAGACAAGATATGAATATGTAGCCGATTTTTTTAACAACGAAGTATTAGAAACCAATCCATTTTGGGAAGAAGATAAGAATACTTACCATTTATTTCAAGATGGAAGTGAATTAATTGGGAACAATCCAGAGTTTCAGACGTATAAGGGCAAACTTGATTTAATTTTCAGCAGCCCACCATACTTTGACAGAGAACAATATAGTGAAGATGAAGAACAATCTTATAAGTTATATCCTAAGTATGATAGTTGGAGAGATGGTTTTTTAAGACCAACTTTGACCACTGCTTTTGAATATTTAAAATCAAACAGATATTTATTATGGAACATATCCGATATCAAAATTGGAAAAGATAAGTACCATCCGCTTGAACAAGATAGTATAGATATTGTTAAATCTCTTGGTGGTGAATATCAAGGTAAATTAAAAATGTTGATGACATCTATGGTTGGAGTTGACCAATCTAATGTCAAAAACGCGGTGAAAGTAGGTGGAACATATCTTAAATATGAACCCATCTTTGTATTTTTTAAGCGAGAAAAGACTTGATTTCTATGAATTTATTTCGTAAGATCAAGTCAGTAATTTAATGGGAGAATTAGAATGATATCTGTCAATAAATCAATGGCGGGAGTAGTATTTGTAATAATGATGTGGGGGTTTTTTTCTCTTAATAAAACAGTAGGAGATGCTACCCAATCAAAATTGTTTGATGAAAAGATAAATTTATTAGAAGAAAAAATAAATTTTTTAAGAGATAAGAATGAAAAACTAAATGATATTATTGGAAACTTACCACTAGCATCACCAACTGATACAGTTGTTATATCTTCTTCATTTGGTTGGAGAAATAATCCAAGAGGGTTTCATTCAGGAATTGACATCCCAGTAGGACCGTGGGAAAATATTTATGCAACTGGTGGTGGAAAAGTTATCTCGGCCGGGTGGTTTAATGATAATATAGGAAATTGTGTGGTTATAAAACACGAAAATGGATATACTTCTTCATACGGGCATTTAAGTAAGGTACTTGTAAGGTGGGGAGATATAGTTCAGAGGGGCGATATAATTGCACGGCCTGGAGATACTGGTAGGTCATATGGTTATCATTTACATTATGAAATACGCAAAAATAAAACACCTTTAGACCCAATAGATTTTTTAATTATTTAAAAGAGGACAAAATGATATCTACAAAAACGGCAATATTAGGATTAGCATTTGTAACATTGACGAGTGGTTATGTTTCTATTAATATGTATGAACAACAGAAAGAATTTTATTCTGAAGAAGTTGATAAACTATTGATAGAAAATGAAAAATTACACAATAATTTAAGTGAGTTTTATAAGTTTGGTATAGAGGTTGATGTAACAATGTATCAACCAGTATATCCACAAACAGATAGAACACCAAACATTACAGCAGATGGAACAAAAATTCGTATCAGTAAAGCAAGTGATTACAAATTTGTAGCATTATCTCGTAACCTTTTAAAGAGGTGGGGTGGTCCATTTGATTATGGAGATTTCATTCTTGTTAAAGGAACACCAGATAATCATAAAGATGGTGTGTATCAAGTGAGGGATACGATGAATTCAAAGTATGTTAATTATGTTGATATTTTGGAGTCCAAAAATGTAAAACCATATAAGTATGAAAATGTTCACATATATAAAATGAATTGGACAGATAATATACAGTTAGTAAATAATAAATGAAAGGGAAATAAATGACAGACAAATCTGAATTAAAAGTTGGTGATTGGGTTCATGTTATAATGGTTGGAATTAATACTGAAAAAAATGAACCGGCTTACCAAATAGAAAGTATTGAAGGAAATGAATATATAGTAGTTCAGACGGAAGGTTCATATCAACATAGAATGAAAGTTAAAAAAGGAAAATTAAGGAAATTATAAAATAAGAGGTTATAAATGAAACAATTAAGTGAGGCCCAATTACAGGAAAATTGGGATAAATTAATACAGGTTATAAAGGATACATTTGAAGATGGAAGCGAACGCCGCGAAAAACTTCTAAAAATGTATCACGACCTTGAGGATAGGATGATAATGGCACCTGCTTCTGGTAAAGAGGAATTCCATTATTGTCATGTAGGTGGTTATGTAGAACACGTTCTGCATGTTGTAGATACAGCACGAAAAATGTCAGACACTTATGAAGCCGCAGGTGGTCATAAGAATTGGACAGACGAAGAACTTGTCTTTTCCGCCTTACATCACGACTTGGGTAAAGTTGGTGATTTAAATGATGAATATTATGTTCCACAGGATAATGATTGGAGGCGTAAAACTCTTGGTGAAGTTTATACATCCAATACAGATATACCAAATATGAGAGTACCAGATAGAGCACTTTTTCTCTTACAACATTTCGGAGTGAAAGTTAGTTTAAATGAAACTCTTGCAATCAAACTTGCTGATGGGTTATATGATGAGGCGAATACATACTATATGAAAGTGTTTGATTCAAAACGTTCTCTCAAAAATCATTTACCATTCATTCTTCATTGGGCAGACCACATGGCAACAACGGTAGAATATGATGAATGGAAACGTGGTGATGAAGATGAGAAAGAAGAAATGGAAAGTAGAGTAGAAAATATAAAAAATGTTACTGTGACAAAACAAGACCAGAATGGTGTTCCACAGGAACATAAAGATCCCGTTTTAGAAAATAAACATCAAGACTTATTTGATGAGTTGTTTGGAGATAAATCATGATTATAGAAATAGTATTAGGATTAATTGTTCTTGCAGAAGGATATGTAATTTGGAATCTGACAAGAAAAACAGAATTACTTGAAACTTGGGTAGAGGATTTTTCTGATAAAATAACACATGCTCAACAAGAATTAAAAGAAATAGATTCTACTGGCCATTTTGAATCAGATGATGAGGTAGGTTCTATATTCGATTCGATTAAAGAAGTAGTTAATGAATTAAATGACCTAACAGAAGGAGAGGAAATAAGTGAATAAAGCTAAGGCACCAGTAAAGAAAAAGAAGAAACCTAAAAATTATTATTTTAATATAGGAACTGAAAAGGCAATAATCCGTTATAATAATACAGATGATGCTAGATTAAAAAATAAGATTTATAATGAACATATTGCACATCCATTTGATAAATTAGCAGAAAATATAATTCATACATTTAAGTTTTATTATTTTGATGTTCCATCAGAACAAGTTAAACACGAAGTAGTTTCCTTTCTTGTTATGAATATGCATAAATTTCAAGAAGGTAAAGGAAAGGCTTTTTCATATTTCAGTATTGTTGCTAAGAATTATTTAATTCTTCATAATAATAAGAATTATAAGAATTATAAGATTCATGATAAAATGGATGTACTTGATTATGGTAATAACATTCGTGCTAAGCAAGAACTTAAAGAAGTTGCAAGTTTTAATCGAGAATATGTTGATCAGATGTTAGAATATTGGAATGAAAATCTTACTAATATATTCAGACGACAAAAGGATATTCTTGTTGCAGATGCTGTTTTAGAAATGTTTAGACGAAGGGAAAATATAGAAAATTTTAATAAGAAGGCTTTGTATATTCTCATTCGTGAAATGACTGGTTCTAAAACTCAACATATTACTCGTATTGTAAATCTTATGAAGAAATATAATACGGAACTTATGAGAGAATTTTCGAATACAGGACAAATTGACACGGCAAATACTGGATCATTTTTATAATAATTTAATAAAATAAAGAAGTACTCACTTGAGTACTTTTTTATTGCCCATATAAGCCAAAAAAAGGGGTCTTACGACCCCCCTTTTATTATCCGATAATAGCTATTTACGGAATAAACCCACCAACACCAACAAAGCGACTAAACCAGCGAAACCGGATTCGCCGAATTGATCTATGATAGCTGTCAGGTTACCTATTACATTAACACCAAAGACTCCAGTTCCAAATATTACTTCAGAAACAGCACCTATGGCTATAAAGGACATTAACAGGTGAGCTATATCGTCCACCCAGCCTTTAACTAATGAGATGACTTCCTTCATTGTTTATCTCCCGTTTGTTCTTATCATTTAACAAAAAAGGGATTTTTAACTTCCGTTTTCTGTTGCCGGAACGTTTATTCCGACATAAATAAATATAATATATATTATTTTTCTTATTTCAATATATATGCATCAGTTTTTGGGTTATTCTATATTTATTTATGAGTTATAATATCTATTTTTAATACAATACGAGGAAATCAAAATGAGTCAGGATTACGAATTATTTGAGGGTAAATCACTATCATCATTGTTCAAAGACATTTATGATAATTCCAAACATAATAAAAAACAACTTGAAGTATTAGTTGGTGAAGTTGCTGGATTTATCAAAGATGGGGATATGGCTATTCAGTTAATTCCTATGATAAAAGAGTATTTGGACATAAATGTAAAGAATGATGAACAACTTGTCAAACTGGCAACTGTTGTACAACGATTGATTGCTGCCGAAAACAAAGGTGGCTCAGAGGCAGAATTCGGTTTATCAGATAAAGAGAAAGAACAATTACTCAAAAGTATAGATGATGTAGTTGTAGATATACAAAAGAAATCAGATGAAATATCAGAAGATATACAAACAGTTAAGGATAATTAAAAATGGGAAAATCCGGAAGACGTAGATCTGGCTGGCTAGGGTCGAATCCCGTAGTGCGTCATGACAAGGCATCTGGAGGTTTTCTCGGGCGGAATGCGGTTCGACAACTCATTAACGAGGCCTCGACCGGTTATGACCCACCAGAATTTTATGAATTAGAATTGGCAGAGGTAATGGAGGTGATTTTAACAGAAGATCAACTTCCTGAATTAGAAGATGGTTCTGGTAAAGATTGGAACATGATGGGTGGAGTAAGAGCTAGAGGAGTCAAGAGTCAAAGAGATCAATTACCACTTGATGCCCTTATGCCTATTTTCCCATTAGATCCTAATAATTCTACTGTTCCAATCCGCGGAGAGCTAGTAATTTTAGTCAATTTTCAAAACAAAGGATTTTATATTTCACCATTAAACCTTTTTAATTCACCAAATATTAATTTAAGACCAGGTCTGAGTGGGTTTCGTGATGAAGAGAGTGAAGAAGAAGATTTTAAATATGAACATTTTGAACCAGTGGATTTACTCGATATACGTAGAATCTGGCCCTATCAAGGTGATAATATTTATCAAGGTAGGTGGGGACAGTCTATAAGATTTGGTAGTAATATAATACCAGATTCTCATGAAGACGGAGATTCTACTCAACATTCCCCAAATATTATTATTAGAGCAGGACAATTATTAGATGCGGATGCATTTGATAAGGGTGGAATAGTAGAGGATTTAAAAAATGACATCACTTTAAGAAAGACAGTTAAAGAAGATATAAATGCTGATGGTTCTTCTATTTGGATGACTACTGATCAATCTGTAAAGTTAGATAGAACAAAATCCAATTCTCAAAAACATCGGTTAATGTCAAAAGTTCACCTTGATAAAAATCCTATCTATGGTGGAAAACAGATTGTAATTAATAGTGATAGGATTACATTTAATACAAAAAGAAATGAAATCATGGGTTATTCTGCACTTGGAATTGGGTGGGGAACACCTTGGTCATTTACAATTGATGCAGATAGACAATTTTGTGTGTCTACTCCCAGAATTAGATTTTATACTGGAGAATATAGTGTGTTAGTTGGTCCAGATGCTATGGATAGGGTTGTAGGAGGCGGTCATCCAGAAAGTGGAGAGCCTGAACCATTTCCATCCGATTTAGCTTCAGCATGTGGAATCTCTATTGGGGAAAAGGTTTTAATATCAAGTGCATGTCCATCTTTTTTAACACTTGATGATAAGGCACATTTACAATCTTGTAAGGGTGCAATATTACATCTTGATGATTGTGCAGGATTAAAAGATAACCAAGGTTCATTTTTGCGGATAGGTGGTAAGGCACAGGGTATAACAGGATATGTAAAAGAGAGAGATGATATGGGACAACAACATCTCGTATATGGAGAAGAACTTACAAATATATTAGACTCTGTTTGTAATTCATTTATAGAGTTGGGTCAAACAATATTAAATTTAGCAGGTATTCCAACGGGAGCCGGTCCAAGTGGACCAATTAGTGGAGGACCTACAAATACACCAGCCATTGAAGCGTGGAAAGCTGGAGTAGAAACAATAAGAGCACGGTTGTGTGGCTTATTAATGAAACCAGAAGAATAATGGCACTGGACAAAAATAAACTTAAAACAGCTTTAGTTGATAATTATAGTAAATTAGCACAAGATGGAGAATCAACACAATCAGATTCAGCTGAAGGAATGGCAACAGCAATAATAGATTTTATGAAAGATGCTGAGATAATACCTATTGGTAGTCCAGCACTTACACCGGCACTTGCACCAATACCAGATCCGACATCATTAGGTTTTAAGTTGAAGGTGAGTGGTGTTGATGCGGCTAAAGCTCCATTGAAGGCAGCGATAGTAGGTAGTTTTAAAGCACAAGATCCGACAATGACACAAATAACAACGGGTATTGTTTCAGCCACAGCTTTAATGATAAATTTTGGTACACCAGCTCATTCAGCAACAGGAGCAAGTGTAATGTCAGTTCCACCGATTTTAGCACCAGCTGTAGCAGTTGGAATGGGTGGTGGTGGTATAGAAGATGTTTGTGATAGTATGGCAACTATAATTACTGCATCTTTTTTAGCTACAGTTTTTACAGGAGCGGTTATCAAACCACCAGCTGTGATACCAGGAGTAATTAGTAGTACAATAATATAGAATGGGAGTCTATAATGAAAAAACAAGAACTAATAAAAATAATCGAAGCAGTAGTTCGTAAGGAAGTTAAAAAACAAATGAATGAGATATTTATTAAAGAAGAAAATTCATCTTCACTTACCGAATTAGTTTCACAACCAATAACCGAAAAAGAGTTCAAAGAACCTATTAGGAAACAGTATAAAACGAAACCTAAAAAGGAAGTTCATTATACATCAAATGAGACACTTAACAAAGTTCTAAATGAAACCGTTGGTGGAGTACCACAGGGTGATGGTAGTGGATATCCAACGATGGGTGGTGGAGTTTATGATACCAGTAAGATGAATGATGTACTTGTTGGGGCAACTGGTTTAGGAAATACAGAAGAGGCGAAGGAAAAGAAACGAGAAATAGCAGCGGTAGATTCTATAAAGAAAGCCGGTGTTTCAGTTGATCAAGTTCCCGACCATGTACAAAATGCATTAACGAGAGATTATTCAGCAGTTATGAAAGCAATTGACCAGAAAAAGGACGGGATGAATTTTCGTCCATAAAGGAGTAAATAGTGGGTAGAGCAAGAAGTTCATTAGAATTAGATTTAGATCCAGATACAGTAATTGGATTAGAATTGCCTTTAAAACATGATGATGTTAAGGGATTTTTCCCTGGCACACCAACTACACTTTCTCAAACAGGAAATAATATTAGAAATTTACTTTTAACAAATAAAGGTGAAAGGGTAGGACAGCCATCTTTTGGTGCAGATTTACTTTTAGTTTTATTTGAACCAATGTCTGATCAGGTAATATCAACCGTTGAAGAAAATATATCAACGGCTATGGCATCATGGCTACCTCATGTAACAGTTAATAAGTTAAATGTTGAACCAGATGAGATAGAAATAAATCAGTTAAATATTTTACTTGAATTTGGTCTTGTAATGAACCCAACAGTTCATGATACTATATCTTTATTTATACAGGGTGCTGGCGACTAATTTAGTGGAGAAATAAAATGGCAAGAGTCCAAAAGGATGTTAGATATTTAAACAAAGATTTTGGTGCCTTTAGAGAGGGTTTGATAGAGTTTGCAAAAACTTATTATCCAAATACTTATAATGATTTCAACGAAGCTTCACCTGGAATGATGTTTATAGAAATGGCATCTTATGTTGGTGATGTTCTTTCATATTATGTAGATACACAATTTAAAGAAATGTTATTGGCATATGCAGAAGAAAAGAAAACTATATATGAAATGGCACAGGTTTACGGATATAAACCAAGATTAACTCGACCATCTTCTACAAATGTTGATGTTTTCCAAACCGTACCTGCAATTGGATCTGGAATAGTTGTAAAGCCTGATATGAGATACGCACTGACTGTAGATGAAGGTACACAAATTACTTCAACTGGTGATACGAAGTTTACTATGTTAGAAGATTGTAATTTTAAATTTTCAAGTTCTTTTGATCCATTAGATATTAATGTATATGAAACGGATCAGACTACAAACCTTCCTTCACTTTATCTTTTGAAAAAAAGTACACAGGTACGGAGTGGAGAAATAAATACAGAATCTTTTTCTTTTGGTACGGCCGAGTCATATCCACGAGTAAAATTGGCCAAGTCAAATGTTATAGAAATAATTTCAGTAATAGATGGTGATAGTAATATATGGTATGAAGTTCCATTTTTAGCACAAGATACTACATTTATAGATGTAGAGAATACAGCAGCAACTGATCCAAGTTTGGTTCAATATAATGATACAGTTCCTTATTTGTTAAAATTAAAAAAGACACCAAGACGATTTGTTACTTATATTATTCAAGATGGTAAAACTGAATTAAGATTTGGTTCTGGAGTATCAGATAGTCCAGATGAAGAAATTATTCCAAATCCAAGTTCAGTAGGTTCATCTTTGCCAGGTAGTCCATCTAAACTTGATACTTATTTTGATCCAGCAAATTTTCTTAAAACAAAAGCATATGGACAGGCACCGGCAAATACAACTCTTACTGTTAAATATTTAACTGGTGGTGGGATTAGTGATAATGTGGCCGCAGGAACTATAAACAGTATTACCAATTTTAGTTTTACCCATGAAACTTCAAAACTCGATTCGGGTTTAGTTAGTTCAACCCAAAATTCTGTAGCAGTAACCAACCCATATCCAGCAACGGGAGGAAAATCGGCAGAATCTACAACTGAAATTAAAAATAACGCTTTAGCATATTTTCAGGCACAAGGTAGGACGGTAACAAAAGAGGATTATATTACAAGAACTTATGCGATGGGCAATAAATATGGAGCAGTGGCAAAGGCTTATATTGTTCAAGATGAACAATTAAATATTCCGAGTATGCAAAAAGAGACTTCCGATGGTTCAAGTGTTTTTGTTGATGAACGACAGTTAGAAGAAATTAAAAGCAAAAATATACAATCATCTATTAAAAGACTTCCAAATCCAATGGCATTGAATTTATATACACTTGGATATGATGAAAATAAAAAACTTACCCAACTTAATGTGGCAATTAAAGAAAATCTTAAAACATATCTTAGTCAGTATAGAATAGTAACAGATGCGGTTAATATTAAAAATGCATGGATTATTAATATTGGAGTAAAATTTGTTTATATAGCCCGTAGAGGATTTAATAAGGATGAAGTAACTTTAAATTGTATAGAAAGAGTTAAAGCGTTTTTTAACATAGATAGGTGGCAAATAAATCAACCAATTGTAATTGCAGAACTGGCCGCAGTTATTTCAAATGTAGATGGTGTTGGGGCAGTTGTTCCACCATCGGAAAATAATCCACAAAAACATCCTGTATTAATTACTAATAAATGGCAAACTGCAGGTGGATATTCTGGAAATATTTATGATATAAATTATGCAACAAAGAATGGTGTTGTATATCCTTCTTTGGATCCATCCATATTTGAATTAAAAAATCCTAATGCAGATATAGAAGGAAGATCAATCGGTGATTCTGCTGGTATGATTTTTTAAGGGGAGAGTGTAAATGCATTATTTTGAATACGCAACAAAAGATACAACATTATATGAAATGAGCCATAGTATGAACACCGGCCAAGACGAAATTCTTGAGGTCAGAAAAGATATGAACGCCGATGGTTCTGCAACAAATGTTTCTCGTGCGTTAATTAAATTTGATTTGACTTATGTATCAAAATCAATATCATCAGGATTAATT
>Ga0080013_1005316_pt1 | contig 12096 bp, 14 predicted proteins | sample ETNvirenome_6_85_FD_69236 | JGI IMG/M metagenome (GOLD analysis project Ga0080013, IMG submission 69236) | Marine viral communities from the Pacific Ocean - ETNP_6_85 (SPADES assembly) (version 2) | ecosystem: Environmental > Aquatic > Marine > Oceanic | place: Pacific Ocean | collected 2013-06-19 | reverse complement strand
TTTAGGATATAGTTCCATTCCATATTCATCTAAATCTTCAGCCATTTCGCCAAAGAATGCGATTGCTCCTGGTCTGAATCGTTTGTATAACTCCCTTGACTTCCACACATCAGGATTAAAGTAGTGACTGTCGGCAGTTGAGATTAATTCAAGCCCGTACTCCTTAGCAATCTGGATAACAAATGTGTTTAATTGCATCTGGGTTGGATGCTTAAACCATTGTAGTTCTGCATACCATCGATCACCCAAAATACTTTGCATATTTTCAGTAGTTTTGCGCATAGCATTTAGGACAGCCTCATCCCCATTATCCATATTTTCCCACAAATCTCCTGCATAAACTCCACCTAAACAGGCAGAAGAAGCGATGATACCTTCACTATGGGTTCGCAGTAGATCATAATCAATTCTCGGAAAGCGATAAAAGTTTCCTGGCTTATATGATTGTGAGATTAACTTAAAGATATTGTTAAGACCTGTTTGATTTTGGGCTAAAAGGACCAAGTGCCGTCGTCGGTTGAGAATGTCTTTCACTGATTTAGTTTCTGATTCGTCTTCTACTGTAAAGCCTCCGCTTGTTGCGTCTTTCTTTGTCTTCTTGTCTGTTTTGCTTTGGTTGTAAACTTCTTCCCATTCGTTGAGAGATGGGATAAAGTAGGCTTCGCAGCCATAAATTGGTTTAAAGTTCTTGCCTTCTTTTTCCATTGACTTTGCGTGAAGAACCTGATAGGCTAAACCATTACAGTTGCCATGATCGGTCAATGCCAAAGCATCACACCCATTTTCATAAGCAAAGTCCATGTGCTGTTGAGGATATCCTATCGCGTCGAAGGGAGAACCCGCAGTAGAATGAGCGTGAAGACCAACGAATGGAATAGAGGACTTAATCATGTTGTTATACTACACGATTTTGAGCTTCCTGTCAAGTGTTTTGTTTAAGATTTGGTTTAATTAATGTTAAAACTTCTCGACATTCTTTAGCCATCTCGTCTTGTCGAAGCTCAAAGTAAGTGTTCATGCGTTGCTGAAAGAAATTAACCATTATGGCATAGACTTGTTGTTGTCCACTTTCAAGGCCATCTTCATAACCTTCTTTTATTAACTTATCCGCATATTCTTTATCATAAGTTGTTGCTGATTTTGATTTGGTGGGTGATTTTTTTGTTGCTGCCATTATTATTACCTTTTATATAAATATGCTCTTCAACTCCATTTTGCTTTTAAAAAACTATTTAGTGATACAATGAGTTTTGGCGGAGGTTTTTCGGGCGGGAGGAAAGGTTTGAGGGTAATAAGTGGATCCCACGGGCAAGTTTTACGCTTTCATGAAAGTAAAAAAGCAGTTATTGGCAGTAACGATTTTACAGTAGATAACGACACTGGGCAGATTGGTCTTACCGGATCAATAAATTTAAAAGGAGCTTTTTCACACTCTGGGAGTATCACTCCCGAAAATAACGAAGAGTTGGGAAATACCGAACAAAAGTATTCGAACGTCCATACCGACAACATATCTACAACCAACCTTTACACTGGCGATCTTCATATGAAAAATGAGCGAGGTGACTGGACAATCTTTGAGGAAAGTAATTGCTTGATTGCCCAGAACAACCTCACTGGCGAGCGTTTTAAACTCGCAATGGAAAAGATTGAAGATTAACTACCAGTCGCCAGCGCCTATCGCCGAAATTTCAGAAGGTGTTAAAACCCGATCATACATACGGAAGTCGCAAACCTCGATCTTCGAATGACACCACGCATTTCCCGAAGCGCCGTGTACAAGCGCACCAATTGAGAACCAGTAGTTTTCCGCGCCAGCAGGATATCCACTGCCCCAGGGATTCCCATCCTGCAAACTAGTATCGGGATTTGCAACCCCATCAATATATCCAATACCAACATTACCCGAACCCGTGCCTGCACGTAAATCAGTAACAATGGCATAATGCTTCCAGCCCGTCGTTGTGTACGAAGCCCGCATCCAGTGTTGCGCTCCATAGGCGGGGTTCCAAAAGATCTTTATCGCACCGTAGTTGGAATGCATTCCTTGGCCGCCTCCATCCAGTCTATTGCTGGTCCAATTGTTAGCGGTGGACCAGCAAACTTGGTTCCAAGTTAATCCATTATCTTTCATCCACCAACTTATAGTATAATAATTGGAGTCCATAAGATCTGCAATACTGTTTTTGTCTCCATCACCATCAATAATTTGTGTTTTTACTAGATCATTCGTTCCATCAAACTTAAAAACAGTTGGAGAGCCCAACTCGGTAGGTCCGGTGGCAGTAGAAGCATCAACGACTGTTAAATTGGTCGCTGCTGAACCGCTTGCCCCATAATCTACGGATGTGCCTCCTGACGGGTCTTCTGTAAGTTTCCACCAATGAATTAAATTGTCTGCTGCGGTAACTCCGCTGTCGCCTGATCCTGCTATTCTAAAAACTAAACTTCCCATAATATTTTATCTCCTTTTAAACTTCCCATAATATTTTATCTCCTGTTAACACGAGCCCGTGTTCATATTTGTTAATGTGCCTGTATGTCCATTACCTGTTCTGTCAGTTAACGTGCCATTTCCAGCACCCTCTTCGAAACTATAATAAGCTGCGAGGGACGGTCTTGTTAAGCTCCCTGATAATAAACATTCGTTATTTGAATTGCCTCGCGTATAAATGTCCAAAACCTCGGTGGATGTAAGGACTCGATCCCAAATTGCCAGATCATCGATGGATCCTGACACAGGAACGTTGGTGCCACCACCGTCGGTCACGCCAGCACCAATCGCACTTAAGGCATTTCCTGAAGTGTTATTAAATCCTGTCGCACCCCCGAATGATGAGCCCGCTTGGGCACCATTCACGTAAAGTTTGGCACCAGTTGAGGCATCACTTTCATCTATTGTAAAAACAATGTGATACCAATTACCAACAGACATACCCGCATAAATATACCCAGGATTTATCGAGGTTTCGCTCGAATCATAATAAGCAGCCTCAATTTGGCCCGCTGATGAAACCCAAATGATGATAGTTCCGCGATAGCCCAGGCGACACACATACCCTTGGGCACCACCATATTGAAACCACAGAGAAATTGATCGATCATTTTTTGTAGCCGCACTTATTGTGCTAGCATCCGTAAGGTAGTCGCTTGAACCGTCAAGCGCCACACAATCCGCAAATAATCCGGTTTGATAAGAAATACCACCCACTTCAGTTAAGTTAGCGGCTCCTTCTGTGTCGTTGGAATTTCCATCAAATTTGTAATAGTATAATAAATTATTTTCAATATTTGCCGACGCAGTTATCGCATTTGCTTTTGCGCCCGCAGCAAGACTTGTGATGTTTGCTTGACTTAAGCAACCGGACCAAATTGAAACTTCATCCATTTTGCCAGTTAAAAATCTTTTATAGGCTGTAGTTCTTACTGAGACACCTAAATTAGCTTCTTGTGTTCCTGCAATACCAGGCGTAAAACCACCCGCACCCGCATTTGTTGTTACATCTGGATTTAAACTCTGGCTAACTCCGTCAATATATAAAACAAAATCTCTGGCGTTGTTAGTAAACGAACCGGCTATATGATGCCAATCGGTGTCAGCAATTGTTGCGTCTGTTTTGCAATAAGCATAATAAGTCCCATTACCTACAGTCATATACAATTTATCATCGGTGCCGTTTGCATCAATTTCTAGCATCCAGTTTGCATTTACGTTAGCTGCGCTGCCAGCTTGTCCCAGCGAAATCAGTGTTGTTCGCCCATCCAACTCGCCGCGCTTCAGCCATCCCGCGATTGTTCCCTCACTTAACTCTAAACCTGCTGGGTTTGCCAATGAAACATATTCATTAGTTCCACCAAACTCTAATGCATAACTTCCCACTTTGCCTGTTACCCACGAACCGTCAGCGCAGGTTCCACCTCCGCCTCCTGATCCTGCTATTCTAAAAACTAAACTTCCCATAATATTTTATCTCCTGTTAACACGAGCCCGCTGACGCGCTAATCAAGGTTCCCGTATGACCATTCCCGCTTCTATCAGTAACTGTGCTATTTCCTGCGCCTTCTTCAAAGTTGTAATATGTTACAAGAGCCGACGAACTCACAGTGCTTGCTGCTGCGCCTGTTCCGCTGTTCCACAAGCTGTCGGTGGCACCAGAGTCTAGTGCAACGTTCCAAATTGCTACGTCATCTATTTTACCCATAAAAGAGTTGGCAAGATAACCGCCTGTTGTATAATCTTGAGCCCCAATTACAAGCTTATTATTACCCGGTCCAGGGGTAAAACTCAAGCCGCTATATGAAGTTTGGTGAAGATTTCGATAACCGTCTTTGTAAACCCACATTTTAACTTCGTTTCCGGAGTCGTCGGGATCCCAAATACCTACAACTAAATGCCACTCGTCTTCTTCAATTACACCAGTAGCTGACCTTACTCTACCATTATAGCCAGAAGAAGGATAACCACCAGGAGCCCAGGAGATCATTCCACTAGCACCCGATGCTCCGTCCATAGAAATCTTGAAACCGTTATAGCTCGGAGCTGCTCCACCAGATCCATCTCGGGCGACAATGAACCGCCAAATCGCGCTATCGTTACCTGATCCCGCCAAAACAGTAGGATAAATCCAAGCTGCAACGCTAAAAGCTGGACCATCGCCTGTACTCGAAACTGTTGCTCCAAGAGGGAGTCCTGAAGCTGACACCGCTGTAATCCCCTCCTGACCAGAAGTATCAGTCCGATTAACACCACCTGCGTTCAACGACATGGCATATGTCCCAACTGCTGAACCTGTTACCCATGCGCCATCGGCACATGTACTACTGCCGCCTCCTGATCCTGCTATTCTAAAAACTAAACTTCCCATAATATTTTATCTCCTTTTAACGCATACACAAAATTGTTAATATCCGTTAAACTCCCAGTTAAACGCAATATATGCAAAGTTAAGTAGTAATCCTAAAACTTAAAAGAATAGAAAAAAAAAGATCAACAATAGTAATCAGGAGTTAGGGTATGCACTATAAAAAATAAGGATGAAAGACAAATTCATCGACTACTTACAACTCGAACGCAATGACTTTCAATCGGGTGAAATTTCGGGAACGTTCAAAAAACAATCTTACACAATTTAATATAATTTAAATATAGTAAGAGGAGAAATATAATATATGTCTGATATAACAAAACGGTTTGGTATTATAACCGGAGGAACTGGTAGCTTCGGTTCCATGCAACATACAGATGGCAGTGAAATGGGCACTCGTGTCGAAATCCTTGATCCATCTAAAAACTTAAAAAATATTGCATCAGTATCTGCTTCGGGAGATATCCAAGGTGGTGCTGGTACATTTGGTGGCAACGTAAGCGTTGCTGGTAACTTAACTGTTAATGGTACAACCACATCGGTTAATTCCACATCCATTGATTTGGGAGATCGAATCATTAATCTTAATAGCAGCAACGCTTCTGGTGATGCTGGTTTTTATGTCAATGACACCGACACTAACCAAACTGGTTCCCTTCTTTGGGATTCATCGGCTGATGCTTGGATGGGTGGTGCGAAAGACGCAGAAGTTCACTTTGTTGACCTTTCGTCGGCACAAACGATGACCAACAAAACAATGACGAGTCCAACGCTTAATACTGCGACTGTTGCTAGTCCAGATATTGATGGTGGTACTATTGATGGTGCAACTATTGCAACTTCTGATGTTACTGTTGGAGCTAGCAAAACTCTTGATGTTTCTGCTGGTACTTTGACAACATCTGCTGCTCAAAAACTTGCCATTATGCAAGGTGCTGGTGCAAATGTTGATATTGGAGCATATGATCTCCGAGCATCAACTCTTACAGCGGATAGCATGACCTCTGGTCGTGTTGCAATCTACGGAGCAAATGGTGTACTTGCTGATGATAGTGATTTATCTTTCAGTGGTGATACTTTAACTGCAACCAAAATTGGTGCATTTGAAGCGGCTGGCGCAATTGACTTTTCTGATGAAGCAATGACAAATGTTAATGTTGATTCAGGTGCTATTGATGGAACAGTAATCGGTGCTAACAGTGCTGCTGCTGGTACATTTGCGGCAGTTGTTGCAACAACTATGGCAGCGACTTCGCTTTCTGCTTCTAGTTTTGTAAGTGGTTCTTCCTTTGAAGTTGATGGACAAGCGTCTATCAGTTACGATTCAAGTGCTCTTGACTTTTCAAATGGAAGTGCTGGCGCTGCTCTTTCGGCTACCCACTTTTCATCATCTGTTGAGCTTCAAGGGCCTTCTATGGAAGTCTCTGGTGCTGCTCAAGTTGGTTCTTTGACAGCCGCTGGTCTGTCAACATTTGCTGCGGGTCTTGAAGTTGCTACCGAAGGCGTTGAAATTGATGCCGGGGGCTTAACAATCAGTGCTGATGGCGCGAGCATTACAGGTGAAGTTGAAATTGAAGGAGATATGGGTAGCACTGGCGCTTGCGCATTTGACAGTGAAGCCAATGGCTCAACTTTTGGTGGAACACTCGACGTTGATGGTCTTACCACGAGTACGATTAGTGGTTCTGGTGCAGCTAACGTTAAATCTCTTTTGGTCAATAATGGTCAGGTGCAAATTACGAGTGCTGGTGGAATAAACGCAGTAGGGGCACTTTATACTATGAGCACACTCAGGGCTGACGGAACTTCCACGTTGGCAGCTGTAACTGCAACAACTGTTAGTGGTTCTGGTGCTCTTACAGGAGCAACCTTAAACTGTGACGGTGCGGCGACTGTAGGTTCTGTGGCTGCAACAACTGTTAGTGGTTCTGGTGCAGGTTGGTTTGCTACACTTCGTTCTGACAGTGCTGATCTTAATGGCGGTAACATTGATGGTACAACCATCGGTGCTGCGAGTGCCGCTGCTGGTACATTTACTACAGTAAGTGCTGGTACGAGCTTGGCTCTAGCAACTGGTGCAACAGTAACTGGAATTGCAGATGAAGATGGAATGGATTCAAATTCTGCAACTCTGCTTGCTACTCAACAATCCATTAAGGCTTATGTTGATGCACAAGTAACTGCGCAAGATTTGGACTTCCAAGGTGATTCTGGTGGTGCGCTAAATATTGATTTAGATAGCGAAACACTTGATATTGCGGGTGGTACTAATGTCACAACTGTTGGTTCTGGAAACACACTAACTGTTAATCTTGACTCGGCTCTGTCGGCTCTTACAACAGTTACTGGTTCTGGTACGTTTACAGCTGGTGCCTTCACATGTGACGGTGCTGCGACTGTAGGTTCAGTGGCTTCAACCGCAGGAATTACTGCGGGTGGCGGTGGCTTTGAAGTCACGGACGCAGGTAAACTGTATGCCGATGCTGGAATTTATGTCGGAAGCGACTTCGTAATCAGCGATCTCGGTGCTATTTCAGGTTTCACAACACTTAGTGGTTCGGGTGCAGCTAACCTTGCATCACTGCATTGTGATAGTGTTAACCTTGATGGTGGTGCTATTGATGGAACAGTAATCGGTGCTAACAGTGCTGCTGCTGGTACATTTGCTGCGGCGACCGCTAGCTCTTTGAGCATGGGCGGACATGTCACATTCAGCACTGGTGCAACAATCAAAACTGGTGGAAACAGTATAGAACTCGGTGAGTCTGGTAACAAATTCGCTGCTGTTTATGCAACCAATGTGTACACTGGTGATATGCATCTCAAGAATGAGCGTGGCGATTGGACTATTTTCGAGGAATCGGATCACTTGCGGATCCGAAACAACGCGACTGGCCAAACGTTTAAAATGGGCATGACTCCAGTTGAAGAATAATTTATTATTCTTTAACTTTTTGAGTTAAATTAAAGTCCCTCGTCCGGTTTGTAACTGGGCGGGGGATTTTTTATTTGTCTTTTATTATAATTGGGATTAAAACAACACTTTTGGTTTCATCTTCACAAGCAACATTCTTGAAAGTGTGAGGACCAGCATGATAAAAGGCGGGTGTGTTCTCAATTGAATAATATTTGGAGCGCTGGCCGTTAATGACGATAAATACTTCTTCATCAGGGCGCTCTTGTTGGAGTCGCCGGATTACCTCATCAACTCTCATAAAAAATAACCCAACGTGAATGACAGTCCTAATAATGTGACAACATTTGTCCACAACAAAAACTTAAGCAATTTATTGCGCTCATATGTCATTTGAATAAACTCTGTTACTATTTCATCTTGCTTCAAAATTAATTTATCCTCGATCTCTTTTACATGTGGCTTAAGCTTCGCGATCACTCGTTCGCTTATCAGTTGCCTTTCTTTTTCATCTTTTCTTTTTTGTGCCTCAGTTTTTAACACTGCTGCTCGTTGAAAATCTCTACTAAATCCGCCTTGTGGCATCATCCAACTCCTTGGGAACCTGTCCAATTATGAAATAATTCTTGTGAAGCGATTGTTGTCAATCCAGTAATAACCGAAGCTGTGGCATTCAGTGCGGCTCCAGTGGGATCAACACGCAAATAAACAGCATTTACTCTCCAATCTGCTGAAAATGATTCTTGATTGTTTAATACAAAATAATTATTATCTTCAAGGCCGTTGACCCCGTTCTCCGAAAAACCAACACGGATTTCAACTTCATTTGTTTGATCAGGTCCGGTATTCTTAACGGTTATAAACCGGGTTACATTAACGAAATCAATTTTAACAACCGTGTTGTCTGCGTCAACATGAATTGAAGATGATAGGAAGGGTTTGGCACTCGATTGATAGGAACCAACATTTCCTAAACCTGCGCGATGATCAAAATATTGTCTTGCCAATTTTAAATTTCCTCTTTATTATAAATAGTTTGTTCATCATCTTCCCCAATTTTATTCCAAGTGCGACCCGTTAGGAATGGCAATTTGGGCTTTAACATTTTTTTGCTTTCTTCTGAGGCAAGATATTTGCACAGATTTTCCCATGAGCTAATATCATAATACCATTCCATCTCAATTTTAAATGTTTTTTCAGAATCATCTAATTGATTAAAGATTTCAGCTACTGTAAAGTATCTTCCTGAATATCTTTTTTCGAGTGGAAGTGGTTTTGTAACATATTTACCTTCTCGTCGTTCTTCAATGGGTTGTGACGTGTCCCATTTGCCAGTTTGTTTGTCCCAGAAATATTTAATTAATCTTCCTAATTGTTTTGCTTCAAATGCAAAGCCCGCATATTGACCATCTATCACAGATTCACCTTCAGTTGTTAAGACATAAAAATTACCCATATTGGATATTTCTTTTCTGTACTTCCGCAAATGTTGTGATGGATAAACAGCATAGGGAAAAGCCACATAATATTTATTGGGAACGAGCCATTGACTTAATCCATTACACACTTTTTTGGCAACCTTTGCTCCATACAAAATGCTCCACACCAACGAATCTCTTTTTGATTGATCTCGTGGATGGACTTCCACATAATAAATTGGAATATCTTTGCGGGATTCAGAAGGGAAATTGTCGTGTTTTCGGCTAATCCAGACAGGATCTTGAACCATCTCGCCCAAGCGATGTTTTAAAAGGGGTTGCATCTCAGAAGGGCACACAATCCAAATTGTTTCACAACCAGCAGTTGCGCATTCTAAGACAGTACGTTCAACCGCAAGATAATTTTGAGAAATGGGGACTAAAGAGTCGTGCCAAGGGAATTCAAAATCTAATGGTTGACCTGCAACCGGAATGATTCCAGCTAAGTGGAATGAATCAATCGTTACATGCTCTTTGGATAAGATCGTGGACATAAGAAATTTTTAAGGGGTTATTTAATATTATACCACTTAAAGAGTCATAATTAAAATCAATGTTATCGAAGGGAGTATAAAGAGGTCTTGGAGGAATAATCTCGCGGCTTGTATTTTCAATCTTAACCGCATAGTATTTATATCTTGTCTTGTCCTCCATATCTCGGCCATTACGAGCGCCTCTGATGCCCGCTTCTTTCATTAAATATAATGTTTTAAATCGAGCGTTAATATCTGAATATTCGAATTGTTCTAATTCTTCTTGGGTTAAATGGGATATGGCGACGGCGTCTTTGGATTGGTGATTTCCATCCAACCTTAGAGTTTTATAAAATATTATTTGCTTTACAAAGTCTTCTTCACTGTAAAGTGTGTCATGATCATGTTTCATTCCGCTTCTAACATTAAACCAATCATAAACTGTACATTTCTGGTCAGTTGGGGTTGATGGAATACCAATACCGGAAACAGAGAAGTCATCAAATACCGTCAATTTATTAAATGTAATTTTTGCCATTCGTGCTTTTGAAGTGGCAGCTTTAATAATATTGTCACTCACTCTTAGTGAGACACCTTTATTGCTTAATGGGAGAAGTCCTGCAATTGATAAATAAAAGAATAATCTTTCCCACAACCATAGAGAGGAGTTGTTATTGATCTGTATTCCCAGAACAGTTAAGTCTAGATTGTGAGTGGCGAAATGGGGAGGAGGAGAGAGTCTTGTGGAAAGAAGGGGAACATTGTTTAAAGCACAATATACTAGAGCTTCTAAGGAAGAACCAATTACAACTTCGTCATGTTCAATATTTATGTCTCGAATTTTAGAATGTAATTCAATATCTGATAATGATTTCACAGGCAATTATCCAAACAACAAGCGCAATAAATAGTTTTACTTCAAAGCTCATTCTAAAGAACCGATTTTATCTCTTATTTTTTTAGCTATTTCCCGGTTTTCCTGAGAAACTGAGCGCATCTCTGACAAGATGAATGTTCGGTTATCTGCGAAATTCTTTTCTTGTAAAAGAATCTTAATTCCTTCGCTTTTCGCCCACATTTTATTAAAATCAGGAATTACAAACGAGATCATATCTCTTTTAATAGAATCCTCTTTACATAATTCAGCTGCTTGACGCAACTCTAAGCTAGATTTTACAAAGTCTTCACAGACTTTCATAAACATAAATAAATCATTCCCTTCCATAATCATCCTCATAACGAGTTATATCGTCTTCTCCAAAGTAATCGCCCGTCTGCACTTCCACAAATATTAAAGGCTTTTTGCCCGTACACTCAATTCGATGGCGTTGCTCTTTGGGTATAAAAAAAGAGCGTCCGGGGTAACAATCAAGTTGCTGACCTTCCAAGGTAACAATTCCTTCTCCCTGGACAATAGCCCAAATTTCAGTTCTTTTTTGATGGGATTGATAACTCAACCTTTGGTTTGGATTAACAATTATTTCTTTTAATTTATATTGTTTTCTATCCGCCAAGATTTCATATGAACCCCATGGGCGTATTTCACTGATCTTTTTCTTTTTCATATTATTAATCAGTAACCACAGATAAACTTAGGCATTTTTCATCTTGCTTTCAGCTAGATTTATATAATATTGCTTTTTCATAGCCTCCAAGCGAGAAGATGATTTAGCATTATTCCATTTATCATAAATTTCTTTAAATTGTGTTTTGCGTCCGGCGATCTTGCTCCAATATTCGGCTGCATCATCGACAAGAAACAATTCTTCATACCCTTCATCGCCACCAGCCCAAATTTCATCAATAATTTCACCACTATTGGTATAAAGATGAATAGCGTATGGATTATCTTCTTTTCCTTTACGTGGACCACCATAAATGAAGGAATCCTGCTCAAACTCTTTTGCAAGGTCTTTTGCAAGATTAAATAATTCTTCAGACGTTGGAAATTTATCACCCCGTGATTCATCCCATATTATAAGAGAATCTTCCACCACAACATCGCCGGTTGGACCCCCTTCTTTGTACCCACTTCCGGGCATTTGGGTATATGGGAACCCAGCGGTGTCTAGGGACATTTTTAATTCTGCATTTCGTGATGCATTTTCCTCGTTGTTATAATCACCACGGAATGCAGTTAACATCACAAAAGGAATTTTTTGTTGTTCGATCTTGTGTTTAACACGACCATAATTTGTTTCTTTAATCAATCCTGGTTTTGAAAGCAAGACCTCTCGCTCAACCATCGCCTCTTTTACCATTACTTTTAAATCTTTTATTTTCATAACTTTTTTCCTTATTCGTCGATAATCCCAACAATATAATTTTGATGGACAACGTGGAACAATCTATCGTTTATTTTTATT
>Ga0080013_1005314_pt1 | contig 12097 bp, 20 predicted proteins | sample ETNvirenome_6_85_FD_69236 | JGI IMG/M metagenome (GOLD analysis project Ga0080013, IMG submission 69236) | Marine viral communities from the Pacific Ocean - ETNP_6_85 (SPADES assembly) (version 2) | ecosystem: Environmental > Aquatic > Marine > Oceanic | place: Pacific Ocean | collected 2013-06-19 | reverse complement strand
TGCAACAGCACCATTAATATCAATTGTTGTTGCAGCAATTTGTATTTCTGTGTCTGCAATTAAATCTAATTGACCATCGGTACTTGAATGAATTGATAAAGCTGTATCATAAAAACATAATTTGTTTGTACCATTTAAAGTTAATCCTGTACCATCTGTGTGTGTTAAAGTTGTATCATTATCAGCACCAAACCCTATTACAGAAGAGTCACTATCTAATTTAAGATCATTACTTACTAAGACAGCGGTAGAAGCAGTTAAATCAATTGTTGCTTCTCCAGCAACAGTCATTATACCATCAGAAGATTGATTAATATATGTTGCTACATCACCAAAAGTTAATTTATTTGTTGAGTTTAAAGTTAATCCTGTTCCATCTGTATGTGTTAAAGTTGTATCTTGGTCATCACCAAATTTTAATACTGTTGAATCTGAATCTAAAACTAAATCGTCTCCAATCCATACATCCTTAGCAACTCCTAAACCACCAGCTAAAGTTAAAGCAGCTGTGCCTGTTGCACTTGCTTCTGTTGTTGCTGAAAGAGCGACAACACCTGCTGAACTAATAGCAACTGCATCTGTATCAGAAGCAGAGCCAATATTTCCTGCGTCAGGAATAACAAGTGATCCACCTGAACCATTTAAAGTTAAAACTCCTGTTGAACTTAATTTCATTTTTTCTGCAGCAGCTTCTGACGCTGCAGTTTTAAAACTTAATTTTGTAGCATTATTAGAAGAACTAAAATCTCCTTCGGATACTGCTTCAATACCTGCTGCAACTAAAATTGCATCAGTGCCTGTTCCTTCGTCAGGTGCCTGAAAATCGATTTTTCCAAGTACATCATCAGCAGCCATATCTGTTTCACCTGTTTGTAAGGTAAGAACAAAAGGATTATCGTCAGCCGTTGCTGTGCTTTTAAGGAAAAGTCCATCGTCAGGATCATGGGTAATAGTAACATCTTGGTCATTACCAAAATAAATAATTGAACTGTCTGCTAAATATAGATCACTAAATTCTAATGAAGAACTTCCAAGAGCTGCTCCATCAGCAGAGGTAGGTGTAAAAGCCGATGTTATTCCTGTATCGACCAGATTTGGATTAGTACCATCATCAGCAGTTGCACAAACAATCTTAGTTCCTTTATCGGTTGTTGAAAAAGTAACACTGGATCCTGAACCAGAAACATATTTAAACTGAACTGTAAAAGCACCCGATGTACCATTAACTACAATGTACATCTGTTGAACATCTAAAGGAATTGTTACAATTTGATTTCCAGTAATCGTTCCAGTAAATTTTATAACTCTATGTCCAAGAACTGCACCTGTTGATCCATCAGAAACAGATAGTGTTGTTGTATCAGCTCCACCTGCTATATCTTGTTCTTCATAACCACCAACCATCTGTTCGATGATTTGTAAATTGGTATTGGTCTTAGTTCCCCATGTACCGGCATTCTCGCCGGTTGTCATTAATTCAGTACCTAGTCCCGTGTATGTTGATGCCATATTCCTCCTAAGCGCTCGCTACAAATACTTCCACATCGCATGCGGCAGTATCTGTATCCACTGTAATATCTACTAAATCTGAAAGACCCGACGCTAAAGCCGATCCTGACGATTTCATAGTGTCGACTACTCCACCGCTATTATCACCTGGATAAATAAACGAGTGGCCTGCATCGACCTTCATTCTAAATTCCGTATTATCTTCATCCCTAAAAGTCAGCATGATATGATTTGAATCATCTAAATTTGTAATTCTGATATATCTAACATCGCCGTCGTCAAACATTCCTGCAACGTAGCCAACCTTGTTAGCGGTTACACCAACATTGCTAAGTGCCGATAAAAATCCTATTAATCCACATTCCGTGGTTGATGCCGTTACGACTCTTTTTACAACTTCATCGACACTGGAAATCTCCAGGGATCTTTCAGATCCATAGTCTATGTTGTTGAGTGTTATTTCTTCTATTACTTTACAAGTTAGTGTTGCCATATTTTATCCTTACGGTGCCGGAGACTGAACGGGTATACGTGGCTCACCATCCGTATAGTCGTCCCTTCTACGTCTACCTATTTGTTCTCCACCAAACTTCTGTACTTCAGTTTGATACTTCTGTTCATATAATTGTAGCATATCCATTGGACCTTTTAAATATCCATATGCTTCTACCAGACAGGCATATAAAAGTCCATTTCCAAAATTAATGCTGAGGTAGGTTGTTGTATTTGCCGAACCCAGTCCTTCTGGCTTCGCGGCATAATGAATTTTGTATGTATAAGCTGAATCAGGTGTCGGCACGATGGTGATTTTCCCTGAAGTCGTTGCTCCTTTTCCAGTCGCTCCTCCGGACATCGCATAGTATTTTGGTGTCCCCGTAGTCGTTTCAGCTGCATCGTATTCCCTGAGATAGCTGATATCCTTCTTAACTAGCCAGCTATTGGCCCCCGTTGCAGCGGACGTTGACGTATAAACCTGAAGGCCCCTAACGAATAGAGTCCCTGCAGGAGTATAAATGTTGTCTTTTGAAGATGTCAGATTTCCAATCATCTCTTTTCGATTCGCGTCGATCGGAACTTCTCTAAAAATTCTGGTTTCAGCATTGTCAATAAACTGGTCTGTAATCGTACTGGATAGTACGGAAGTACCAACTTCTGTATAGTTCAGAATTGCTGTTGTAAGTGTTGAATAAGTAAATCCGTGGCTCATGCTGATAAGGTTACTGGTCCTATTGAAACCGGAAACCCTCCTCCTTTTATTGATCCTGATGTAGCCGTACTCGTATCCACGGTAAAATAAAACCAGTCGCTGGTAAAGTCCGTGTCCCGTGCACCGCTTACATACTTGCCTGTATTAATAGCATAGCCTGCAGCTTTTGCAATGTTGGATCCTGCAATACCGTCAAAGGTTGCCGGATTGGCATAATTTCCCGACACGGTCGGCGATCCACGGAACCTGTAAGTGCTTCCGTTGGTCAATCCATGTCCTGTCGCATTTACATTGATCACGCCCGATGCAGCCGCGTACGTGGTAAACGGATCATGGGGCAATAACTGTGCTACAGAACTTTCTGTTCTATCAGACCGTACATTTTGTAAACCGTGCGACTCTGCGCCCCGTCTACTAGCATCCAATTGGGGTTGTTTAGATTCGTATTCAGATTTATGGACCAGCATGCCATTCCATTCCTTAACCATTTCATTATAGGGAAATGCCATTCCTGAACGATCTGATATTGCTTTTGAATGTTTTCCTCTTGAAAATGTCATTATTTACTTCCTCCTGCTCCTAAAGGTTTACCAACACTACCACCACTGCTATACTCCATTTTTTTTAAAATCTCTTTAATTTCTTCCGCTAATTCAGGATGTAATGTAGACAATTCTTCTAATCTGCTTTTGCTTAAGCCAGCATGCTTTAATTCTCCTTTTTTATATCCACTGTATGTTTTAGTCATGTTATATATTCGGATAATAATTCTTCGGGGTTATATAAGTGCTTGCAGCAGACCCGTCTTCTGATAAAGCACGTGCTAATTCGTCTTCGTAGTATAATTTTAATTCTTGGCTTCTTTGTGGAGCGTATTTCTGACTTAAATAAAATGCCAGTCCTGATGTCATGCTCGGTATGAATCTGTAAGGAATATCCGTTGCATCGGTATACGTTGCATCCGCATCCTGAATTCTTTTAACAAAATACATATGGACTTCTTTCGAAGCGCTGGAAGAATCGGGTGTTGGATAGATTGTTACCGTTGTCTTGTCGACTAGTCTTTGGACAAAATATCTGGAAGGAGTTCCTTTAGCTAATTTATTAGCTAGACTGGAATAAGTTGCTCGTGTTGTTTTTGTTAAAGCTGAATCCGCTTCGGAAGTCGTTCCTCTGTCGGATCTAAGGGTTGCTTCAAGGACATCCGCAATTCCATAAGTAGAAGTTCCACTGGTTCCACCTGCTGTGGTTGCAGAAGTTCCATCTCCTGATGCTCTATAAAAAATATACTCGGCCTGGCCTTCAACTAAATCAATATTGGTATCGCCTACTTCCCAGTAGTGCAGACCTCTATTGCCCCATTCCTGAAAAAGAATGTTTAAGGTTCTTCTTGCCGTTTTTAATTGATATCCTGAAACAGACTGTAGACCAATCCGCTCGTAAGCATCTTCTATAATTTCATCAACAGCAAATGTCTTGTCGAACGTTACTGTTCCAGAAGTAGTGTTAGCCATGCTCTACCTCCTAACTATAAACTTTAATCCACTCGCAATGTACACTGGCTGTGTCTCCAGAAGTAACTGCGGGAAGAGTTAGTATAACATCTCCATCAGCTCCAGAAGCTTCAGTATTTTTTATTCCACCAATAGAACTAAAGTCTAAAAACCCTCGTCCCTCTAATGTTAGAAATGCAACATTACTAGTGGCATTCCAGTACAATCTTACAGCATCTACTTTTGCTGTCACTGAAACATTATACCAAACTTTATTTAATCGAACTCTAGAACACGAATTACCTGTGTTGCCATGTGATTTATTAAGACCAGAAACATCTACAAGTGTTCTTGTAGCATCTCCAGTACTATCTGAAATATTAGTGTAAGTCGTTATTAGTTTTTTATCGCCGTCAAGTTGTGTGACAGCTGAAACTGCATCCGCCATTTTTTATCCTCCTTTTCAAGAGTGGAGTCATTACACCCCACTCCGAGTTTGTTTATTAATATACTGAGTACTCTAGTTCGACTGTAAATCGACCAGCAGTAATATCAGCATTCACGGCTGTAGTAGTATGTGCATATAAGTATTTACTAGCTATTGCCGCCGTTACATTTGGAACAAATATATGATAATTGCCAGCAGTATTATTGAAATTGACATCAATTTCAGTGATAGACTGTGTAGCACTTAACTGTTCGTTGAATGAAGTAACTCCTGCACCAACAATTTCTGTTCCTGATGAAACAGCCGAGTTAGTAGATGTTCCTGAAGTTGCACTTAACTGTAAACCACCAACAAGAGTTTGTCCTGCCGCAGTTGTAATACCAATTAATGCTTTATGAATAAAGAATTTAGTACCTGTTACTAAACTTCCAGGTAAATCTGTATTCAAAGTTCCTAGTTCAACAAGAACGTCACCATCGCCATAAGCTGTATCAGCAGCATCAGTTGATGCTAAAGTCCCAGCAAAAGTTTGAATTTTTCTGCTGCCAAGTGACCATAGTTGTCCCGTTGAATTAACTGATGATACGGTTGTAATCACTCCAGTGGAACTAGCTTTATTTATTACACTAAAACCACCTTCGGATCTAACCGGACCACTAAACGTTGTATTTGCCATAATTATATCCTCCTATTTTTCCGAATACTGTCTATAGGCCGTCGACTATACGCGTCAGTATTCTAATTAATTGTATAGTGATTAATCTATAACTCTTTTTAACAAAGAGTGCAAGGTATCCTGTAGTGAAAAATTGATTTTTGATAGCGCTTAAGTGGCTATCGAAACTTCGGGCTTGGCGTCTTTTTGCTTAAAAAGACGAGTATCTTCTTCAAACTCCTTAGCAATAATGTCTTTGATAGTTTCCTGAATTTTTTTATCGATAGTACCCATATTTAAAGTATATCTACCCTCCTTCAGGTGCTCTTGTTGCCACTCTAGTTCCAAGGACCTTTTCATAGTGTATAGGTCTTGAGTCATTGTTAACCTCCTCATAGGTTATCCATTTTCTCCTAGATGAATCACTAAATCCATCTTTCTCCCAGTTTACGGTATTTTGTCCCAATTTGTCAAGGATTGATTTTTCTATGGATTGAGGGCTATCTTCCGCTGAAACCTTAAATTTAGCGTAGTATCCATAAGCTCGTATCTGTACTAAAAAATCTTTCATATCTCACCTTAGTGTTAAAATGAGGCCGTTTTAAGGCGGCCTCATTAATTAGTTATTACGCACCCTCAACGCCGAAGATACCTCTATAGTCGGATACTCCAAACGAGTATCTTTCTCTAGCTTTGTATCTAACGTTGCCAGTATCGAAATCACCTTCCATCGCAGTTTTTAAAGCTGCTCTTTGGAAAAGCTTCATTCCATTAGGCACATCAGTAATAATATACCAACTATCAGTATCAGTTAAGAAATTGTTCACTCTATATCCTTGAGGAACCATTCCCATAGACACGATAGCATTGATATCATTATCTGCTGTTCCAGTTCTGCCTTGAGATTTTGTCAATCTTTCAGCTGCAAACTGGTTTGCCGAAGGAACTACCATTTTCACAGCTTTTGCCGCTACTCTCAATCCACGTTCATCAGTCATTCCAGCAATGTCGATCAATGCTTGTTCTAATGAAGTTTCATTCAAGTCTGCTTGCGTAGTTAAAGTGTTTTTAACTGCTGTTCCACTAACCGTTGAGTGATTAGTAGAGAACAGAGAAACCGCGTCACCTGAATCGTAGTTATCCGTAGACGGAAGACCTTGAATCAAGGGTGAAACAGCTTTCACTTGTTTCGCATTAGACATAGAACGTGCTAAAGCTTTTGTATATCTGGAAGCTAGTCTATCGTAGAGATTATCTTCGATAGCTTCTTCTGTGATTGCAAATGCCAAAGCAATTGTGTCATGAGTATAACGAGCTGTGTAAGTTTCTTGCGCTTCATCAAATGATACGCCAGATCCTTCTGGTTTTACTTCTGCGTTAGCGAATCCTGATAACATAACTTCCTCTTCGAAAGCTCTGTCAGAAGACTCGGTGGTATAAATTTCAGTGTGCTGATTTTCATACCTTTTGTACTCCAGGCCAAATAGTGCATTTAAACCTGGTTCTAGTTCTTTAACTAGTTGTGTTCTTGATATTGCCATGTTTTTTTGCTCCTATTACGCGCTATCAATGATTTCATTTAAGTTCTGAATAACATTAACTGAGCAGTAAGCTGCTGTTAAGTCATCATTTTCAGGATCTTCAGCAGAACCCAAAAACTTCCATGTATCATTTGTTGCGTGTGTAGCTCCAATATTTAGTGTTGCGTTTGATTTTCCAGTTGCAGTCGATCCCGAAGTTGTATTGAAACCAAAAGTTTCAAATAACTCTTCGTGAGCTAATACAACAGTTGCTGCTACTGCATCATCCGTTCCACATCTGTAGATTTGGAAAGGATTATCATAAACGAACGCTTTGATATCTTCACTGTTAGCCGGAGTAATACTACCTGCAAAGTAGTTTGACCAAGTTGGCTTGTTTGTCGTAGCCGCGTTATAAAAAACACCTTGCAAAACACCTAACGTTACAGTTGTTGCTGAACCTTGAGCACCAGTTATAGATCCGGCTGAGCTGTAAACAGCTTCCCCGTTATATATTGCGGTACTATCAGCATTATCTATCCAGTATTGACCGTATCCTGCAGTTGCCGGGGATTGCCCAAGCACTCTTGAAGGAATAAGACCAAATCCTGCGCTATTTTTATTAGCCATAGTATTTTCTCCTTGTGTCCACCGAAGTGGACGGTTAATTTAAATCGATGATAGGGATTAACCCGAGAATAGTTAAAAAATTAACTTTTCTTTGTACCACCGAAGGTTACACGAGACTGCCTATCAACATTAATAGGCATGCTCTTATGCTGTTCCTTAAGTAAGTCGTGTTCTACGGCTTCGTCCTGACCTTTAGCTAAACCAGCGTAATAGTCAGTTCTTTGCTTCGCGAGCTCTTCAGGTATCCTAGCCAGCAATAGGCCTCCAACTCCAATGATCCCCTTGTATTTTCCATCAGTGACCACGGGATAATCAGCATCCTTATATGCGTCAGCTCTCACTAACTCATAACCGGATCTTAATCTTCCAGAGATATTCTTAGAGTCTTGAAACCCTAAACTCTCTGCCCGTATCCATCTGTGCCTGAATCCATCAGGTGCAGGGGGTGCATCTAGAGATGATGGGGGAGTCCACACTTTTGGTCTTTCAGTCTTTGACCGTGTTTGACTCGCACGAGAAGTTGTTATGTCGTCTTTTTTCATATGCTTGCCTCCTTCGTGAGTTTTAATTGTTTCGCATATTCTTCGAGTGGCACTCCTAATTTTTTAGCTATTGCTACCTGTGAAGAAGTGAGTCTCACAGTTTGGCGTCCGGGTTTTACGCTTCTTTGAGCGGAAGCGACCAACTGATTGGTCTTGGACGTCTGCTCTACATCACCACCTTTAACAAATTTCTGCGGAAAGTCAACTCTTATTCTTTTGTCAATTTCCGTATAATATGTCGGATCCTTAGGATCCATTCCTTCCTTTTCAACCAGATCTTTATGATGTTCAAAAGCAGTAAAAGTCATAGCTCTATCCTTGCCAAACCATTCATTTTTAGCCGCCCATGCCTCTGCTTGAGGATCGGGTTGTGGAAGTTCCTGTGGCGTTTGTCTTGGTAATTTTCCACCGTCAGAAAGCTGAACAGGTTGTTCCTGCTCTTTTCTTCCTTCTTTGGCTTGCTCCAGCTTGGCATTTTCAAATGCAAGTGTTGCAATCCGTTTATTAGCTTCGACCTGAGCTTCAGCGTTCCCTGATTCAATGGCAGCGGCCAGTTCTTTTTGTGCCGATTCCATTCCAGTTTTAACGTTCTTCTCAAATCTATTCCAGTAATCAGTATCCATTTTCTTAAATGTAGACTGATCTTTGTTTCTTTGTAATTCCAAAGCCTGAGCGTATTCCGTTGCAGCGGCTTCTCGTCTTTCCGCCTCACGCATCTTACGTGTCAGCTTAGCGATTCGTGATTGAACCCCCTTGCTGTATTCCTCAAGTTTGGAATCGTCTTCTTTTACTGGTTCTTCTTTTACTTCTTCCTTGGGTACTTCTTTTACCGTTTCCTCTTTTACTGGTTCCTGTTCCGTGACTATTTCTTTTTCTACTTTTTCCTCGGGTAAAGTTACATCGACTTCTGGGCCGGATGTATCTAAATCCACCTTCGGATCTTCTTTCTTTATCTTATTTTCTTCTGGCATAGTTCCTCCTATGATTAAAATTTATGCAAGATATCTTCTGGATTCTTGACAGTTGCTAAAATTTCGTCTTCGTTTAGCAGTCGAATTTCCCCACCTTCAATTTGTATGCGTGATCCCGCATAACGCGCAAAGATCACCCAGTCACCGATCTTGCACCACGGACCATCCGGATATCTCTCCTTATCCTTATAACAAAGTGGTCCCATTGCAAGAACATTTCCGCATTGCGATGCGACTTGTTGCTTATCCAATGTATCTTGTCCAAGCAAAAGTCCCCCTTTAGTTTTCTCATCCATTCTGAATGGTAAAACCAAAAGTCTCCATCCCGTCGGTTTCGGGAGCTTTTCTGTTTCTTCTTTGTATTTTTCCGCTAAAGCTAGTTTAAGCTTTGGGTTTTCTGATGTCGACAACTGTTCCTTCATTTTGCTCCTTATTTTCAAGCAGGCTAGAGAGTTCCTGTTTCACTGATTCCAGCGCATTAATTTGACCTATTATATACTTGTACGTTTCCATATTGTCAACACCACCCGTGGTAACAGACAAAGAAAGCTGATTAAGTCTGTTTTGAAGATGTCTTTGTAATTTATAAATTACGCTTTCTAGATCCGCCATTATTTATCTTTCAGTTTTTTGTAGATTTATTGCAGAAGGGCCTTTTTCGCCATTTTCAACTTCAAATGTTAATTCATCCCCTTCATTTAGCGTTATGCTTGATGCTCGGGCTGCTGAAGAATGAACGAATACATCTTTTTCCTTGTCTTCTCTTTCAATGAAACCATAACCTTTAGTTCCATTAAACCATTTTACTTTTCCTTTTAATAGTTCACTTGCCATATTTTTCTCCTTTCCTTTTTTTATTTAACTTTTTTAAATATTTTTTCGTGTCCTTTAAATCTAATTTAGGTTCAACTTTGTTAATAATAACATACGGTTGTTTTAGAAAAGTTCTCATTTTTTCTTAGGTCCACCATTCCTCCATATTTGAGTTCCCTTTATACCAAAAATACTTCCAACTACAAGTATCCACAATGTAGTGAACCATGTCGGTAATGTAGCAAAATATTCAAAAAAGAGTTCTACCTTATACATTGCCTGCGGATCGTCACTTATGACCGCCCACATTAAAACAATAATGGGCGCCGAAATAATCACGAGGACAAATTCGTCCTTCCAGTCGGATTGCCGAGCCTCCAAGAGCTTGCCCTGGTATTCCGTCTCCCCTCGGGCCATCTTTTCTGCCGTCAGTAAAGCGGCTTGGGACATCGCTTCTTTCTGTCTTTGCTTATTCGCATAGACCTTGGCACCAGTCTTCATCGCCATTCCTAATAAATTAAACCACATGTTAGTACCAAGTTACCGGTTTTTGTTTTTTACGAGTATACTGACCAGTGGGAGCAACTTTGTCTCCAGTTGCAATATAGTTTTTTCCTCTGATACTAGTCTTTGATCTTGGATCAATTTCTTTTTTCTGTTCAGGGATCTTAAACTCTTTGCCTCCTGTTTTATAATTCCATGCCATAATGTTCTCCTTTTATAATATTTTAGTTAATTTGGGAAATCCTTTTATCAGACCACCCTTATTTGCCTTTTCTCGTGAAGGTTTCCAGCCTGTTTTCCTCATTGTGCCATAAACGTACTTATCACAACGTTCTTTTGACAAACCTTTCTTCTTACATTGAGCTTTTAGCTCTTGTTCCATTTTTTCAGGCATTAATTGCCCCTTGGCTTCATCCTTGCAAGTGTTTCTCTTGATTCATTCGCCATTTCTTGTTTTTCTATTGAAGTGTCGGCCCTTAATTCTGCCAATTCTTCATTCTGTTCAAGTTTATCTTCATGAATATCCTGGCCTTGAACTAGTTTAGCTTGATCAATTTCAGTTTTCTTCTGCATTTCCTGTTTTTTACGTTCATTTTCCATAGCTCTTAAATCTACTTCTCTGGATTTAAGTTTTAACAATGGATCGTGATCGAATTGTGAAGTAATTGTTTTTTCTTCCTTCATAAATTCTTCAGTCATCTCTGCAATCAATTGTGCTTTTCTTGCTTCAATCTTCTGAGTGATCTGTTGCAGTTGTTGCTGAATCTGAGGATTCATTGCAGCTTGTTGCTGCATTTGTTGTATTTGCATAAACTGTTCTCTGAATTCTAATTGTACCTGTTCCGTAGCCATGAGGCTGATATGCTCTAATATATTCTTTTGTAATGCTCCCATCACCATTGGATTGTTTCTAACCAGGTTCGTTGACATAAAGTTCAAGTGCGCCGTTACATGGGCCCTGTGGTCCTGTCCTGGAAACGCCTGAAAAGGCTTTCCTCCCAATGCATCAATATGTTCCAACGATGGATCCTTAGGTGCATTAGGCGCCGGTGGCGGTAAAATTCTGTCAATATCCTTTACTCCTAACGCTTCATACATTTTTCTGAATGCCATGTATGTATTGTGAATCTGAGGATTGGACATTGCTAGTTGCAGTCCCGTCTGTGCCAGCGTCAGTCTTTGCGACATTGAAAAAATGTTAGGATCGGCAACGGGTAGAATATCGATTCGTTCGTCGAAGTCTGTAACTTTAATATTTCTTTGTCCACCTACAACATCGTATGGATATTCTGGTGGAAGATACTGTGCAAATACTTTTGCCAGTAATTTAAATTCCTGTCTTAATGCCGCGTATAATCTTTTATGGATCGCTGACATTACCCTGGAGCCACGCTCTAAGAGGGCCACGGTCGTACCAACTGCTGCATTTTGGTTCCCGTCACCGACCTGCATATCAGCGATCGACGCGAATCTCTGTCCTGCTTGAACCACCGCTCCCATTAAAGTTAATAATGTTTGTGAAGGTTCTTTGTACGGTAAAAAAACGAATGCATCTTTTAAGTTTCCACCCGGTGTATCTACATCCTTGAATTCACCCGGCTGGATAGGTGCCGCTTCGTCTTTAACTCTGACTCCTCGTTGTTTAAAACCAGCGGGAAGATTGGATAGTGTGCCTGCGTCTAACAATTGGCGGAGAGCCGACGTTGCCGTCCTGCTCAATCCGCCAATCATGTGAATGAGTCCAAAGCCATAAAATCCTAGTCCTGGCAGAAATTTGAAGTGGACAAAATATTGGACTTTATTTT
>Ga0080013_1005313_pt1 | contig 12097 bp, 20 predicted proteins | sample ETNvirenome_6_85_FD_69236 | JGI IMG/M metagenome (GOLD analysis project Ga0080013, IMG submission 69236) | Marine viral communities from the Pacific Ocean - ETNP_6_85 (SPADES assembly) (version 2) | ecosystem: Environmental > Aquatic > Marine > Oceanic | place: Pacific Ocean | collected 2013-06-19 | reverse complement strand
AGATAATGCAAAAAAAATTGGTATGTCTAATCCTTTAATTGAAGCTTACCCAGCAATAAATCAAATAAGAAATGAACTTAGTAGATTAAGTTTAGATTTACCTGAACTCCCTGAAATAGAGAACCCTTTACTTCCAATAATGCAGGACACGCCTATCACACCTACGTCATTAAATCTACCTAATATTGACAGTCAATTAGTGTCACAACAGGTAAGCGGAAGCAACTATAATAACTTGACAACAGCACAGAAAATAGATTTACTATTCAACCGTTAATACTATGGCAAAAAACGCACTACAAAAAATAGAAGATCATGAAAAGCTTTGCAGAATTATGCAGAAGCAGACTCATGATAAAATACATAAGCTAGAACATCAATTAAACAGAGTAGAAAGCATACTATTAGTGGCTACAGGGGCATTGATCTCTGGTATGGCCTATGTTATATTTGCTTTAATTATACAATAAAAAATCATGCAGCTATCGAAACACTTTAAACTCGAAGAGATGACTAAGTCAATGACCGCCACGCGGAAAGGGATTGACAATTCACCAGGAGCAGGTGATATTAAAAATTTGGAGAACGTATGTTATGAAATTTTGGAACCGGTTCGTGCGCACTTTGATAAACCCATTACTGTTACCTCTGGTTACAGATCGGAAGCACTTTGCGAAGCTATCGGCTCGAAAAAAACGAGTCAGCATGCTAAAGGCCAAGCGGTCGACTTCGAAATAGCGGGCGTGCCAAATATTCAAACAGCTTATTGGATTCAAAATAATTGTGACTTTGATCAATTAATTTTAGAATTTTATAAACCAGATGATCCAGCAGGCGGATGGGTCCACGTGTCATACAATGAAAAGGGTGCTAACAGAAAACAAGTACTTACTTACGACGGCAAAAGCTACGAGAATGGTTTACCAGATATGAAATGGTCTGGCGGAAAAGTTGTAGGTTAAATCCAAGCCTTAAGTTCTTCACCCATAATCTGAGTAGCTATATTAACTTTTTCTTTTAAAGCCTTAACAATTCTTTCATCAACAGTTTTCTCACACATAATATCTATGTAAGTCATTGGATATTTTTGTCCTATTCTATCTATCCTTGCTTCAGATTGTTGTCTCTTCTCTAGGTCATAACCATTAGAATAATATATCATAGTCGAAGCTGCAGTTAATGTAATACCGTAACCACCTGTTTGAGTAGTACCAATAAAGAATCTACATTCGGGATTATTCTGGAATTTTTCGATATTTTTCTGACGGTCGGCCATAGGGGTTAAACCGTAATAATCGACGAAACTATTTTCGCCAAACTTTTTCGATATCTCCCGGATTATCCTATTAACGTCTCTTTGCCAATGTGCCCATATAACTACTTTTCCTTCTACTTCTTCTAATACGTCCATTAGCTCCGGAAGCCTATTTGATGGAACTTCTTGAAATGTACCGTCATCAGCCGTAAAGTGACCACACGTAATTTGTTGCAATCTCATTAATTGAGTAAGTACAGTAGCTGTACTCATCATTTTACCATTCATCTGAGCAAGAGCTAAAACTTTCATTTGTTTATATAACTTAACCTGATCTGGAGTTAATTGTACTGTTCTCTTTATATATGTCTTTTCTGGTAGGTCTAAGCAATCATCTTTTAAAACCCTATGTGAAAAAGGTTTTAGTTTTTCAGATAATTCACCTAAATGCTGATAGCCCACTACTATTTGAGTAGAATGACTAGGAAGATTCATAGTTCTCATTACTGCATATCTTGTTCTAAATGAATAATAAGAAACATGCCCTAATAATTCTTTTTTAAGAAATTCACATTGTTTATATAAATCTAGGGGAGACTTTGTTACAGGAGACCCTGTTAAAATTCTTTTATAAAGTGCATAACTACCTAAAGAACAGATATGTCTTGTTCTTTTAGCATCAGGATTTTTAATAGTAGTAGATTCATCAATAGCCATTAGTGTTCTATGACAACGTAAAAACTTAGCAGCAAACTCTACACCTTTTTTAGTTGAAAAAGCTTCTACATTCATAACTAGAATATGGAGGTCTTCTCCTGGTATAAAAAGTTTATCTAATTCTTTTTGTTGTTTTTTATTAATCATGGCTTGCCATAAAACATCAGTATGTTCTACATGGTCCGGCATATGGGTAGGTATTTCTTGTTCATACCACGTTTTAACAACACCTTTTGGTGCCACAATTAGGACACCATTGATATTGCCTTTATCATATAACATGGCAATGTTATCTATCAGTACTTTTGATTTACCAGTACCCATTTCCATGAAATAGGCAAAATACGGCTTGTCCCAAGAAAGCTCTAACGCTTTTAATTGATGTGCGTAAGGCTCAGTCTTAAATTTATAGTTCATAATATTTTTTTCTTTCTGTATTGACTTTATATATAGACTATCTTATATCTATTGTCAATGTCAGAAAGAAAGAAAATAGTATATGTTATTCAAGAATTACCAGGCACTAGAGCAGGTGCTCCTAAAATAAATATTATGAGTGCACAAAGATTTGGAGAGTTTAAATTTTTACTCCCTGAATTTTCACAAATAATATTTTCACCAGGACCTTTGGTTTTTAAATTAAGAAATCTTTTAAAAGATTTTGATCCAGAACATGATCATCTTTTATTAACTGGTGATCCTGCAATAATTGGCGTAGCGTGTTCTATTGTTTCTGAATTTACAAATGGAAAATATAATTTGTTAAAATGGGATAAACAAGATAGAGTATATTATCCAATTAAAATAAATCTAAACGAGAAAGGAAAAATAGATGATTGATTTTGAACAAGATCAAAAAGAAAATCTAGATAGTGCCAATGAGGCAAACAAACTATCGGATCAAGTAGTAAAACTACAAAGGTTAGAAGAAGAACTTCTAATTAAAGAAGAAGAGTTAAAGGAACTAAAAAGAAAAGTAGACTTAGTTTCGGGAGAAGTCATTCCTACAATGATGCAGGAAATGAATATCTCTACATTAAAATTAGCAGATGGGACTTCAGTAGAAGTAAAACCTGTCTATGGTGCTTCTATTCCTACCAAGAGTAAGGAAGAAGCATTTAAATGGCTTCGAGATAACGGCCTAGGTGATTTGATTAAAAATGAAATCACTGTTGCCTTCGGTCGTGACGAAGATAACAAGGCACAGCAATATGCTGTCCTTGCGCAAGGTCAAGGGTACGAACCTGTCCAGAAATTAAAGGTCGAACCTATGACACTTAAAGCATTGGTCAGAGAGCGTCTAGAGTCTGGACAAGAGATGCCCTCTGATCTTTTTAACCTGTTCACGGGCAACAGAACAAAAATAACAAGGAACAAATAAACATGAACGAAGTAGCACAAAAACAGTCTGCTCCTCTTCCAGCTAATATGTTTGAAGAAGATGCAGCAAAAGGATTGGGCAAAATAGGTCAAGAAGATCTAGCTCTTCCTTTTCTAAAAATCCTTGGACAACTTTCACCAGAAGTTAATAAACGTGATGGTAAGTATGTCGAAGGTGCAGAGCCAGGAATGATTTTCAATTCTGTCTCTGGAGAGTTATACGATGGAGTGAAAGGCATAGATGTCATTCCTGCATTTTATAAACTTGAATACATCGAGTGGAAAGATAGAGGAGAAGGACCAGGTGCACCAGTTGCAATCTATGATTCATCTTCTGATATCATGTCTAAAACAAAACCAGATGCAAACTATAAAGATAGATTACCTAATGGTAATTATATTGAAAAGACTGCGTCTCACTTTGTAATCATCACAGGTGATAGTCCATCCACAGCTTTGATTTCTATGAAATCTACTCAATTAAAAATTAGTAGAAAATGGAACTCAATGATGTCGGGAATCAAACTAAAAGGTAAGAACGGTTTATTTACACCGGCTTCTTTTAGCCATATTTACAGACTAAAAACAACTCAAATGTCAAATGATAAAGGCACTTGGTTTGGTTGGGAAGTAAGTAAGGTTGGACCCATAACTGATCAATCGCTTTATCAACAAGCCAAAACGTTTTCTGAAAACATTTCTAAAGGAAGTGTCAAAGCAAAACATGGTGAAGATAAACCAAAGGATCAACAAAGCATTATCTAATTCTCTGAGAGAATGAGTGCACATTGTGGGCCTAAAGGGAGACTGGAGGGCCCACATAATAAGTTATGGATAAAAGATATATAAAATATTTTGATGGTTATCGGGAGGCTTACGGGCTGGCTGACTTCGAGCATGAAGAAGCAAAGATCGACCCAGAAAGCGGAAAGAAGAGACCAGTATACCGATGGAATTTTGAACCTCTTACAGAGGAGATATATAACTCTCATGTAGAAGGAAAGATTTCAATTGGTATTCAACCATGTAATACAGATAAAGAAGCAAGACTAGGAGTCATTGATATTGATCCAAAAGATTATGCAGACTTCGATAAAAAATTTTTCATAGACAAGATACAAGAATTTGATTTACCTTTAATACCAGTAGAATCTAAAAGTGGTGGATTACATTTATGGATATTTATAGAGGAGTTTATGAGTGCGAAAGATGTTGTTTCTTTCTTAACTAATTTACTTCCATTATTTAAACTAAAACCTAATACAGAAATATTTCCTAAACAAACAGAACTAACTAGAGACGAATCAACAGGGAAGATAGGACCAGGACAATTTATTAATCTGCCTTACTATGGGGGAGAAAGAAAAGGATTAAACGTCGATGGAACATCTTTTACATTAGATAATTTTTTACAATTAGTTGAAGCTAACACAGTTTCAAGAGAAGATTTAAAACAAATAACAGAAGGTATTGATAGAAAAATATATGAGGGGGTTAATGGGGACTTTATAGATGGTCCTCCATGCATGGCAGTATTATCTAAACTTTCTAAAGAAAAGAATTTTGATGGGAAAGATAGGTTTATGTATAACTATCACGTTCTAGTTAAGATGAAATATCCAGACACTTGGGAAGATAAAGTTAAAAATGCACCAGTAAAATATTTTGAAGAGATACATGGGAATGCCTGGACTGATCAGAAACTAAAATCTAAAATAAAATCATGGGCTAAGACAGAGAAAGGTTATACCTGTAATCAAGATCCTTTATTTGAACATTGTAAAAAAGGTATCTGTGTTAAGAAAAAGTTTGGGGTCTTATCCGGCTCTAAGGGATCTTATCCGGGCTTAACTAACTTAAGAAAGATAGAAATTTTTGAAGAACCTGAATACGAATTTGATGTAACAAAACCAGACGGTATCGGTAAAGCAACAGTACACTGTAAATCAATAGAACATTTAAATGATCAACGTAAACGTAGAAATGCAATAGCGAAAGCTGCAGGATTTTTACCACCATTAATTAAAGGGGATGCAGAACAAACTGTAATGGATGAGTTATATAAAACACAGACCACAGTATCTCCACCAATAGGAACTTCTCCTAAAGAAAAACTTCACGATGTTTTACACACTAAGATTAATGGACCGAAGGCTACAACAGATGCAGCATTTAAAACTGGATCAGTTTTAATAGAAGAAGGTTATGCTTATTTTAAATTTGATAAATTTTATGACAGATTAAAAGCTAAAGATTGGAAATATAAAGAAGAGAAGACAGGTAGGATGATGGAATCAATATACAAGAGTTGTGATGTACAATTCCTGGATCAAAAAAGATTTCCTACTAAAGAAAAAGGTAAGTACACAGCCTCAGTTAAAAATGTAGTACAGATAAATATAAAAGATTTTGAAGAAGTACCAATACACCATACTAAAATAAAACATAAGACGGAGATAATGTGATCAGTCGTAAAATATTCGGGCCTCCGGGAACAGGGAAAACAACAAAACTTATAAATTATGTCAAAACATTTTATAAGTTAGGGACATCTTTAGATAAGATAGGGTACTTTGCATTCACAACTAAAGCAGCTAACGAAGCTATCGATAGAATGCTGGAGTCATATAAACATTTACAAAGAAAAGATTTAAAACATTTCAGAACACTGCATTCATTAGCATTCAATAGATTGGGTATGAAGAAGAGCGAAGTAATGCAGGATGAACACTACGAAGATATAGGTAGAAAGTTAGGAATAGAGGTTACAGTTTATTCAGATGGGAAAGAGTCTACAGGATTTGTAGATTCTAACAGTGAATATTTTAATTTAATAAATGCAGCTAGAATAAAAGAGTGTTCTATTGAAGATGAATATAATACTGGAATGTACTCTTACGAACTTGAAAAAAATTTATTACACATTTTGGAACTAGAATTAAATAATTATAAAGAATCTTTTCAATTGAAAGATTTTACCGACATGATCGAAAAATTTACGGATCCAAATATGGCTGAATTGTGTCCGAAATATGACGTAGTATTCATTGATGAGGCTCAAGATTTATCACCAATTCAGTGGAAAATGGTAGATATTATAAGAAAAAACTCCAAATATGTTATACTAGCAGGTGATGATGATCAAGCTATTTATGGGTGGGCAGGTGCAGATGTCTTAAAATTTATAGCTACTCAATCTAAAAAAGACATTATCTTGCCACAATCTTATAGAGTACCACGACAAGTCCAAAGTGTCGCAGATAAAATTTTAGAAAGAATTCCAGAAGATAGAAGAGTTAGGAAGAATTGGAAACCTAGAGATGAAGATGGTTTTATAGATTATATAACGGCAATTGAAGATGCTCCTTTGTATGAAGGGGACTGGTTAGTGTTGGCCCGTACAAACGATAGACTAGAAAAACTTAAACCTATTCTTAGAGACATGGGAATTTATTTTCAATTTAAAGGACGTAAAAGTTATAAAGCTACATTGTTTAGAAGTATTCTAAACTACACCAGGTGGGCTGATAAAGGAGATCAGTTGTCAATAAGTGAATTAAGGGATATACTAGAATACACTGGGTTAGATGAAGGCTCTTACCCTACAGAAGAAAGGCTGTACGATTTAAAAGAATTTGGATTTAGTAATACTCAAAGATGGTTTGATGTTTTTAAAAATGATCCTGAAGAATGTCTTTATATTAGAGAGATGTTAAGACATGAAGAAGAATTAAGATTAAATGCACGAATTCAATTATCAACAATACATTCTGCTAAAGGTGGAGAGGCTACAAATGTTTTATTAATTTTAGATAATACAAAAACAATTAGAGAAGCAACGGAAAAAAGTCAGGACAAGTATGATGAGGAACAAAGAGTTTGGTATGTAGGTGTAACACGTACAAAACAAAATTTATATATAATGACAGCTAAAAGGGAGGACAGAGGATATGACATCGAAAGTTTGGGATAAGCAGCACGGCGGGAGTCACTATCAAAATTTTAAAATTCAGCCAAGTAAATTTGTAGTTGAAAATGAATTGCTTTTTCCAGAGGGATGCGCTATAAAATACATCTGCCGTCACAGGCTGAAAGGAAAAAAACAAGATTTGGATAAAGCTATTCACTTTATAGAAATGATAATTGAAAGAGATTATCCAGAGAAAGAAGTTAAAGAAGATAAACCAAAAGATAAAAATAATTCCTGGGGGATAATAAAATGAGAGAACCAACTCACATTCCTCACTATATGTTATTGATAACTTTAGTTTGTCTGATCTGTTACTTATTATGAAGATACCAAAGTTTGAAGCACAAACCGAATGGGTTAAGCCTACAGAATTTCCTGACTTAAGGAAGGTAGACGAGATTGCAATCGACTTAGAAACAAAAGATCCTGATCTAATTAAAAAAGGATCTGGTTCAGTTATTGGTAATGGAGAAGTAATTGGTATTGCAGTTGCTACCAAACATTACAAAGGATATTTTCCAATTGCTCACGAAGGTGGGGGTAACATGGAGAAGGCAAGAGTATTATCTTGGTTTAAAGACGTACTAGAAGCACCATCAACAAAAATATTTCACAATGCAATGTATGATGTTTGTTGGATTAGGGCCATGGGTTTTAAAATTAACGGTGATATAGCATGTACAATGATAGCTGCAGCAGTGACTGATGAGAATAGATTTCGTTATGATCTTAATAGTTTATCATGGCATTACTTGGGGTATGGTAAGAACGAAGCTGCCCTGGCTGAGGCTGCATCAGAGTGGGGGATAGACCCTAAGTCTGAAATGTATAAGCTACCATCTATGCATGTAGGTGCATACGCAGAACGAGACGCTGAAGTTACATTAGGACTTTGGCAAGAGATGAAAAAAGAAATTATTAATCAGGACCTAGAAGATATATTTGACTTAGAGTCTGATTTATTTCCATGCCTAGTTGACATGAGATTTAAAGGTGTGCGTGTAGATATTGAAAGAGCACACACAATGAAAACAGAATTTAAAAAAGCAGAGCATGATCTGTTAAATAAAATTAAAGGGGAAACAAATATTGACACACAGATATGGGCAGCAAGAAGTATTGCTAATGTATTTGATGTATTAAGATTAGAATATCCTCGTACAGAAAAAACTGAAGCACCATCATTTACTAAAAATTTTTTACAGGAACATAAACATCCTGTTGTTAATATGATCGCTAAGGCTAGAGAAATTAATAAAGCTCACACGACTTTTATTGATTCTATTTTAAGACATGAACATAAAGGAAGAATACATGCAGAGATAAACCAATTAAGAAATGCAGGTGGTGGTACAGTTACAGGAAGGTTCTCTTATCAGAATCCAAACCTCCAGCAAATTCCTGCAAGGAACAAGGATCTTGGACCTAAGATAAGGTCATTATTTATACCCGAGGACGGCTGTAGATGGGGTGTATTTGACTATTCTCAGCAAGAACCTAGGTTGGTGGTCCATTACGCATCTTTATATAAACTACCCTCTGTTTATGACGTAGTTGAAGCATATCAAAATGATCCTGACGCAGACTTTCACAGAACAGTAGCGGACATGGCTCAGATTCCTAGGTCACAAGCTAAGACAATTAACCTTGGATTATTTTATGGAATGGGTAAAGCTAAACTACAAGCAGAACTAGGAGTAACTAAAGAGAAAGCTAAAGAACTTTTTGATACCTATCATGCTAAAGTCCCATTTGTTAAACAGTTAATGGATAAAGCATCTAACAGAGCACAGGATCGTGGACAGATACGTACCCTGCTGGGTAGACTATGTAGATTTCATCTATGGGAACCTAATAGTTTTGGTATGCATAAGGCCATGACTCATGAAGATGCACTCAAGGAACATGGACCAGGGATTAAAAGAGCCTACACTTATAAAGCATTAAACAAATTGATACAAGGTAGCGCAGCGGACATGACAAAAAAATCTATGTTAGAGCTTTACAAAGAAGGAATAATACCGCATATACAAATCCATGATGAATTAGATTTGTCTATAGAGAATGAGGGACAAGCTAAAAAGGTCATCGAAATTATGGAGAATGCCGTTAACCTGGAAGTCCCTAATAAAGTTGATTATGAATCAGGGGATAACTGGGGGGAGATAAATGATTAATTATGTACTTAAATGCAAACATACCAATCATAGAATGCTATGTACGTGGCAACTATCTCAGAGATCAAAAAGACTCTCACGATAAATATTTTCCATGCGTTATATTTGGATTTACATCCCTACCTGGACAGGTACCTTTATTTCATTACATGATGGAAGATGGTGGGCTATGGTGGAGAGCACCTATATCCGCTTTTTGTACTAAACCAGGTGTAAAAGAACTACCTTTAAATGAGCTGGTAATGTGGGACAGTTTCAGCTATAATGTTGGCGTTACAACTTTTTATCACTTAAAAGGCGCTAAGATGATATACATATCTAGACGTAAAGTGAAAAGAGAAGGTACGTATTTGTTCACCATTGATTGGTGCCCAGGCGATTATAATGAATTAAACTTCGGTTATTCAGAAAAGCCTGACCAACATAAGTGCGGTCATGTAATTGAATTAGATGAAGGCAATTATGCAATCCAGCCTAACAATAGGTTAAGAGTATTTGACCCATCGTTAGCTGCAGATCCATCGGAGAACGTAATAAATAGACTTGTTAATACAAAGACATGGTCTGTAGAAAACACTTCCAAATGGATTACTGATGAACATGAAGAAGGTAGTTACGACTACCACTATACAAACCTGGAGGAGAAAAATGGAAAAGATAATGACTGAAGCTAAGAGAATATGGAAGCTAGCTGTAGCCAATAAGAAAATTGCTATTGGTGTTGTTGTAGCTATTATTATTTTAATAAACTTAATAAACTAAATTATTATGGGAGGGTCCTATGATAAAAAAATTTATAGAATTTTTACTATGGCCGTTCAAGAAATTTTTAGATTGGTTGGCCTCTGGTCTGCCAAAAGGTAAAGACGATGAATAAATGTAAAAGTTGTAATCACGACTGCCACTGTGGTGGTAAGGAACATATTGATGAATATTTAGATATATGTCAGTGTGGAAATTGTGATTGCCATGTAAAAGCTGAAGACGCTAGTTATGAAAACAATGGTGTGGTAGTGGATGACACTGGAGAATGTGATAGCTGCCAATGATGGAAAAAGTTTTAACTTTATTAGTGGGACTCTTAATTGCATTAGGGGGATGGTCTTTATCTAGAACATTTGAACTTTCTACAACTCAAGCAGTACTTGAAAATCAAATTGATCAATTAGAATTTAGAGTACAGATGTTAGATGAGAAGATGGATGACATGCAGGACTCTGATAAAGAGATCATGGACCAACATAAAAAATTATTTGAAAAATTAGAATCAGGAAACACGGGGTATAGTTATAACTAATGAGCAATAAACCACTCAACATATCAGAATCAGCCGCCGTGCAGATGCCGATGAAAACGGTTGCGAGTCTAATTATTCTTGTCGGGATGGGCGTGCTCGGATATACAGAGCTGACTTCAAGATTAGTATCGTTAGAAACTTCACGTGAGTTGTTTGAAAATGATTTACTTAAAAAAAGTGAACAGGTCCCCGTGGACCAGGAGCAACATTTTTTATTGGAAGATCTTTACAAAAGTGTAGAGCAGATTGAAACACGGATCGAGGATATGATGCACAATAAAGTGAATATTCAATTTATTCAAAAACAAACCGAGAAGCTTTTAGTTGATGTTGAGGTCCTAAAAGATAAAGTAAGAGCAAATAAAAATGGGGGTTCACATTGACAGAATTAATAGTAGCCCTGTTGATGATAATCAACGGAGAGATTAAGGAAGCACGTATCCAGACTTCGATGTCTGAATGTCTTAAAGGCGCACGTGTTGCTAAACGTGGGTTAAAACCAGATAGCAATGTCAAGTACCAGTGCATAAAATCTATGGCAGAATTAGAGTCAAATATTGATGGATCTAAGTCAATTAAAAAACTTATTCTAGAATAATGAATAAAAAAGCGTATGCTTTTTTCCTTAAGAAGAACAGGCCCAGAAATCATATAGCCCAGGATTTAAGTGATGGACGTTATCACCAGCGTGTGGTAAAGTCTAAGAAACATTATGACAGACAAAAGCATAAGATTTCAAGCAGAGATAGTGAACGGGAAGTGTCCGACGTGTGAACAAATAACAATGCTGGTCGGAATAACTAAAGAATTTTATAGATGTATGACATGTGGTGGAGATTTAAAACAATATGTTAATGGAAAAATATCCTACCTTCCTGTAATCAAACCACCAGATGGTACTAGACCTTTTGTTAAGGACTGGACTTAATGGCTAAAAAATTTAAAGCTTTTATTGAGAGAGCAAAACCTCGTAAACGTCCTGGTCGGCATAAAAAGAATAGAAATAAGGACGAAAAAAGACAACAAAAAAAACAACGAAAGGGTTGACAATTCTCCTACAATAACCTATATTGTTTTAAAGGCTCCTGGGTACGAGCCTTAATAATAACTACCCAAAAAGAAAGGATGTTATGAAATATAAATTTAAGATTACAGAAGAAGGTAAACCAGAAGAGGAAAAAGAAGCAATGTCTTTTAAAAAAATACTTAAGTCATTAGTGGAACCTAACCCTAACTGGACTGGATCTTTAGAGTATACTAATAAAAAAGGACGACAAGTTGCACACTTAATCGTGAAAGGT
>Ga0080013_1005311_pt1 | contig 12097 bp, 15 predicted proteins | sample ETNvirenome_6_85_FD_69236 | JGI IMG/M metagenome (GOLD analysis project Ga0080013, IMG submission 69236) | Marine viral communities from the Pacific Ocean - ETNP_6_85 (SPADES assembly) (version 2) | ecosystem: Environmental > Aquatic > Marine > Oceanic | place: Pacific Ocean | collected 2013-06-19 | reverse complement strand
TGCATAAATTTCCTGAAATGGAAATTGTTGGACTGTGAAGCCGAGTGATATTAAACGATCTTTAACCTGCTGGTTCTTGCTAAGATCGTGTTCTTCAAGCGATAACTGCATTATTTTCTCGGCGGTTTCCTGAGATAAATTTTCAAACACTTCATATTCAGCACCTTCGATATCCATTTTCAAATAATCAATTTGTTTTATATTAAATTGTTTTATTAAATCTTCTACCGTAATTGCGCTCACGGGATATTCGTATATATGAACTGGTCGACCGTCTAATTTTTCTTTATGATGGCCATAAATATTATTCCATTGATGATATCGATTTGTGCCGTCTGCTTTCAATTCACCAACAAATTCTGTCATGATAACACTTTTAACATCATTTCTACCTACTAATGCTGAATTTAGAAGGGTGAAATTTTGCAAGTTTTTATTGTCGATAAAACCACAATTCTTTTTTGACGGCTCAATACCAATTACTGTCATTTCACATTTAGGATCAATATGCCTTCTAAGTGTCTCGACAAATACGCCAACGTTGCAGCCAGCATCTATTATAATGCTATCGCTACTAAGCCTTGAAACATCACATATGTGATTTAGTCCATCTCCAAAATTAAATAAATTCATCAAATAAACTCATCGTTCTTTTCAGGGTTTTCTATCCGATCCAAATACTCATTTAGAATATGTGGCCGACACTTGTAGTTACCACACTGAACATGGTTTAACGCTGCGACCTTATCGATAGTCTCTTGGACTTGTCCACTAGTATGAATCTCTTCGAAAGATTGAGTATGGATGTTTCCAAAGCTATAATCTGGCTTGTTGTAAAATACATTACAGCCATAACATGCGCCTTTAGCATCAATTAATGTTAGGAAGTTGTAGGCGAAGCATTTTTTATAACAGTAATTATGCTCTTGACCTTCGATCTCTGGCATCTCTTCCAAGTTTCTAGAGCGAACCATTACCGTGAAATTCTCGTCGTTTCTTGATAGTAGCCTTTGGCGAAGGGCTTCGTCCGTCAAATTGTAAAGAGTTGGGTTAGAAGCACTCTTCGGGTGATTGTGGTGTGGCTTAAACTGAATGTTATCGACTCCAACGTCTTTCATAAGATCCGCGAAGGCTTCAAGTTCGTTCAAATTCTCCTCAAGGACGATATATTGCGCGCCGATTTCTACATCAAGATTATTATCTTTCTTAAACTTACATGCTCTGCGCATGTTTTTTATAACGCGGTCGAAATCTTTATTTTTATGAATGCTATGATGTGTCTCGAAAGTAGCTGCATCAATACTAAATCTAACCCATGAAAAGTATTTAAATACTGAATCTAATCTTTTTTCGGTTAGTAGTGCTCCGTTGGTAGACATCGAAGTTTTAATACCACGGCTATGGGCAGCTTGCACGAATTGATCCATATTTGGATGCAACATCGGCTCTCCCTCTCCTGCAAAATAAATCGACCTTACACCAACGTCCGCCATCGAATGAATTGCCCTAACCAACACATCGGTGTCAATTAGAATTTTTCCGTGAGTAACCCAATCTACACTGCAAAAACTGCAATGATGATTACATCTATTTGTAGGACCAATCTCTACATGCAGGGGAGTAGAGGCGCCAGTCGTCTTCCAGCGCGCTACTTCCTCCGGATAGTACATAAGTTTGTGTCCGTCTACGTCTTTAATTCCCACAATAACTCCTTTTCGTTTGAATTAATACACACAATATTGCAATAAGCATAATGATCCTTTTGCTCATTCGTCCACTCAAAAGGGACAAGTCCAAAATCCGGAAACATTCTTAAATAAAAAAAGTCTTCAAAACTATGGGCTTTTAAAAGCGAAATTGCATCATGCATTTTGTTTCCAGCAGAATACCACTCTCCTCCATATTCAAATTGAATTACCTTGACGGAGCTTAATAAATCTCCAAAGCCCTGTAAAACATTAACCTCGTGTCCTTCAACATCAATGCTAACAAAATCTGGTATCTTAAAGTTGTTATCTTTTATATACTCGTCTGCTCTTTTTGTTTCCATATAAATATCACCACCCAATAAAACATCCTCTCCATTGGGATTGGGCAGAACATCTCCAGCTTCCCATGTAATTCTTTGCTTAGAGTCTGTTATATTAGACAAGCCATAATTATTAAAATAAGACTCGCCATTTTGCATAACGTCAACGCCGTGGGTGATTTTTACCTTTTCTGCTTGAAAAATGTTACTAGTACTTATGGGTTCAAAATAGTGAACGGCGCCGGGAAAATGAGTATAAAATGTTGTATCAGCCCCAACATCATAAATTGATTTAATATGAGGTTTTAGCTTCCTATAGAACCACAATTCGCCGTTCATTTTGGCGTCGCTCTCGGGCCAAAAACATCGGCGATCTATATCAGAGGGAGGAATTCCATGCAAGGCGTCTCTTTCTTTCATTTCTTTTGGGCGAAACCACATATTTTTTTTACTTGTCATTTGTAGATTCCTTCTCTAAATGTAAAAGCCAATAATCTACCAAATCTTGTAATGTATCTCTGAGTTTTATTGCTGGCTTCCAATCCAGGAGATCTCTTACCTTAGAGTCATCCGGGATCTGTACCGGGATCTCTACTTTCCTAAAGAATTTTGGCTCTATTTCAAGGTCGACCTTTCCGGTCAAATCAAATAAATCAAGCATTACATCTAAATAGTGTTGCATTTCATATAAATCATTGCCGGCTATATGAAATATTTCACCATTCTTTACGTTTCCTTTCATATATTCCAACATTAGAAGATAATATACATCAGTTATGTCTCTAACATCTGCAACGATTCTCTTTGCTTTCATGTTCCCAATTTTAATTACAGGCTCCTGTTGTCCGCGGAGGATTCTGGCTATCTGGATGGCGTCAGAGGATATCGAAAAGTTTGGGCCGCGGCGAGGGCCCGTATGAGAAAAGGCCCGGGTTAGAAACGTCTTGAGGCCGGCTGTGTGTGCTCGTTCAATCACGTACATATCTGCGCCGGCTTTGGATACTCCATATGGATTATTAGGAATCATCGGCATATCTTCTTTAATTTTTCTATCCCCGGGGCAAATTCCATATACTTCTGGGGTTGAACAGTTCATCAATACACATTCTGGCATTCTTTCGAGGATCTCATCGCAGATTCTAGCAGTACCAAGAATATTTGTTTGACTGGCAAGTAGAGGTGTGACGAAGGAAGACGGTGGGTGAGCAAACGCGCCTAGGTGGAAAACTCCATCAAAGGTATTATTCTCAAAAACTTCTGATATAGATTCTAACTTTTCTAAATCGCCGTAAATAAATTTGATCTTCTTAAGATTTTCTTCGCCAACGATATTAACAATGCTTTTACACTTGTCCATATTTCTTGCCATGGCATATACTTCATGGCCGTCTTTCAAAATCCGATTAATCATGTGTGGGCCGGCGAATCCGGTGGTGCCTGTAACTAAAAACTTCATTTATTCCTCTACATTTGTCCTGTAATATCTACGACTATTTCTATCACTTTACCGATATTAATTCCATCACATCCGACACCTTGATTATATGGAGAAAATATTGTGGTAGCATTATCATTGACGGGTACCATATTCAGAATATTGCTGGGATGGTGATTCGGTAAATAATTTGTTGCTAAATTAATTGCCGGGTGACGATAGCCTCCCATTACCCACATGGGCCCAGTGTCGGGACCGATCACCACTTGTGAGGCTAATGACGCCTTTATTTGTTGAAAAAAAGAAAGAGAGGTGAGGGCTTGATAATTTGGCGAGTTACTTAACAAAGGTTCCTCCGATCTTCCATAGTGATATACAGTATAACCTATATTTGTTAAATTGTCAATTAATATATTCCACCATTGTGGGGAGGGACTACGGCCGGGAATAGCTTGAGACGCAAATGGCCAAATTGCTATGTTCTTTTTGAACTGGCTCAGATCCATTTCATTGATTTTAGAATAGGTGTTTAAGCGAGGATTCGCGAGGCCCGGAGTAAACCATTTATATAATTTAGGGTGTGTTTCTTCAGGAGTCAATACCTCATTTAAATCTAAAACTCCAGCTAGTCGAGCGGTCTCTTCTATACACGTACGCTCATTATACCAATCCGCACGATCATGGCGCGCCGTGTCTGGGCATATATAGGAACATTCACCCATAAGTCTTCTATCTTCTTCTCCAAAAGCGGAATACTCGTCTGTAATTTTGATGCGATCAATAAGCGGATGATTCAAATATAGTTGTGCAGAGATAGCACATTTTCCTTGGATTACCCAATATTTGTAACTGCCGGGGAATTTCTTCTCAAAGTATTCTAGAAGTGGTAACCCCATAACAAGGTCGCCAAGTACACCATAGCTTGTACCCCAAATTTTCATCTGTTCATTTTTCATTTTATTCTCCGATTGAAGCTGTAATTGATTCAAAACCAGCAAACAATGGAAATTCTCTAAGGTCTCTATACTCCGGATATTCTGGCAGATCCTCGTTGACTTCGGGATAATTTTGCATTAGCATGAGGCCGCGGGCGGCTTGCTCGGGAGACATATATGCATTCCAACCATTAATCTGGATATTGTCTTCATGATACATCACTTGGCCGCGGCCCTCATATCTTGCTTTTCTAAACCAGTCGACAGCTTCTTTGCTGTCTGTCAGGATCATACCGCCTTTTCCAATTTTAAGATGTTTTTTAATATGAAATGACAAACACATAAACGTGTCAGGAACATACATGTTGCTCGTAAATCTTTTGGCTGCATCATAAATTGGGTATGGTTCCAACTGATAAACACCTTTCCAGTGATAATCTCTGAATTTAACGGTTCCGCCAGCATGCATAATAGATTGAGGGACGGACAAATATGTCTTTGAGGGGATAATTACCTCTTTTACTTTTAAATATTCACAGCACATGAGTAATGCATCAGTACAGTTATCAGTTGAAACTGCATACTTAGAACCGCAATAATCTGCTACTGTTTCTTCGAACATTTTTACAATCTTATATGGGTTGTGTCTCATACTTTTTAATCTCCTTTCTGTAGTCGATAACTATCACTATCGAAGTGTTCTGTTGAAAACTCAAATAGCTCCGAATCTTCTATTGCATACATCCTGTGGCGGAGACCTCGAAAGACGTGAAAATTATCACCAGGATTTAGCACCAGTTGTTCTGCCTTATCAAGATTATCTTCTATAGAATAGTATACCACCATCTTGCCAGACTGTAAATAGAAAACCTCGTCCTTGAGCTTATGATAATGCCACGAACACTGTTTTCCTTCATTAAAGAATAACAACTTTCCGCAGTACTCTTCGCAATTCACTATCCATCTTTCCCAGCCCCAACCTTTTTCAACATAGGTCATCGGCAAAGAAATCTTGGTCTTTAATTCCTTTATCGTCAATGTAATAATCTCCTGATGGTTTGCCTAAAAATAATTGGTCATATTCTATTCCCCAATCTTCAAGCTGTCTCTTTGTTAAATCATAAAATTCATCGATAGCCTTTTGAGCATCATTTTTATGGCGTCCCATACCGCGGGCGGTATAAAGTACAATTTTGTTTTTCTTTGCTAAAGCATTAACTATCTTTATTCTGTCATGTAGTGGCTTCGCGGCCAAGTAATCACCATTGGTATTTGTACATAAGGTTCCGTCTATATCAAAAACATATGTCATTTTTTGCACACTCGATGTCCTCATCAGTTATAATATAAGTTCCCATATGAGAAACGGAAACGCGCGCCAGAGCATTCGCAAGATTGATGGCCTTCTTCATTTTTTGAGTATTTAAATATCCATACACCAATGAGGCTAAGAAAACATCGCCGGCGCCGCAAACATCAAACACCTCCGTAGGCGTTGTTGCAATAATCGCTCCGTTATATAATGCGCCGCGGTGGCCCAATGTAACGATATAAGTAGCCTCTTTAGGCTTTTTGGTGAGTTCCGAAAATTCCTTTTCATTAATCTTTATAACACATTTTTCAAAACAAGTCAAATCTTTTTTCTTGGTGTCAACAAAAACTGGAATGTCTGGGTGGGCTGTTCTTATTTTCTTTAACAATTCTTCACAAACTTCGTGCGATACAAAGCCTTTGTCATAATCACTTATTACCACAACATCGGGAGGATCAACAATATCCATGAGTAGAGATGATATATCGAACGGTGATAATGTATTAACTTCGTTTTCATCCCAGCGCAAAAGATGCTGATTGTGCTTCTGGTCTATAAACCGATGTTTATTTATTCTTTCAGTGTTTGTGTAATAATCCACACCTAACTGAAACGACTCTATATTTGATTTTACGTTGAGAGACATGCCGGGTTTCGTTTCGGACCTCATCTCTTTTATGACAGGAACAGGTGCTTCTGGGCTTAATCGATCACAAACACCATAATGATAGATGTCATAGCAACTATCACCTATTAGTAAAACTCTGTATGATTTTTGTTGTGGAGTATCCATCTATTTTCTCAAAAAATTCTAATCTCTTTGCATACTCAGCTCCGATCACGCGTTTGTCTCGATAATCGGCGCCGACTATCATTAAGTCGGGAGATATTTGTTTAACCAAATCAGTCAGAGACTCTTCAGAATCAAAGATTCTTACCTCATCAATGAATATAAGGCTCTCTAACATCAATTTTCTGTCTTCTTGTTTATTAATTGGACGTTGTGGGCCCTTTAAATGCTTAACTCTATAATCCGAATCAATTCCTATTATAACATAATCGCATTTTTCGCGTAGTTTTTGGAAAAGATACAAGTGTCCTACATGTAAAATATCATAACAGCCATTAGTAAATCCAATCACAAGATTATAATCTCCTCAAACGACAATAGCGCTTGATCGACATTATCTGAAATTTTATTGATAAGCTCTATTCCCTTTAGTGAACTATATTCTTCACTGAAGAATCCGATCATTTTAGAATTTGTCATAACATCGCAGTTCAACATCTTTGCCTCAGCACAGACCCTTGAAAATGTTTCTAATACTTGAGGAAAGAATAGAAATTTTTCACATTCTGCCATCTGCTTCAGGAAATCAGGATATGAAGGACTCATTATCGGTCGTGGTACAATACTTTTATTTCTGCAATAATCCAGTGCTATAGCAGTTCCCTTAATACCATTAGTACTGTTTAGAATTCCATAGTCATATTTTTTCTGTGTCTCTGTGGAGAGAATGCTTATTAACTTTAAGTTTTCTTTACTCCATAGACTGCATGCTATATTATGCACATTTGTGAGTGCCAAGTTGTCTTCTATCACTTTTTTACAGACAGAACTCAAGACAAACACACGAAGAGCGCTCTGGTAGAACACTTTATTTATTATCTGATCTTCGGGAGCTTTGAAATTCACATATGCTGCGGGGTTTCTTGAAGCAACATACTTGTGATCATGTTCATAAATGATGTAGTTGCCCCTTTTTATGAGGGCCTCTTTACATGCAGGAGAAAGTCTTATAAAATTACTTACAATAAAGAAATCATATTTATCAATCAGAGGATCAAGATTATAAGTATGAACTTTGTCTAACTCAAATTTTGTTTTCAAGTGATTTATTAAGACGGAATCGTTTTTTTCGGCGCCGCCAACGATCTCTGAATCAAAAAAATCTGATAGAAAAGCAACTTTCATCTTATAATATTTCAATCTCTGATATAGCCTGTAACCACGACTGTTCATCCTCACTTACATTATAAAATGCAGTACAAAACTGGTCATACATTTTTTCATCTGAAAAGCGGTCAAGTAGTTGCGTAGAATATTCACAGGCTACAGACGCGTGGCCTGCATTATTTGTTACATCCTCGTAACATTCTCTCATTTTCTCTTTCGCTGATATTTGTCGTGGATAGGCCCATAGAGACTCTTGTATCAAGACGCCCTTCCAGACCACTTCCTTCTGTACAGGAGCAAGATCAAACGCCACGTTATAGAAATGCTCGTTGCCATCCTCGTCACATAAAAAGTCTAGCTGGCCTGACCAGCCAGTAGCGACCACAGGAAGCCCAGTATAGGCTGCCTCAAAGATTGGGAGCCCGAAGCCCTCACCGTGCGGGAGAGCAAGAAATGCCTTCACCTGTGGGTGTTGATAGAGCGCATGCATCTCTTCATCCGTCATATCACCGTGAAGCAGATAAATTTTACACTTGTGCTCGGGCAAACTGCGGACTAGTTGTGTAACTTGACTTTTTACCTTCTCGCGGTCCAGGAGGCAATTCTTCATAAGATTGGTCTTTAAAACAAGCCCAACCTCTTCATCTTGAAACTCCTCAACAAACCATTTAATTGTGTTATTAAGGTTCTTTCGAGGTCCATATTGTGCAACTGCTAGAAAGTTAAAATCGTAATCTAGCGTAATAGGCAATTCTGGTAAATCTGCATATATCTTAGCCGGATAATTGACCGAAGTTACCGGGACATGTAGCTTTAATTCTGCTGGCTGTTGTGTGTTTTGGTCTACGCCGGACCACACTGTGTTTTCAAACCCATACTTTGAGTGATCTGAAACAACAATTATATTATCCACCATTTGATTAGCTTTAATGAGCCATTCAGCTGCTACCTTATTTGTCTCAATTCCAGCAGTATAGCCAACATTCCTTGGGGCTAATTTTTCCCACTCATTGGGAATGGTTACCTGTAGCGATATATCGAATTGACCACCTTGTTGAATATAGGCAATTGTTTTTTCGATAGTTGCGTCGATCCATTCGCGCTCTTCACCCATTGTAGAAATCCAAGATGTTTTACCCCACTGCAGTGGTTGAATAAAAATATCATATAGATCTGGTTGAGACCTAAGGGATCTCAATGCAAAACGAGCCTGCTCACCATAACCACTGCGAGTGAGTAGGGGGCCCTTTAAAAGTACTTTCTTTTTCACGCTACCTCCAGTAAATGCCAGCGTTCATAACCTTGTCTATTTTCCCATGAACCATGACGCTCAATAAGATCATCCATAACTTCCACCCATTCTTTTTCATAATCTTCAAAATTATAATTTTTCTTCACATGTGCCAATCCCTGTTTGGAGATTTTCTTATACATCTTATCTGACATCTTTATTGCTTTTGTTAGATATTTTTCAAAATCAACCTGTGTGATGCGATCTTCATAGATATAAGGTACCTGTAGGGATCCAATAACTGACTTGGAGGCCGGTTCGATGCCATAACCAAACCAATTTTCGCCGTCTGTTACTTGTTCCTGAAGACCACCTGTCATATTAACGATAATAGGTGTTCCACACGAGAGCGATTCAAGAGTCGAAAGACCAAAACCTTCAGCATCGGAGATGTTTAAAGTAAAGTCAGCCATATTGTACATTGCCGCTAATTCCTCGGGAGGCACCTTGTTGCTTGATATCAAAACTTGACCACCATCAACACCAAGATGCTGAATAAGATGTGGTAAATCCTGGCCATGTTGATCCCGCGGATCAGTGTGCATCAAGAGTGTTGCCTTGTCATGTCCTACTTTATCTAGCCATTCTTTAAACCACCAAATTAAAGTTCCAGATTGCTTTCTGCGCGCATTGCGATTATTCCAAAAGAAGATCTTCTTCTTCTCATTCTTATTCTCCGGAGTTGACATATCGATAATACTTTTACGAATTTGTTTAGCCTTCTCTTTGTCTTCCGGGGTGGAATACTTCTGGAAAATATTATTATGTACCGCATGCGGAAGGTAACAACTCTCTACCTCTGGTGCCACTTCCTTCAAGATTTCATGCGTAACCTTTGAAATACAAGCCACTTTATCCGTTGACCGATAAAAAGTGCCATTAAAAGAGGGTGCGGGGAAGTTGTCCCATACATGATAATAAATCATAGGTAGGTTGGCGCGGACTTCGTTTTCGATTTCCCACAACCATCCATAAAACCGCGGATCAGTCATAAACCAAAGCGCATCAGGGCGCTCTTTCTGCATGATAGAGCGGATAATTTCGTGTGAGCCATATCCGTCAACAGGATAAATAATCCAATCTTCTTCCCAGGGTGAAACCTTTTGTGGTTGATAATTAGCGTGCTTCATAGCACCGCCTAAACAAATAAAACTGTATCTCCCGGTCTTCAGGAGAGCCTCAATCATATACTTGGTTTGAGTTCCAACTCCAGAGGGGGATAGGGGATGGTCACTCAATACCAAAATCTTCTTTTTTGTCATTTAAACCTCATCGACAATGTTCTGTATTATAAAATTTGCACCCATAACCGCCGGTGCAAGATAAGCGATTCTTAATATAACGTTGATTTCTAATATTGTATAGAGCCTTCGTCATTAATTTTAAAGCGTTTTGTGTTTTTTTGGGGCCACTCGTTACCCTAAAAAATTCAACACGATTCTTCTTCGCTGTTCTCTTAAGTAGTGCGAAGTGTGTCTCAATGTCCTTAGAATTTATATTCATTTTTTGTGCAAAGAAGTGTTTATACAATGTTAATTGATATGTAACCAGTGCATCAGAGCGCTTTTTAGCGTCCCAGCCCCATGAACAAGTTTTCCAATCAAAAATATGAATTTTCCCATCAGGTGTAGCCACAATCGCATCGATAAAGCCCTTAAAATTATAGCCCTCTTCATTCTCGATTGTTTCCATCAAGGGTAGTTCTACTGCCAAAACTTCATATTCCTCAAAATAGTTATCCAAAGCATCCTGAATCTCTGGCATAATTTGTTTACCTTGTTCTCTCATGTCAGAAACAAGACGCTGATCAACTTCTACGTCATCATCCAAAGACTCTATACAATTTTCAAACTCTTTGATAAAGTATTCTTCATCCGCCGCTTCATTTAAAAGCTTTCTTTCGCAGACAGAATGCAGAGCAGTTCCAAATGCAGTATAAGCATTTCCCTTGAAACCGTCGATCTTATCAACGCGCGTAAGTTTATGATAAAACGCGCAGAAGGCCCAGTCTTTCAACTCGGAATACGAAATATGGGGCATCTAGCCCTCCTTTTTATTTTTATTATAACCGGTTTAAAAGCCGTTGTCAAGGTTTTCTGGATCTTGTAAATATAAAAGTTTCTTATAAAGCTGTGGTGATACAGATTTCAAGTGAGTGTGGTTTGAATCTAAATAATATTCTTCAAACGCTGTAGCAAAGTATTCTGCCAAAGATGTTGCGGCGTATGGTCTAACAAAAATTCCTTGTGTTAACACTTGAAGTTTATCATAACCTATATTATTTAACAAAAACATATCAAATTCTTCATCATATTCGGTGTTTAAAAACACAGCCTCTGGTATTTTATGTCCTGTTTCCCATAACAAACGATGAAGGTGTTTCCTTTTTTCTAGAAATTCTCGCTCTATTTTGCCGTCCTGGTAGATCATCGCGCCATGGGGTTGTTCTAGAGAGTGAGATAGTTCGTGAATAATATCATCATAAAGATCTTGATTATCGTCTTGGTCTGGGGAGATATAGACAGTTCCACCTTCATAAAATGCGTTTAGGCTACGTTCTTTAAATTCAGCAAAATCGCCGACAATGATCATCTCCACTTCTCCCAACAAATGATTGGGTATTGTTTGTTCTACGCGAGCTACCACCTCTTCAATATCAACGTTTTTGTTCCTAATGGGATCTTTAATATAAACATGGATCCCAGTAGGGGTGTAAAAATCCATCTGTTGCTCAAGAAGTTGTTGTTGGCGCTGAAGTATGTAGTGATGTAGCATCATCCAGTCCTTGTTGGTACCCTCGAAGATAGTTCTCTTCGGCAAATGCGTATAAGAATTCAGGAAAATCGACTGCTAGTGTTTCGGCAACCATGTGAACGGTAACCTCTTCTTGGTCAAACCTCTCTCCCACGTATTGTACTAAATACTCTTTAAGTGGAGAATCTGGCTGTACTGGCATGGCCAACATTTCATTTGTGTGCAAATCTTCCTCAGTAATTACATTTTCTTCGTTCATAATAACCTTTCCTTTTTAGTATAACATTAAAATAAATGTTTGTTTATTGGTTTATAATACTTTTGAAGCCAAAGTAGCAACGTCGCTTCTTTCGCCTTTCTTAAAAGTGACATGACCAGCTAAAT
>Ga0080013_1005309_pt1 | contig 12099 bp, 22 predicted proteins | sample ETNvirenome_6_85_FD_69236 | JGI IMG/M metagenome (GOLD analysis project Ga0080013, IMG submission 69236) | Marine viral communities from the Pacific Ocean - ETNP_6_85 (SPADES assembly) (version 2) | ecosystem: Environmental > Aquatic > Marine > Oceanic | place: Pacific Ocean | collected 2013-06-19 | reverse complement strand
GGAGCAATACAAGAAAGCATCTCCGTCCGTGTAAGAATGACCCGCATCAAGGAAACTTTGAAGTCCGCTTCTAATAAGGGCGGTGGTGAAGGTATTATCCGTACCCAGTGTTACATCATTCCCAGTAGCCGCTTGGATTACTGACACCGCGATATAGTTCTCAACGAACTTTGCGATAGAATAACCCATGCTTTTCGCATACATACCAAAAAGGTCAGCATTTTCCTGAACCTTTACGATCAATTCTGTTACTTTGTTGATGACCTGATGAATCAGGCGGGGGAATCGTTCACATCTTCCCCTCTGCATATTTCTATGCAGTTCGGACTCTATCTTCACCCGATGGGTGTTTGGCGTATTAGTCTCTACGGATTCTGCAATCATGCAGTCTTTCCTCGGTATTGTCTTATGCGTATGCACTTAGAGTTCCACCGATATAGCCAAATTTAGAGGCGACATTTTCTTGTTTATCGCCTATGCGTTTTGCTTCGTAAGCGTGTTGGTCTACAGAGAGATCAACCTTACCATCCGTGTTCGCACCATAGGTAACAGCCGAGCCAGAGGACAATGAAGCCGCTGTCTCTTCGGTTACTTTTGGAACGTGGATAGTATCGCCACCTGCCGAAACCATGCTTGATAGATCGGTTACCTGATTTCTTAATTGGAACGCACGTTCCGCATAATCAAGAATTCCGTCCGACCACATTTCGGGAATGAAGTTTGCTGCAGTAGTTAATGTTACTTCTGCCATTTTTAATTCCTATTTCGTGTAACCCGCTACAATACCTGCCCAGTTGTCACGCCTTTCATCTTTACTCATCTCAGACATTTTCTTTGATGGGGTAGTTGAAACACCTGCAACTGATGAATCAGTCTTGGCGGGTTTAGGTTTTAGAATTTTCCCATGAACTTTCCGCAGGGCGGGTGTTGGAAGTTCCTTGAAATCTTCCCGATCTTCCTCGGAAAAATCAGAGAGCAGTTCTTCTCGCATGGTAGCATCGTCAGCTTTCGCCCGTTCCACGATGGGTTCTAATTCAGCAATCTGTTTACCCCGCTCTTCAGCGAGTTCACGCCACTGGTCATTTTCTTCCATCTGTTTCTGCCTATCTACATCCATTTGCTTCTGAAGTTTGCCTAACTTCGTCTCTGCTTTCTGTGCCCGTTGCCGATACTTTTTGCTTTCTGCTATGAACTCGGCGTAATCCTCACCTGAAGTTGATTCCTGTACTTCTGGTTCTGGTGCTTGACTCTCCTGAGCCTCTTGAGTTTCTTCGGTCATGCTGACCTCCTGTTTGTTATATCTTAAATCTTATAGATTAAAAGGGGATGGTGGGAATCGAACCCACGCTTATATTTAAAGGTATATATTAGAGCCGTTCATCCCCTGCTATTTCTTTTATTGGTTCAAATCTTATTCCGTTATCTCCCTTTAATGGTGTGGTGCTGTCTCCTGTTTTTGTTTTTAAGTTCTTATCCAAGAAACTTAACACTATCGTCAAGTATTTCATCAAATATCTCAAGTATCTCCTCTTTTGTTGGGATAGTGTCTTGTAAAAGCGTATCAAAATCCGTCCCTTTTGGGTCTAATATAAACGGCTCTCCACCAACAAATCTTTGGTGCATTTTATCAAACACCTTAAAAGCATCTTCTAATAAACTCATAATGCCTCCCAATCCATCACCATCCCAAGTTCATCGGCTAATTCTTTTTGTAATTGAGCGAAATCACCACTAATCTTCCTTGAGAAATCTTCTTGAGCTTCCCTTGCTATCTTTCGCCACTCTTTCCTTGATTTTTTCCAAGCCTTACCATATTCGTCCAATGATATTTCTTTTTTAAGGTATCTACTCTTTAAGACTTCCCTTTTTGCAACAACGTCATCCAACTTTGATTTCCAAACCAATCCATCGTCAGTATTTCTCAACCATTTATTGACCGCTCTTTTGCCTAAATGTTTTGTCCTTAATGTACTGAAAGCACTTCTAATCTTTCCCGTGTTAGCCCAACCCCCTCCAGATTTAGGTCTTAGCTTAAACACGACAGAGCCGAGGTTTGAATTTGGGGCGATTGCCCTTATTTCTTTGAGTCCCAATTCTCCTGCAAATAGGATGTCATTCAAACTAAACGATAAAGAATTTGGATGATTGTGTGTAAAAATAGTGTTTTTTGTATCAATACCAGATAAATCTTTCCTTGTTATGTTGACGTGATACTTTGTCCCCTTTTTTCTCAACAACTCATTCCCTTTCGAGTCCATAAGAACGCCCATTTCCCATTTATTCCCCGTTGCTGTGAGTATTGATTTTTCTATGGTTATCTTCTTTTGAATAAATGCATCTTTGACACCTCGATAATCAACCTTTAGCCCTTTTGCCCCAACCTTTTTTCCTTCCAATATCTCAAGCAACCCGTTCTGCCATTGATCGTTGGTGATCTTACCCGTTGACTTTGCCCGTGCTAATGTGTTATAGCTTTTCAACTGTTCAGCCGATAAGTCTGTTGTTCTCAGCTTTTGATATTTCTTTGGTAAGTTTGCGGCTACTCGTTTTCCCCTCAATAACGGCTTATCAAGGTTCTCACCCGTGTATGATGCGGGGACAGGCATTGGGCAACGGCAATTCGTCTGGCAGATACTGAAGCCTGATTTGGGAAGCCCAACTGTTTCCCAATACTCCATTGGCTCAACCTGTCCATTCCTTCTATCACAATCAGGACAAACAGAGTTATCTCCCACACTCACCCATTGAAATTTTGGGACTTTGGCATCGGCATAGATGTTCTTCTGTGCTTGATTGCTACTGTACTCCACTCCGTTCTTAGTGATATTCTTCAGGCTGTTTCTAAAGCTACCGAAAATCCTACCGCCTGAACGCAGATCGTTCATCAGTACCGTCTTAATTGCATCGTTACTCATCCCGCTTGATTGCATCGCTGTAATTAATCCACTGAGGTCAAGGGTCGTTTGTGAAGCCGCATTAAGGACTTGATTGGTCAATATAATTTCCATTGGCTCAGGCACGTGCTAACCTCTTATCCATTTCAAGGCTGACATATCTTTCGATACGCTTTCCAACATCCTTCGAGATGCCAAACCACGGGCGAGTCTCCTGATGGTATGCTCCAACCTCTGCGGCTGTTGCCTGTGAATAATATGCCTTCGATATTGCACTGTAAGGCTTAATCCTGCCACCGTGTAGTTTTGCTGTTTGGTTTGCTTTCGTTGCCTTGTCAATGAGGAGGTTTATCATACTACCTGTCCCCACAAGTGGCTTTGAAGCGTTTGACCTGATCCTGTGGTCGATGCTCTTTGCTTTTGCCGCTACGGTAGATGGTTTGAGAGCCTTCAATCCCGCCTTCCCGCCTGTGCTTGTTACCCCTTTACCAGATCGCACCGTCTGATCTATATCTGACTTGACCATTCTTGCTATCTCATTCAACTGCTCATGGAAATCAAAATCAATTTTATCAAGGTCTATGCCTGATATACGAACTTTCATTACGACTTCTCTAAGATATTCAGAGCGAACTGCTCCCCTTCTTTAGCACCCTGCTTGATCTCGTCGAGATGTTCATTAAGAAACGCCTCGCCCAAGCCAACCAGATAACCTTCTGGGTTTTGTAATAGTTCGTCCATATTGATGGCATCCAAGATCAACTCAGAATCATCAATGATCTGTTGTTGTAGGTCATCAATCTTATCCAGATAACTATGTACCAACTGAGCCAAGCTGTCTCAACCCTCCAAAGACAGGTGCTTGTGGTGCTTGTGCTTCAGCCTGAGTCTTAGTCTCAGCCTGTGCCTCGCCAAGCCGTTCATCTATCTCGCTGTCATCCATATCGGGATTGTAATGCCTGAACCAATCCTTCTTTGTAGCCAGACCATTCGACCACTTCCACTCCCATTCTTCTCTCTCCTGTTGAGGAGATAGGGGTATGTGCGGCTCTGAGAAATTGCAATTATATTCATCGGTTACATTAACCCCATTCGTTTCCAGTATTGCTCTATCCAGTTCAAATCTTTGGTTCTCAAACTTCCTCCACCGCTCAAAGTCAGCCATGACAGCTTCGGTGAGATCAACCTCAAGGATACGCTGATGCTCTCCTGATGTAGAACCCGCATCACTACCCCATTTGACTTTGAGATGTAAGGCGTGGGCTGTTGTCTCCACCACCCATTTCATGTTATCCCTGATCTCATTTAGCGATCCCGATGGGCTGACGATCTGGTAATTCGCTCCTTCTGGTAGGACTAATAATTTCGATACGTCCATCTTGATTCGGGTCGCTTCATCGACTCCCGTTAGAACACTTTGTCCCAGAGATTGATACATATTGCCAAGCGATAGCTGAGTGCCGAACACGTTGTAAAGCTGATTGGCGTTTGCTACCATGATCCCATTACCTGTTCTCCACCATTCATTCCCCATCATAGAATAGAGATGACTGAAAACTATCGGCATAACACCCATCGGATTAATATCTTGATCGTTCACATGAATGATCCGTCCACCCTTCAGCATCTTGAAATGTGTTTCGTCAGACCAGAATACCCACTCCTGTTCATTCTCCTTCGCCCGTCCATGACTGAACAGGGGATAGACCAGACCAACAGGCTTCGGATTATTAGGGACAAATAACGGCTCAAAGTCTGTTAAGATATGTGAGTCCAGTACCCCTTTATCCTCATCATAGAAGCGAAGCATGGCAATACTCCCGAGCAGTCCCGTGAGCCTATCCATCTCCACCATATCCTGATCTAAGTCCCCAATTATATCGAGGTACTTGTCATCAGCCTTCCGCTCTGGTGCGGTCTTATATGAAATGAAACGACCATCAATCAGCTTCTTGGTGATATTGACCGCCATAGGCGGTGCGTATTTGAGTGCATTACTATCGAACCACTTACGGGTCTCCCCCTCCAGATTCACGCCCTCATAGTAGTTCATCGAGTTGATTCTATCTTCTCTTTCCCTAACATGAGACTCATCTATCCAGTTCTTTATACTTGCTACAATCGCCTGTTCGCTTAAATCGGGAATAACCATCTACCAATACCTTTGTACTTCAATCGCCTCCCGTTTAACGATCGGAAACCTGTTAATAAAAAAATATCTCACCGCATCCATGCCATGATCGTGTCGCCCATCCTTGAGTGGGTCGTCCTTAAGCATTTGATTCTCTCTCTTCTCAGGATAGCGGTAGTTCTCAAAATCTTCTATAATGCCTTTGCACTTGTCCGAGACGAATAGCCTTGTCTTCCCTTCTGCGTTCTCGAGATACGATCTAACCAGATCAACACCTGAAGCGACGGAGCGACTGACCTTGTCCTTTCTAAATCGCGGAAAGATGCCCTTTCTCTTAAAGATTTCAACGTCCCCGAGTCCTGATGTTGATTGGACTCCCGCACCTGCGGGGTCGCAATAGACGTGTAGAACGGGGTAATTCTTTGCAAGAATCCTATCAGCCAACTCTTCAGTCTTGATGTTGGTGTCGTGGATGATCTCATCTATGATGTGAATCTCAACGTCCCCATCCACCTTGCCAACCTGTAGCCAAGCAACAGAGGGCATACGGAAACCAAAATCAACAGAGCAATAAGTCTCCCAATCAGGGTTGAAATCATATCGACCAACGTGTACGTTTCTATCGAAGGGATAGACCTTTCCCGCAAATGAGGTGAACTGTGCAAGGTACTCCTGTTCAAAGGTCTCTTTGGTGAGTTCGTTCTTGAGGTCATTTATGTTATCCCTGAAGTACCTCGAACTTGTACTGGCGTGTTGCCAAGAGTCCCATTCTGGATAATCATCAGAGATGCCTCTCGAGTAGAGATCATATAACCAGTTGTATCCCCGAGGGGTTGACACGAATAACGCCCATCCTTGTCGGTCTGCGAGAGTGGGTCTGAGGTACTGCTCCCAAATAATTCTTGAAATAAGAGCGGCTTCATCAATGATAAGCCAATCAAGTCCCTCTCCGACAAGCCCTGTATCGGGTGAGTCGGCTGACTTGATCCAGACCTCTGCATTATTGATGAACTTGGCATAGAACAGTTGTCCGTTGATGACCTTCTTGGTGACTGTGGGGAGTTTGTATCTGAGGATAAGGTTTTCGTGAATCTCCCTGCCAATCTTATTAGCCAACTCATAAGAAGGTGCAACAATCCACCCACGACTATCTTCAGCAAAGATCGCCATCTCCGCTTCTCTTGCCGCTCCAAATGATTTTCCACTACGTCTGCCCTGTATGTTTACTCGAAATCTTTTTTTGCTGTTATGGATATTCCATTGGATAGACTCAGGCTCATATCCTATCCGCTTGAAGTAATCAGCTTTCAGGCTTGTATGCTTCTTTCACGACTTCCTTCCACTCGTCAGAAACATCCACGCTTCGCTCTATCGCCCTGCCCTCCGTCCTGTCAGCGATGAACTGAACCGCCCATCTATCGGTGTGCTTCACTGCCTTGTCATATACCTTATGCAACATGATCTCTCTGTTAGTGAGTCCATCATCATCTACTTCATCCCCCCTTGCATTAAGAATGTCGGCAATAGCTGTTCCCTTCTTTGGTCGCCCATTGGGGTTGCCAGATTCACCCTTCTTAAATGGTCTGCCAACAACTTTAGTGCTGTTTCCTTGCTGTTTTTCAGCAGAATCACTCATTCTCCACTAAAGCCATAGCAAAGGCTTTCTCGATTTTATCTATTAATGTTGACACTTTATTTGAATCAACCTCAAACACATCAAACTCAAGCCTCCAGTTATGTGTAGTCTTGAGGTTCTTAATACCCACAAGCTGAACAAGTAGGGTAATTCCTTCAACTTCCTTCTCCATATATTTGAGGTAGCTACCTCGATTGAAGGGTGGTCGGTTTCCCGTCCCTTGAGAATACTATATGACGGTTGTCAAACCCTTACAGGTATAGTGATCTGGCTCGTTCAACACTCTCAGGGCTAACCGAAAGTGTCTGAGCAATTTGTACATCTGAAAAGCCTAAAGTCACAAGATCAGATAATCTTTGGGGGTCTATATAATCAAAAGGTGGTTTGGTTCGTTTCCCAATGTCCTCCTCGGGATCACCAAGAACATGAACATGTTCCTGCGTATCTTTGGAATCTCTTTGCGACAGGCTTGAGTGATTGGCTTCAACTTCCTGCCAATCCACATGATCCACTATTTCACGATCATAAACATCCTCACCCTTGCTTTTGTATTTAGATTCATATTCATCGACAATCTTTTCATAAGCTTCAATTTGTAATTGACCATAAACCCTTTCTTCTGCAGCATAACGATCAATACCGTAAATCTGCTGAATTGCACCTATTTCTGGATCATCTTCATCAAGGACAACATCTTCTATAGCATCCCGTAACTTCTGAGTTTCATCAGTCATCATGTCTCTCATAGTAGGTGAGAAATGGCACTCTTTTTAAGGGGGAAAAAGCTGTAAGTTAAAGAATATAGAGAGAAAAAAGTTTTTCTAATGGCACTTCAAGGACATTCAATTCCCCTTTTTCTTATTCTTGTAATATGGTTTCTCACTGCCCTTCTTGAAATTCCCATTTTCTCAGCAATCTGTGCTTGGGTACCCCCACAACACCTATCCCATAATACATCGAACTGTTTTCTGGTAAGTCGCCTTTTCGGGGCGTAGGGAATATCCGTAGCCGCATAGGGCGGCTTATTTGTGTTCCGCATCTATATCTCCCGCAAGATAGAGGTTATTTGTTCTTCAGCAATTCCTGTATTGTCAGTTGATCTCCTATCCAATCGTTCAGTCTCATATCTGCCCTCCACTTGCCTTTATGCTTGTAGATCAAAATGGAGGTCTTATCAACAGGGCAATCATTTTCAACCTGTTTGATCCATTGAGGGAGGACAAGGCTTTTGGTGTTCTTGATTTCAAAGTGATAGTTGTGAAGGTGGCTGTCAATGTCAATATCTATAATATCACCCTTAAAAGACAGCCCTCCTGAGTTCGGTGTCCTGCGACAATTCACTCCGAGGGTCTTGTTGATTATCTTGGCGACTTCCCTTTCGCCACGTTTTCCTTTAGCGTTAGCGTTCAATCATGCACTCTCTTTTCTCCCTATGTTATTTGACCTGTATTTTTTCCAGTGTCTCTGTTTGCTGTTTGCTTTCAATAGCCCGTTTGCTCGGGTGTATTCTTCCAGATGTTTCTTAGCCTTTCTCACTAAGGCTTTTGCTACTGGGTTCTCATGGTCAACCACATCAATCAAGTTGTCTATCGTGCGAATTAATGTGGTACAGGTTCGAGACTGTAAAACGGTTGTGTCTAATTGTGACCTCATTTTTTCTCCTTTTGATTTAAGAATTGCAAGGGAGAGAACGTGTAATCATGGAGGCGGCACTTGGACGTGCCTGAAATTTGTCCTCTCCCTTTTAATTGTTTCGCCTTGTAATAGTCCAATTCTTTATCGGGACAACAAGTTTGTCCTCACCTTTGAAATTGCCTTCCCAACCACTACACCACGCATCCTCAAGATCAATCTCATAAACATTGGCTTCCGTCTTGTAGCGGATACGCTCTATGTCATGATTTTTAATCTCATTGGTTGGAATTGTCCAAGAGCCTCCACCCATTCTCAGCTTCATCTTCTCAGATTCCTTCTTGTAATAAGTGCCGTTCTCTATGAAGCCGTGTTCAGTTTTTGTTTTGCCCATTTCATTTCCTCCGCTCTTGCTTTGACAAGTATTTTGGTGAGATGAATTGCCATCTCTAAAGCTTCAGTAACCAAGATAGCAAACTCACTCTCATCTTCAAGCCAACGCAATTCAATATGCTTACCAGATAAATAGATTATCAGATCAACCCCTTCTTCCACAGATTCAGACATTTTGTAAGTCCCATCCAAAGGCATCTCTCGGCTGAATGTAGCATTTCCCTCATGCAGTCTTTTATTAGCCAGACCAACAGTTGCGGCTGATGCCCCGTATTCTCTCAGGACATTTAAGATGAGATCATTATTCCCCACCAAAAACCTCCCCCACTGCAACCTCTTTGTAGTAAGAATCAGCCATTCCCAACGCACCGATAGGTGTGGAACCCGCTTCGCCCGTTGGTGCTTCTGGTCGTTCTTGATGCATGGCTTCATATTTGTCTTTTAATGCCATGATCTGTTTTGCAAGATGTTCATCGTGTAACGTGTTTTCGAGATAATGTAATGAAAGTTGGAACACCTTGCTCAACAGCTTCACCTCTTCTGTGGTTAGTTTCATCGTGTTCATGGTATGAATCTCCCGCTAATTTTTTTCTCACGCTTTGCTTTCCGCTTGATCTGGGCAGGTGTCCTGCCGTGTGTACTCAAGTATTCATCCCTCTCTCGCCTCTCCTGCTTCCTTCTTTTTGCTTTCTTATTGGGCATTACTATCATCCTTCTTTTTAGATAATATCCTCGCCTTGCAACATTTGGAATCTCCAAAGAGATCATGCTTTGCATAAAATTCAGTGTTCCCACACTTGAAGCAATAGCCGATATAGAATCCCGCTGTATCCATCCTGTAATCATCTACCCTCACTTTGCTACTCTTCATGGGTTTCTTGGGGTCATATTGCCTAAAATCACCACCCACGAACCATTTAAGCTGTTTCTGGTCGCCTCGCTTGTGCATCTCATCAATGTAGGACTTCCAAATCTCCAAAGGGAACTGCTCCAATGCTCGAACCATTAACTGACGTTCCACTTGGTTCGCTACTTCCTGTGGCAGTAGTTGCCTGTCCTCTTTCCAGTTGTTAAAAAGTTTCCAGAATGTTAGTACAGGCAGGGTTGGCTCTCCCCCTTTATTTACATTATTTCCCTTATTACCCTTATTGATTGTGTCCTTTTGCTGTTCTTTTGCTGTTCTTTTGCTGTCCTTTTGATGTTCGTCAGCGTTCCGCAGGTTCTGATAAGTGCCGTAATTACAGATAGTTATGTGTGTCGCTTTGTGTCCCGTTTCCAGAACGATCATGGAATCTTTTTGCAACAACTTTAGAAACCGCCTAACCTTCGATCTTGACCACTTCCATTTAAGCGAAAGGCTCTTGAGCGAAGTGATAAATTCACCCCTGCCAACAAGGATAAATTCGCCATCAAAAAGCATTTTAGTATCCTTATGACTTGCTCGAAATAGAAGGTCAATCCACGCTCGTACATATTCAGGCTTCTTCCAAATCCAATGTTCTCTCAACTTTCGATGAAGGCTTATCCAACCTCTATCCATTTATCGGCTTTCCTTCTTCGTTGACCCACGTCCCGCAACCACAGAGTTGTATTCTTTCTCCAGTGCAAGAACGACAGTCATCACCTCCCGAGGGGAGCATTGGTGGGTCATCTTTCCTCCCACTGCTCCCCTCTTGATTATTATTGATCGTGCATTTCCCTTCTCGTACCCCAATACTTTGCATAAGTGCTGTTGTCCAAGAGCGAATTGCCTTGCCCATCGTAACCACGAATCTTCTAAAATGGTAAGTCTTCTTCAACTGGCTCTGTTGTTCGACCGTCCATAATATAATTAACCCATGCTTCCATTTCATTGATTGTGTGTTCATCAAGAGTCCGACCCTGACTGATGAAGGCTATCCCCACACCATGCCGAACCTTACCCCTTGCGATATTTTGCCAATCAGGCTCAACATAACCTTCAGGAACAGTCCCGTTAGGTATTGAGTCTGACAGAACCACATCTGCGAAACTGATTTGGTAATCATCGTCATTACAAAAGATTGTAACGAAAGCCCCTTTCCTGTTTTGCCCTAACTTATTGATTAGGGTTGAGGTTTGTTCATTCTTCTCAATAAAGAGATTAGATGATTTGCCATCATGATCCACACCAAACATCACAGCCCCATTGGAACACACTTTGCCTTCACCGTCAAACGATTTAACGAATTGAAGCTGATCCCCTTTGGGGATTTTATTCAAGTTGATTGCGGGTCTTTTTGCCATTTTTGTTCTCCTCTTTGTTTTATTTCATCCCATAAGTACGGCTCACCCCTCTTCTTGCGAACCACATCAACTCGTAACAAATCTGTGATTGCAGTTTCCTCACCCCAACCCGTGAAAAATGCGGCTGAGAAAAGGTATGGGTCAGCATACTTCTTTATCTCTTTATGCCGACCCTCAACTACGTCTATAATCAGACAGACCGCCTGATCGTGAGTCTCGGCTTCATGCAGAGTTCTTTGATATATTTTGCCCGTGTGCGGACAGGTCATCTCGAAGGTGATCTTATAGTGCTTGGTAAAGTCGCTCATCTATTTGAAATCTCATTTAACCAAACTCTTAATCTTCTATATAATCGCTTGTACCATTTTAATTGAAAACGCCTAAGATTCAAAGCCCAAGATAGGTTCTCACCGATCTGTCGATAGGCATCCAGTTGCATCGCTTTATTTATCTGGCAATCATCAGGTTCGTAATCCATGATTTTCTCCTTGTTGTATTTGGGATCATTAGCCTCTGGTGGATCAACCATATCACGCTCATCAAATGGAAGATCACCACACTCCAGTTCATACGCATATTCAGCCATTCTGGACATTGTAACCTCCTCTTAGTTTATCAACGATCAATGCTTTCCAATATCTTTTAACTTTCAAAAGCATTTTGACGTTGGCTCTATATTGATCTGCCATTTGTTCACCCTGAACAGCACCACGATCGAAATTGGCATCCCATTCTCCAGACCTATATTTCTTATAGAAATATATTTCATTCAAGATAGCTGATCGGATACAAACCAACACGTTATCAGCGATCTCTAAATCAATCTCAGGCGATGACTTGCCCCCGCCCCATACAAACATTCCACCCGTCCGACCCGTTTCGTCAGGATTATCATGGAACTGATAGTTCGATTGCAACCACGTCAACCCGTCTCTGATCGCATGGGCTTCCATGTAGTGTTCAACCACACAATCATCTTCTACTTCAGGATCGAAAACAATCCTCATCATAGGAGGTTGAAACCACCCCGCAAAGACTTTTACGCAACGCATCTGCTTCATTGTTATTCATCCTCCACAGGTATTTTATAGCTTTCAATATCTCTACCAAAACTATCTATAATGGGTTTATCAGGTGTGTAGTCTTGC
>Ga0080013_1005306_pt1 | contig 12102 bp, 16 predicted proteins | sample ETNvirenome_6_85_FD_69236 | JGI IMG/M metagenome (GOLD analysis project Ga0080013, IMG submission 69236) | Marine viral communities from the Pacific Ocean - ETNP_6_85 (SPADES assembly) (version 2) | ecosystem: Environmental > Aquatic > Marine > Oceanic | place: Pacific Ocean | collected 2013-06-19 | reverse complement strand
GGGCTCATACCAAAACCACCCATTAACCCTCTTGCAGCGGGCGACCCCCCGCCAGCCGCGTTCCAGGTCCCTCCGCCGCCGGAGACCTCCTGCATTTTCCCCAGCTCGCCCAAACGAGCGAGGGCGGACTGTGAGACGTTCTGTTGTTGCTGGCCCCACATGCCACTCACACGAGCTCGGGCTGCGTCCTGGCGGGACATATTGTCCTGGCTCTCCTGGAAACCGATCCTTCGATACGCTGTCCCCAGGTCCCGCCTCACTGGTGCCATGGCCGCGTTCATAGCGCCTGGAGACGCCCGTAGGCCCCGGCCTGCCATACCCGACTCCAACCCCATGCGGGAGGACCGAGCTGCGGCTGCGGCCTGGTCGGAGGCCTCGGCCCTAAGAGGATCGTAGTTCAGTTGGTCTCGGCCCATGCCGATATCCTGCTCTCGCTGGAGGACGTTCTGGAAGCCAGGAGAGTTAGCGTAGAAATTCCTCCAGGGGTCCAAGGTGCCCTGGAAGGCCATTTGCCTAGCCTGAGCTACTGACGACGGCGTTCCGTGCCCGAAGCCACCGTAGGGGCCTTGTGGTGCCCCGCCAGCTCCTCCTCCGAACTGAGGTCCTTGGGGAGCTCCCCCAGCGCTGAACCCCCCGCCACCTCCCTGAGCACTCCAGAAAGAAGACCCTGTAGGTGACCCCCCGCCGCCGGTCCACTGGTCGAAGGTCTGAGGTAGCCCAGTGTCTTTGGCGAAGCCCTTCTGGTAGCTCTCCTCAATGACCTGGGGTGAGATCCCCGCCTGGAGCTGCCCTCGATACTGAGCGGGGGTCATCCACTGGCCGGCTTGGTTACCTACGAACCAGGGTACTGATCCAATAGGGTTCATTTGGCCTGGATATGCCATTAGATCAGTCCTTTCACGGTGCTCAGGAGCACCTTCCCTACCCTAACAGCGTAGTCCTCAGCAGCCGCCCAGAAGGCCGAGTTGATAGCTGCCCACGCGCCGCTACGCCAGAGCTTCACCTGGGCCTTGACCTGCTCCAGCTCGTCGTCCACGTCCTCGCCCTGGACCTGCTTGCCCAGGAGCTGCGCCAGTTGCTTGAAGGTGGCCTCGATATCCTCTTTCTCCTCGTCACTGAGGTTAATAGAGGCGAAATGCTCCTTAATAATCGTAAGGGGATCAATCACCAGCGTCCTCCGCGTGGCGATCTAGGGCGAACTTCCAGGCCCTCACTGTGCGGAGGAGGGTATCCCGCTCCTCAGGGCTCAGGGACTCGTCTGCTCCCACGTATTTGGAGTAATTAGGCGCAATGGCGGAGTAAGCGGCCTGCTCGCCCTCTAGGAAAGCCCTAGGAACACTTGGGCACCCCGTTAAAGAGAGAGTCGCTGCCATTATCATTAAGAATTTCATCTATCCCGTCCTCTAATTCCTCCAAAGCCCTCCTAAATAATACCGTAGAGACCCGCCTCTTCTTTATCCGTTTTATCCCTTTATCACAGCCCTGAATAACCTCGTCGATCTCCAGCTCCTTCTGCTTCTGCTTATCAGACGGTGTCATCGCTTTCTCCGAGCTTCAAGATAGCCTGCTGGGTTTTTAGGGCAATGTCGAGGGTCTGCTTGTGCAGCTCCTCCAGCTTCTTCGTGTGCTCGGTGACATGGGTAGAGTATTTCTCGTCCCACTTACCCCGATCTGATAGATACACCTTAACAACAGTCGCCAAGGCCGCGAATAAAGCCGCGACGAGGATCGCCAGGATCTCCTGGGCCCCTCCGCTACTTAAAACTCCCGGGTCAGGCATAGTTCACGTCCAGTGTTAGTTCCCCTATAGAAAGCTCTAGCTCACTTAGAGTATGCCCAACGTCACCGTCAGTGTAGATCTTCACGTCCATGACTAAGAGGTCCCCGCCCCTCCAGTCAGGCCCTAAGGCCAGGCCGGGGTGCTGCTGAGGGTCGTATTGCTGGCTCATAGCAGTCCCAGCCGGAACCGGAACTGCGTCCCAGGGCGACCAGAGAGAAGCGTCCCCTTCGGTCTCCGAGGTAGTGCTCTCGGAAATATAAGCGCCGTAGTCGTTGCAGTTTGGCTGCTGGACCCCCACATACATGAAGACCTTCTTAGTATCGCCCTCAGAAGGCGTGGCCCAGACAGCCTTCGCCTTCAGGTCCAGGGAGATCCCATTAGGGCCCCATTTGAGGGACCTATACGCGGCTCCGGGTAAATAGCCCCTTATTTGGCCCTGGATATAGGTGGTGGCAGGGACACTCGCCGCCGCCAGGGTAACTGCTTGCCTGAACTTAGTAGCATGGCTCTGGCACCTAGGAAGCCCTACATGGTCGCCAGAAGGCTCCCGAAGCACATAGCCCTGTTGATATAGGGGGGTGCCTATACCTCCCCCCCTAGGAAACGAAGCAGGATGCGGATTCCCTGGGTTATACATGGGCTGAGGGTGTTTATTTGGGCGTTTGGATCCTCCTTTAGGACCAGGGTGGGGGATCCCTGGCGAAGGCATTGGGGCTGGGGGCCAAGGGGCAGGAACTGGGGCTCCTGGGAGCTTAGGGGCCTTGTATTTATCTGGCGTGACCGAGGAGGTCCCCCCGCACCCAGGCGAATTCAAACGCCAGGTTGAATCAAAGTCCCCGAAGCTCATGTCCATGACCTTGCAGTCCGCCCCCTGGCCTGCGTCCCGCCAGTCGCTACCGTGGGGGGCCATGACCTGATCGCCCAGGCCGAAGGCATTAGCTCCGTCCGCATAGATCTGAAAGATTTGGTAGTTCTGCTTGCTGATCCTCCGCGCCAAGCGCTCCAGGGTCGTGTGCAGCATTCCTGAGACCCGCTCGTCGGTGAGGTCCCCACCGAGGGGGTATTCATTGACCTCGCTCACGTCATGTCCCCGACTTCGTCTCCCTCGTGCTCTATCGAGAACAGCTCCAGGGGCACGTCGGGCTCGATCAGCTCCAGCTCCACCTCGAACACCCGGCGGAACTCAGAGCCAATGGGGATATCCACCACCCCGTCCGCGAAGCTCGTGTCTACCTTCCAGTCATTGCCCGCGACCGTAGGCCAGGTCACACCGTCCAGGTCGTTCCCGCCAGCTCGCCATTGCTTCTTGACTGCGCTGTAGTCCTCATACACACGCACGTTCAGCTCCCCGGCCCTGGTAGTCGGCTGGAAGCCCAGGGTCAGATACTTAGTGCGCTTGACCTTCGCCAGCTTCGAGGCGCTGAAGGCCTTCGTCTTGAGCTTGCTGGGGATCACCCCCACCCAGAAGGTAGCGCCGACCGCAGGGGCTGATCCGAAAGCCGTGCCCACGGTAAATGAGGAAAAATCGTTTGACGTAATAAGCCGGTATTCCGCCCCCTCAACCCAGTAGACGAAGCAGCCGGTCAGCCCCGAGCTGGCCTCAGGCAAGGTCACCGTCGTGTAGACCACCGTAGTAGTAGGGTCGGGTGAGGCGGGCAATCCTCCAGCTACCAGGTGGCTGAAGGTAGGTGACGCTCCGTCCCCCGTCCCAAAGTCCCCCAGCCAGACGTGACCGTTCTCGTCGCCCAGGAGGGTCCGCACCCTACCGTATTTCTCCAGCACCAGGCGGCTCTCGCTGATCCCTTGCTTGTATTCGCCCGTGCCCCAGGCCCCCGAGTCAATGTCGAGCTGGATATAGTTCTTGGGATACACGTCGCCCGTGTAACAGACGAACCATCTGATCGCCCTTAACGCCGGGAAGTAACAAGCATGGAAATTCTCCATGTAGGTAAAGTCGATCAGGTCCAGGAGGTCGTCGATAGGCCGGGAGACGATCTTGGGGAGCCCGTTGGACCAGATATGCCACCCGTTGCGGTCCATGGAGAAGATCCGCCCGTCTACCTCCACCACCGTCCGCTGGCTAATGGCCCCGGCCTTCAAGGACAGGTTAATCATGAAGGGGTCGATCAGAGGCCCGCTATCCCAGGCCAGCTTGAACATGGTGTTCTCGGTGAAGAAGACCATGGAGTTCCCGTAGCCGACTCCCGCCGTGAGACGCCCAGACATTTCGCCCTGGGGGCTGTCGAGGAACTCCAGCGTCGAGTATCCCTCCGGGTAGCCAGGGTTAGAGACCCAGATCGTATTAGCCTTGGAATAGATCGTGTATTCCTCGCCATTAGACGCCAGGGGAGTAGAGGCCTCGCCGAAGCCCCCAGTAAGCACGATCTTGTTGTTCCCAGCGTCGTAGTAGTCGATCTCGTATTCTGAGGTGCCTCCTACTCGGCGGATATACCACTTGACCACGGACTTGGCCGTGGCCGAGCCCAGGACCTCGTCGTTCCAGTCGGGATCGGTCGTCCCCTTGGTCACGTCCACGTTGGTATTGAGGAATTTAGCGGTCCCCGTGCTGTGTTTGACCTGGCCGAAGGCGAAGAACCGTCGCCGGTGGCTCACCAGGTACTTGGTAATGGGCGGCAGCTCGTGGCCGAACTCAGGGTAGGGCAGGAAGCTCACGCCTATGGCTGCGTCGGTCACGCCGGTAGTCAGGACTATGGAGCTGGCGGTGTTCAGGACCTCTGCGGCGCTAAAGAACTCCGTTCCGCCCGCTACGGTCATTTCCAGGACGACTCGGTCCACCTTGGAGTCCGTAGAGCGGATAATGTTGGTCACGCCAGAGGTGCTAATGGGGAAAGTGACGCTGTACTGGCCGGAGGAGACCGTCCCCGCCGGAAAAGTCCGCTCCTCGGAGGGGTTGCTGACGTATCCGGTGGTCGTGTCCTTGTATCGGTAGCGAAAGTAGTGGATCCCCGCCGACATATCCCCCGTCCCGGTGCTACCCAGGACCATGGCGGGCTGCCAGGAGTTCAGATCGGTGCTGGGGCCGACGATACCAACGCTCTCGGTGGTTGCAGTTATCCCAGACCACCTCAGCGGCTTGTTCCAACCATTAGCCAGGTAGCCGTAGTGCATATACTCGGCTGGGTGGAACCTGTGATTCGCGCTGGTTGTGGTCGAGAGAGTGGTCATGGCCTATTCATAATACGCAGATATCTTCCCCAGCCAAAAACTGGGGTAGTCTGAGGCATAGGCCCCGCTGAGGGTGATCCTCAAATGGATCAGGCTCCCTGCGGTGAAAACATTAGAGATCCCGTTTAGGGTTGATCCAGATAGTTGGAGGTCTTGGTAATTCGTGTCGGCGGATGCGGTCCCCGCAACAGTCCGTGATGCGGTTGCGGCGGAGGTGTCGCTGGCTGTCGTGGTGTCGAAAGCCTGAATCGTGATAACAGCGGTATCCGATCCTCCTCCTCCGCTTATGTCCAGCTTATGTTTTAGGATGATGCCGTTGGCTCCCCATGAACTAAATCCCTGAGGGACTGCCGCGCGAAGGTTAAAGATGGTGGTTCTGCCTTCCTCCGTGGATAGGTTTAGTTGCTTCCAAAATGTCGTGCGCTTGCTTGTGCCGCCATCAAGCTCCTCCCCAACAGTGACACTCGACGTATTGTTATCCTGGTTGCCTTCGTCCTCCGCCACCGTCCAGCCGGGGTAGTGAAGCATGGACTGCCGGTCATAAAAGAGGAAGGACCCTGCCTCTCCGGTTGACCCTTTATCCCTCCTCATTGCCCAAGGGAAAGAGTGGTGCGTTATATCCGTAGAAGAAGCAGGAGTAGTGAACTCTAGGGCAGTTTCCCCTGGATTAACCGATACTACTTTGCTGGCTTGTCCCGTGAAATTAGCTGGGGTGTCCGTTAGGCCAGTAAAAGCAGTAACTACTGTGGCGGGGGTAGTGTACTCAAGAGCTGTAGCCCCTGCATTTACTGAGACTACTTTGCTTGCTGCTCCTGAGAAATTAGCTGGGGTGTCCAACAGGTCAGTGAATGAGTCTGTAGTCAACACGACCACAGCGGACCCGTTCCAACTTTTAAGTTGGTTAGTCGCGTTATCCCACCACACGGCTCCTGTTGTATTCCGCTGCATTAGGGGGCGGGCTCCTCGGGTAGGGGCTCGCTCCAGGCTGGCGTAGCCATGATCGCCAGAATGTCAGGATGGTTATAGACGGTGGACCCGGAGAAGGGATCTGGGAGTGGTCCTTCCCACTTGAGGGCTACCAGGCTCCCGTCAAGGGATCTCCTGCACGTCTCCGGGGGCTCAATCACCGCGGCCCATTGCTCGGGGGTAGGCTCCCAAGAGACTATGGCATAGGTCCTTTTCACGAGGGCACGTCCTCTACCGCGTTCCCGCTTACCATATTAGATGCGGTTAGGTCGGAGGTCCCCACCACGTCCTCTACTGTGGTCCCGTCAAAGCTGGGGTCACCCATTCTCCACCAATTCCGGAGGCTGGTGCTATGGGTGACGCTGAGATCGGTAGGACCGTCTTCGAATAATCTCTCTATAGACTCGTCTCCCGTGGCTGGAAGCTCCCGAGTCCACATAGCGCACTCGTCAATGTTTCCATTGAATTTATGATAATTATTCCTGCCTACCCCGACCAGAAAGTAGATTGTTGAGGCTGGTGCCGTCGCAGACCATGTTACGCCAGTCCAAGACGTAGCTAGGGCACCGTCAAGATATAGCTTGCAAGGGGTGGCGGCGTCTCCGTCCCCTGTGCTGGTCATTGCTATGTGATGCCACTCGCCCTCGGCCCACGGGGTAGCAGGAAAGATTATTCCTGAGTTCGTTTCTGCCCCCGCATCAGTGGTCGTTTCATAAGCTATGACGCCGATAACCACCGGAGTTGTCCATGTCCTGTTGGAAAACTGCAGCTTGAATCTTCCCTCATGCCAGCCCGCGGGCCAGCCGCTAACCGTAACGGAAAAGATGCTTTGGGTCCCCACTGTTTCGTCTGTCATTTTGACCCACGCCGAAGCGGTATAAGCTCCAGCGGAATTAAACACATCAGTGCTTGAGGAGGCGTACTCGTCGAACCCGTCAAAGACGAGGCTGAGGGTATTTTCGTGCCCTACCGCTCCTGCGGGCGCGTGGGCGTAAGCGCGGAGAGCGGGTCTTAGTGCCATGCGAGCCATACTAGGTCCCTATGTAGGTGACAATCCCGTCAGCACCGCCCCTGATATACACGTCGGACAAACTATCTACCTCGATAAAAATGCTCTCCTTGGCCGCCAGCTCTATGCCTCCCGTGGTATTCGTGCCTGAGGTCGTAGCGGTCACATTAGAGAACCCCACGAAAATCGCCGCCGCATTGCCTGAGTACGCCTTCACCGTCACCCCGGATTTCAAAGCTCCAGAAGCAGCTAACTGAACAGCTACTCCTCCAGAATGAGTATAGGTGGTAATCCCAGTGAAGCCCGTCGTGGGAAGGGTGACGCTGACCACGTCTACCTGCATTTCGCTGCCAGAAATAGCGTTATCCAGAATTTCTACAGCGGCTTTAATATCATTCGTATCAGAGTCGATAGTCCCAAGAAGGGCCTCTATCCCGTCAACATGCCCTATGATTGTTGCTTGATTAGAGGCAAGAGCCGCTCCTGTAGGCAACGCCGAGACCAGCACCTCGTCCACGATATGGTGCGGCGTGTGGACCGCTCCACCCCCCTCAGTGGTCTTCATGATCTTGTTGTCAGCGTTGTAGTCTTTGATCGTGACGTTACTAGCCATATTTAGATCCCCGGGAGCAGTAAGGCCGCTCCAGACGTATTAGCGACCGCGAAATAAAAACGCCCAGCGTTAGCAGGCGTCAGCAGGTCACTTTGTTGTTCCACGTCCACGTAGCCGAAGACGTTGGTTCCCTCACAGACCATATACCCCTTGGATATCCCAGGGATACTGAAGCCAGCAATACAGGTCACCGGCAAGTCTGTTTTCTCTATCGTGGTATGCGCGATACCCCGCCTGCGCTTCCAGCTCCCCTGACGGGTGCGGTCGCCACCCACGTCCTCCTGGAAGAGCTGGGGCGGCATTTTCGCCGGGGCTATGTTCTTGACCACCCCACCAAAGTCATTTACTGCCTCAGAGGGAGATCTCATAAGCCCACGTCAGCCAGCGGGCCCGCACCCAGCCCGTAGTCGTAGGTAAACTTTCTTACCCCCGAATTAGGCACCGATACGTCCATGGGGCCCGAAGGCGTGTCCTTCTTACTGTCGAGGCTCTTGTAGTTCTCCAGGCGCTCCTCGAACTCACCCTTCGCCAGCGGGTAGGGGATCGGGCTGTCCTCGCCAAGGGTAATGGCGGCCTCTAGCTGAATAGCCTTCTGGAGGAGGTCCTCCCACTCCTGGGGCCAATCCAGCTCGGTGCTGGTGACGGTCGCCGTGGTGTAGCGGGCCGGGGCTTTCCGGTAGCTCACGGTCACCGAGTAGTAGTCCGTCGAGGGAGCTGGCCAGAACTCAATCTTGTTGTCCCTCAGTGTATATATGCGAGGGAAGCCAGTCTCCTTCGGCTGCTCCAGCCGGTAGAGGTCGAACTTGTGGGGGATCACGCCCATGAGGAGGTCCCGGGTCTGCATGAGCTTCACCAGGTAGATCTGCTTGGCGTTGCTCGGCAGATCGTAGATCGTCTTGTGCCAGGAGACCGTCCCAGAGGCCAAGGTGCTCTGGATCCAAACGTCCCCGTCATTGAGGATCCCGTTGGTGGCATTCGTCCTGGTCTTCACCCGGAGGATCTGATCCGGCTCGTCCTCTGAATGCAGGTCCCACTGGTCGTCCACGTATTTAGCCAGCAGGCTGGCTATCGTGAAGGTGCTAGCGCCCTGGGTAACGGCGAAGGACGCCCCGGCCTCCTTGGGGAGAATAGTGATCTTGGTAGCTTCGAGGGTGTGGTTCCAGCTCTGCTCCGCGTAGAGCCGCGCCAGAGCTGCATTGATCCAGTGAATGAACTCACGGGTAGCTGTAGCCCCAGAGCTATCTGGAGACGCAATCTCCCCACAGAAGGTGAGGAGATCGCTCAGAACAACATTCGCCATGAGTCCTCCAGAAGAGGACCCCCGGCCCAGTAAGGGGGGCTTGCTAGGCCGGGGACCTCATGACCGAATACTAGTCTGCCGGGAAGCCCCAGAGCTTGCCCTTGGCGGGATAAGCAGTAAGGACATTACTGGCTATCGTGTGTACGACCAAAGGAAGATCCAAGTCAACGGTAGTGGTATTAGTGGTGCCACTCACTTCAACCTCTCCGTTTGCGGCTGGTTTAACCCCGTCCCCCACGTTGGCCACGCCGTGAGACGTCTTGCCTGTGAGAACCATCTCTCCGTCCACCTGGAGGAAGAAATAATCCCCAGCAGCCAAGGCCACCTGATCAGCAACAGCAACACCACAGACAGGCGTGGTAGCCGCCCCAATGGTGACAGCCGTTCCTCCCGCGGCGGTGCGGAAAAAACACAACGAGGCCGGGGAGGCCACAGCGGCGGTAGAGGTGTAGAGCCTGTAGACCTTACCCTTCTCTCCGATAAACTCCTCGCCCAGGATCGCGTCCAGGGCCGTGAACTGTGATCCGTGAACCTCTCCCACGGGGAAAGGCACGGTTCCATGTGCGATTGCAGCAGCAGTCATGCTGACCTCCTTAACCCAGGTCCGCGAGCTTGCCGAAATGGCGAGGGCTCTCGAAGACCAAATTGCCGAGCAAGTACAGGAAGATATGATCCGCCTGGTAGTTGTCGTTGAACGTAACCCGACCCTTGAAGAGCGACTTGCCACCACCCAACACCTTCAGCTTCATGCGGTTGGTGTTGAAGGAGTAGCCACGAACGACGGTGCTGAGGCCTTGAGCGTCCGTCGAGGGAACGCCAGCGTCCCACCCAATCGAGCACCCGTCGAACTCGACGAACTTGTCGAAGCCGAACTTGGCAACCGCCGTCCCCTCACCACGCCGGAAGTTCAGGCGCTCCTTGTCGTCGAGCTTGTTCAGAAGGATCTCGTAAGAGTCCTTGGTCAACAGGATCAGATCCTGGTTGTCCTCGGGCCCAGCGCCGTAGCACGCCTCGATCAGCAGCTTCCGAATGTACTCGTCGCAAGAACCCGTCCACGTATTGGCGTTATCCGCCGTATGGACGATCACCGGAGACCACATTTTCGAGTTCGTAGCGCCCGTGATCCCACTGATTGCCGTCGAGAGGCCCGCGTAAGAGTCGTTCTGGGTGACGCACAGGACATTGGTATCCGTATGCGTAGTGGCGCTCATGAAGGACTCGATCCCGTGGAAGGTCTCCGCTGCCGCATTGGCCGCGAGGTTACCGTCCTTGAACCACTCACCACTGAGCTGGCGACCCGCCGCCCGACGCATGACCTCCTCACGGTTGGAGAAGACCTTGATCATGGCTTCCTTGCCACCCTGCTCCAGCTTCTCCCTGAGGGTGATAGCGTCGGTGAGGTGGTAGCCACGCCAGGGCAGCTTGGCGTTGAGCAGGGTGTGCTCACGACCGAAGCTGATCGGCGCGTTATCCGGGAAGCCCTTCAGAGCGTGATCGCGGTAACGGACAACCCAGCGCATTTCTCCGCCGGAGTTCCCGTACTTGATCAGACCCTTGCTTTGAAGCATCTTGAGAAGAATGTAGCGGTCAATGGTCTGCTCTGAGACCATTTTCGACCACTGAGAGATCGTTGTTCGGGCGACTCGTTCAGAGACGCCTACGCCTTCACCTGCCATTGTTCATGTCCTGTTCTAGCTGACGGGCGAACGCCACAAGGTCGTCCCCCGCCGAGAGTTTGCGGTTTTTGGGCTGAGACCTACGTCGGCCTCGTTTCCCCTTCGGACTAGAGCGCTTGGACTTTGAGTTCCGAATCTGGCTTTCACGTATTTCCAGATCCCTTTCTCGTTCTGCCAAACCCTCCATACGACGCTCTTTTAGAACCTGATCCACAGACAGCTTGAGAACTTTTTCTTGGGTCTTCCAGTCGTCACTTTCATACCCAGGAACCGTTTTCATTACCTCCAAGAGTCTTCGGCGATCTTCTGGGGACTGAACTTGGTCCTCATACTTGGCGAAAGCCTTCTTGGCGCGACGAGCGTGGTAATCCTCAGTTAATCCTCCGAGAGCCTTTTGAATATCCTGCTGCACGAAGTAGCGGATCTGGTTCTCATACCGTCTTTCGGGGTATAGGATATTGAGGGTCTCCTCGTGGGAGTGACGCTTGACTGCCTCCTTGGCCTTCTTCTTAACGGGGGCAGGAAGAGCGTCATAGCTCTCTCTATCCTCCATTGAGCCGAATAACTGGAGTCTAAAACCTTCCTCTAACTGCTCTGTCTCCAAAGTGCGTTGTGGCTGCTGCTTCGGCTGCGACTGTTGTTGCTGCTTCTGCTTCTGCCCTTCCTGAAGGAAACTGTCATGCTGCTTCAGCTTGTCCACCAGCTGGTGGTTAAACTTTCGCTGCTCCTCTAGCGCCTGTCGAAGTTCCGCCAACTCGTCCCTCTCGGGCTCGACCTCAGCTTCTTCCTCCGGCTCCGCATCCGACTCGTCCTCTTCAGGTTCCTCCTCTTCGTCTGGATCCTGGTAGGGCTCTTGGTCGTCGTCCGCCTGGGCGTCAACGTCGTCCTCTGCCTCTTCCTGGTCCTCTAAAGGGAGGTCCTCTTCGGACTCCTCGCTCTCGTCAGCAGATTCGGGCTCTTCCTCCATATTAGCCCGGACCTGATCGAGTATTGAATCGAAGTCGGGGATCTCCTCGACCTCTTTATCTGTGGTGGCGGTAGTGTCGGTGTCGCTCACTCGTCCTCCAAAGCGAAGCCCGTGGCTTCAGCCCGCCTATATGCTTCCCGCACGAACTCCTCTGAGTTCACCTTGGGCAATTCCATGTCTTCTGTCTTGGGCTGCATTTCGTTGAAGGGGAGACCCTCAATCCAGCCCTGGCGTTTTCTTTTGTCGATCAGCTTCTTCACCGAGGTAGGCCCATTGACCAAGGCCTCAGGATCTCCGGGGAATCGCGCCATGTCGTCCCGGTAGTCCACCCAGTTCTCGTCCCGTAGCCCCCACCTAATAATAGGGCGCTTATTAAGCACCCTACGGCGACCGCGAGGGTCAGGAGGGCCAAACCTATCCGTCACCCAGCTCACTGGGGCCCTCCTTGGGGCGGAGGCCCTTGCTCTTGTCCACCCTGCCCTGACGGCCCTTGCTGCTGTCCTGGAGGGGGGGCCGGAGGTCCACTGAGCACCACACGCTTGTCGTCTGGAATGTCATAGGCCTCGTCGCGGATCTTGAGGATAGCATTAGCGCCTTGAATATCT
>Ga0080013_1005305_pt1 | contig 12105 bp, 29 predicted proteins | sample ETNvirenome_6_85_FD_69236 | JGI IMG/M metagenome (GOLD analysis project Ga0080013, IMG submission 69236) | Marine viral communities from the Pacific Ocean - ETNP_6_85 (SPADES assembly) (version 2) | ecosystem: Environmental > Aquatic > Marine > Oceanic | place: Pacific Ocean | collected 2013-06-19 | reverse complement strand
TACTTGAATGTCGACGATGGCATTGCCAAAATCGTTGATGATCCCATTGAAAACGCGTATTTGGAGGATCTGGAGGATATGATAGCAGGGGAAGACCCAGAGACTCCTCTAGTAGACTTTGATGTAACGAAGGGATTGGCTGCTTTCATTAAGAAAAACATTGATGATCGGACCGTGACAGGATGGACCGGACAACAAGAAGGAAGAAAAAAAATGAGAATCTCAAAAAGACAACTTAAAAGAATTATTAGAGAAGAGAACAACAAGCTTTTGCGTAAGAGTACTCGGCATAACAGGTTACAACGTGTTATTCGTGAACAGATGGAAATGGTTGCGGAGGAAGAGGAAGAGAGGGCCGGCGCTAGTTCAGGTGCACTTAAAAAATGGTTTGTGGAGAAATCCACAAGTATAGCAGATCTCAATATTCCTGGTGGGCAAATACCTGCATTGGTGGCAGCCATGGAAGATCTTATTGCCACTGCAGCTGCCGGAAGAATGAAATCTCAGGAAAAACGTTTAAGCGGTTACATCTCAAAAGCTGGTGGTTTAGAGTAAGCGTCATTGATTGGTTACATGCTTTGACAATGGAGCTCACTAGTGGCGCACAAACTACTGCTCCAATCGAGGATTTAGAAGTGGGATATACCATGGAAGCCCTATAGCGTTCTCATAGTGGTTTATAAAATACAATATCTAGAGTTATAATTCAAACACATGCATTGGAAAGCCGGCGATCTGGTTTGGTATCCTCATCCTACCACTCCTGCAATATGTCTCTTTTTAAAAGAGGTTGAGGGTGGGGATGCTACTACCGAATATTCATGGATCGTTTTCCACCCCCAATTGGGTATCCTCGAAAAACCTGATTATCAGTTTGATATGTACGATACCAAAAGCTTAAATATCACAACGTCTCGCATGTAATTTAACGGTTAACCTGATATAATTTAAATCTGGTGGTACTGATTAATGAAAGTCGGAGATCTCATAACCATTCATCCCGCTGCGCAGGGACTGTATTTGATTCTAGAAAAACTGGAAGACGAGTATTTAAATACTGGGGGTGCTCTTTGGTTACTTCAAGGCTCGGAGGGTGTTGTGAGGATGAGTGAGAAATGGATGGAAGTAATCTGCAAAATTTAATATTATGAGTGAGGGGGTGTATTTTTTTCATTTTTTGCGTGCAAACAGCATGCACATGTTGTATAATTTAAATGAAGGCAGGGAGGAGAGGCCCCCCGGCTGGACTTTTCGACCAAGGAGTGAAGAATGAAATTGAACGTTCGCAAAAACGGCATTGGCACTGGCATTAACATCCTCGATATCGAGGTACCCAAGCAGTTACGCAATAAAGTCAAGAGTGGCCTTGAGTACATCGATTGCGCTCTCGGTGGAGAGGGTTTCACACCCTCGGCCGTCACTTTCTTCACTGGGACCCCGGGGTCCGGTAAGACTACGATGATGCTTAAGCTGGCGGATTCACTCACATGTAAGGGCGCTGTGGTTCTTTTCAATACAGCAGAAGAGAGCCTCTTTCAAATCAAGCTCGTTTGTGAACGGCTTCGGATGCGAAACGGTTTCATTGCTGGCCAGGAGAGTCATGTTCCTACGCTTTTGGAGGATTGTGACAAACTTCGGAAGGCCAACCCCGGGAAACCTTTCTTTCTTATCGTTGATAGTCTCCAATGCATGGATGATGGGAAATACACCGATGGACATATCAACTCAAAGTCCTCGGAACGCGCACTGGGAATGATCACCGATTGGTGCAAGGAGCATTATGCAAATGCGGTTGTCATTGGCCAGGTCAACAAATCGGGTCAGATGGCCGGTACCAACAAGCTCAAGCATATGGTTGATGCCATGATGGAGCTCTCGATTGAGACTCGGGACCAGGATCTTGAGGGTTGTAGAGTTCTGCAGACAACGAAGAATCGGTTCGGCGGATGCGGTCATACCTTCTTCCTCCAGCTCGACGACCGGGGATTCACCGAGGTTGCTCGAGTCTCTGCTGCCTAATTTCCGAAAAAAAGGGGGGGGGAGGAAAAAATGAAAATACTATTTTTACATGGCCTAGAAGGGTCGCCATCCGGTGAGAAGGCGACCCATTTGTGTCATCATTATGATGCGGTAGTGCCGGCATTAGATGTCTCAGAGTTCAAGGTTTTATATGAGAGACACGGTGAGATGTTGGATGATATCTTTTACCTGGAAGGGGTGCAAGAGTCCCTGAGGAAACCCTTGCAACAAGCGAGAGACACCATAATTATAGATAAGCCGGACCTGGTAATAGGGTCTTCGTTTGGTGGAGCACTCTTGGCAATATTGATTGTGGAAGGAACATGGGATGGGCCGTCTTTATTTCTAGCTTCTGCAGCTAAAAAATTGACCGGGTTGAATAGAGTGACTCAAACTCCAGGTAATGGACTACACTGGATCCATGGAGCACAGGATGAAATTATCCCTTGTGTGGATAGCGTTACGGCTGCCCTTGCCAGTCAAGGTACGCTTGAAATTGTGCAAGATGATCATCGATTGTCCGGAATCATTAAGTCTGGGAAGTTGGATGATGCAATTGCGAGACTTACTGGCAAAAGAGAAAAGACATGAAGGAAGAGAAGACAATCATTGAGATGATAGGGGATGCAGTGGGAGACTTTAATTTTGCACTCAAGATCCTTACCATCAATATGGTTCTTCTTACATGTTTATACATGATGGTACGGTGTTAATGAGGGCGGGGTATATCTTACATCAGTTAACTAGTCGGGACGACTCTTTTGCTTATGGGTTTTTGGCTCTAATAGGGTTAATGGTTGTAGGGGTTATGCTAGAGTTTTTGTGGGACTATATAGCATCCAAAATAAAAGTAAAAAAATAATACATCAGTCAGGTTGGGGCAGTCTGAGTTGAGCACTTTTGAATATATGGGCGCTTGGATCTTTCGTCATGCCGGCATGCCGTCATTCCTCTTGCTCCCGCGATCCCATTCATTCACACGATTCTGTCTTATCCCCATACGTATACATTGGGGCAACACAGGAATAGGATTGTAACATGAGTGATGAGAAAAAGAGTAATAAGAGAAAGTTCTGGTTTGTGGTCACACTAAGCCTCCTGGTGGGAATGTTGGCCGGCGGGATCCTCATGATGCACATCGCGGATCGTTGGTACGTCCCTCCGGTGGACTATGAGAAACTTGCCTTACACAATTTTCATGAGAAAGCATGTCGCCCTCTCCAATTTCGGGTAATTGAGTGCGGGTTGCGTGCTGATGGTTGTATCTGCCAGGAGATCCCCCCGGAAATCGTGGATAGTTTGAAGGAAGTCGAAGCATCACAGTGATCCGACCTTAAGGAGAGTTACCATGCTTACATTGACAAATACATCTATAGATCGAGTCCACGCCATGGCTGAAAAAGAGCAATTGAGTAATGCTAGCATTCGAGTTGCGGTTGTTGGTGGAGGGTGCTCGGGATTCAGTTATGAGATTGAATTTGACGATGAAGAACGAGATGGGGATCAAGTGGTCGACACTGGCTCTTTCAGGGTATACGTAGATCCAATGAGTTACCAGTATGTTCAGAACACGATCGTCGATTATGTAGAGTCTTTCAACTTTACCGGGTTTCATTTTGACAACCCAAATGCCAAACGTACATGTGGTTGCGGAAGCTCGTTCGGCGTCTAGTTACTTGCCTATACATTCTTTTCTTTCCGGATATAGTTGCATGACTTTACTCATATGACATGAAGGAGATATATCATGATGAAAAAGTTACTCTTGTTCGTAACGTGTTTTATGCTCATGAGCAGCACGTGTTTTGCTGAAATTAACCTGTGGAACCTCAACCGGGTTGATGCTGACTTCTCTGATGAACTGGGCTTCGAGGCCGAGCAGGAGTTTCGGTTTGCTGATGGGGTCAATGATTTTGTATATGAAAGCTCTGATTTTGGGTTGCGTTATCTACCTACCGAGTATTTGACGTTAGGATTTAATTTCCGCCAAGTTTTTGCAGATACCGGTGATGGTTTTACTCCGGAGAGCCGCCCGCATGTTAATATTGGGGTTAACACCTGGTTGTTCGATGATGCTCTAGAGATTTCGGATCGTGTCCGTACGGAATTCCGGTTTGTGGGAGACGATGAGATGGCACTTCGTTTTCGTAATCTCTTGACGCTTAGTTTGGAAGTGTTAGATAATGTCAAGCTGGTTGTGTCTGACGAATTGTTTGTAACGACGGATGGTCTAGACGAGAACCGCCTTGGAGTAGGAAGTCGTGTTCAGGTTAATACGACGGTGGATCTTGCGCTAGCTTATCAACTGCAGACTACTGGACTCGATGCAGATGAGGTAACCAACGGTCATGGCGTGTTAGCTAACCTGTATTTAAGTTTCTAAACTCGAGTTAATTCCAGCCCCTCCTTTCTTTTTCTTACACATTTTATTATTAATTGATATTATATGATAGAAGAAATATATAAGGAAAATTATTGCATGAATTATCGTGATCACGTTTTTACTTCCGAATCTGTTACTGAGGGTCATCCCGACAAAATGGCAGATCAGGTTTCTGATGCTATTCTGGATGCTATCATTGAACAGGATCCGAGTGCTAGGGTAGCAATTGAGACTCTTTTTAAGACCGGTTTCTGTATAGTGGCCGGTGAAACCCGAACACATGCACTAGTGGATATTCCTGCTATCGTTCGAAAGACAGTGCGAGAAATAGGGTATACCAATTCTGAGCAAGGGTTTGACGCTTCCACATGTGGGGTTCTCGTGGCGATTGAGGAACAATCCGATGATATTGCACAAGGGGTTGACGAAGGATGCGGTCTTTATGAGGAACAGGGAGCCGGTGATCAGGGAATGATGTTTGGTTATGCATGTAATGACACTTCTGAATATATGCCGGCGCCTATTGCATATGCCCATCGATTGACGAAACGTTTAAGTCAGGTAAGAAAAGAGGGTACCCTAGATTATCTCTGGCCGGATGGAAAGAGTCAGGTTAGTGTTAATTATCGGGATGGTAAACCGGTGCATATTGATGCCGTTGTAATATCAGCTCAACACGATCCCGGCGTGGATCATTCCAAAATTTATCATGACATCATGAGGTACGTTGTTATGGCGGAGCTCCCGGGTGATCTTCTTAGCGTGGATACTAAGTTTCATATTAATCCTACTGGTAGATTTGTGATTGGAGGTCCTCTAGGCGATGCCGGTGTAACCGGCAGGAAGATTATTGTGGATACATATGGTGGGATGGGACGTCATGGTGGAGGTGCATTTTCCGGTAAGGATCCGTCTAAAGTGGATCGTTCTGCAGCGTACATGGCTCGATACATTGCCAAGAATGTGGTAGCTGCAGAATTAGCGGAAGAGTGTGAAGTTCAATTAGCGTATGCAATAGGCGTTGCAGCTCCAGTTAGCGTATTGGTGAATACATTTGGAACAAATATGGTCCCGGAACGCGCCATCGAGGATGCTATTAAGAAAACCTTTCCCTTGACCCCCCAGTCCATTATTGATTATCTAGATTTAAAACGCCCGATATATTGTGCTACTGCTAGCTATGGTCACTTTGGTAGAACCGAAAAGGGGTTTACATGGGAACAGACTGACAAGATTGATGAATTACGTGTACACTTAGAGGGAGAGAAATAATAATGAAAACGTATACATTACGAACGGGAGATAAAGGGCAGGAGGTAGGGCGACTACAGTCTAGTCTCACCAACTGTACTGTGGATGGTCATTTTGGCCCACAGACTGAAGGAGCCGTTAGGGATTATCAAACTGAATCCGGATTAGTGGTGGATGGCTTAGCAGGTGCATCAACGCTAGGTTCTCTTAATATTGAAGTTGTGCCGGGGATTGACCTTTCACACCATAATGGGAAGGTCAATTTTTCAAAAATTGCTGCTGCCGGTATCAAGTATGCATGGATCAAGGTTACCGAAGGGACTACACATGCTAATCGGGAATACGAGGATAAATTTAAAGGTGCCCGAGATCATGGTATTAAAGTAGGTGCTTATCATTTTGGCCGGCCGGATACGAATGTACATCGTGATGATGTTACTGAAGAGGTTGATAATTTTTTAAATGCATGTGCTAAAGCTAGCATTGGCAGTGGTGACTTGACACCGGTGTTGGATCTTGAAAAAGGGATGAAAACAGACGATCAGCATAATGTAGATTGGGTATTAGCCTGGTTGTGGAAAGTACAAGATAATTATAATGTTAAGCCCATGGTATATACTGCGCGTTGGGCATTTAATCTTTATTGTATTAATGCACGAAAAAAAGAGTTGGATCGTCTACAAAAATACCCTCTTTGGTTAGCTAGTTATAATGAAGGAATCGAGCCTCGTCGCAAGACACACCTTTGGAATTCATGGGATGTATGGCAATGGAGCGGATCCGGAACGGTACCGGGTGTTAAGGGTAAATGCGATCAAAATTGGATGGCCGGTGGGCAATTACGCCACTTGCTGATTCCTTAATCGGCGACACTTAAGATGACTGAAAAAATAATTGGAAAGCGAGAAGCAGCTTTAGATCCGGCATCACAACGTCTCATTCTACAGGAAATACTGGAAAGCATGCAGTTTCCCCCAAAACGTATTTTGCTTAATAATGTTATGGGTTTGCTATGGATTCATCGTCATTTGGCCATCAATTACTTAAGTCATCCACGTTCTAAAGAAGCACAATCGTTGGTTCAAAGTTTGCTCAAATCAGAAGTTATGAACCTCAAATTACCATCATGGAATTCCACTTCATAATTTCATTAATTCATGTGCAAAGTTACTTCTATCCATATTATAATTTATATGTAAGAAGGTTTCCTAGGAGATCAACGTCATTGGCCCGTAGCTCAGGGGTGAGAGCGCCATTCTTATAAAGTGGAAGTCACGGGTTCAAATCCCGTCGGGCCGACCACACATTAAGGAGTCGATATTAATAATCTCGAAGAAATCAGAAAATCCATTGAAGACGTCCTGGCTCGATATGAGCAAGACCAGATTAATTTGGGATCCGCTGAAGCTCGACGGCATATCGCCAAAGAAGTTGCACGCGCACTCAGCAAGAATCATATTATTTTGTCACTCAAGTGCAAATTCACGCCACCTGGTGTATAATTTAAATGAAGGCAGGGGGATCGACCAAGGAGGAAAGAAACATGGATGCTCGATTCGCTATTGGTGCCCTCGTTCGTTGCCGTCGTCGCAACATCGTCGGTGTCATCACTAAAATTCATCCTGGTACCAACAGCGGGTTTGGCGTCTTTGTCATCCTCGCTGCTAATGGTCGCCTCATCCCCTGCCGCGCTAATCCTGCTGAAACTGAGGTCCTTAGCGCCGCTGCTTGATTTTGTCTAAATTGAAGGAGTCAATATGACACATGAACCTTACATTTTGAATGCCATGGCTGGTGGGTACCGCTTCGAGTGCTCATGTGGGGAGCTCTACAAGAGCGTTGAATCTGCACAGGCGTGTCGCAAGTGCCGGACGTATGCCGAGCACAACCGGTGTACTGCAGTATACGATGTTTCACGAGGCGAGTTTGCGTGGGAGGCACCGGTCGTTACGCCGACACCTGAGCGTAAGGTGGCCCAAACTTTTACGTTTGCAGACGCTCTGAGCGCTACAGATCTTCAGAAGCTTAGGGATTCTCTCCCGAACTAACTCCACCACACTTCAGGGGCGGATAAAAATAAAAAATGTTTAGATATCTCGTGCAAAAAGTTCGTGCATGATGTATAATTTAAATGAAGGCGGGGGGGAATGACCAAGGAGGAAATCTAGACATGGCATCCACTGAAAAGAAAATTCGCAAAGGTGGTCTGGCTCGGATCAACGAAGCAGCGGCTTTCACCACGGAGAGCGGCGGGTCACGCCGATATCCTCACGATAATTGGGACAGTGACGAGCGTCGAATCATTCAAGCGACTTATCGCCTGTCATTGAAGCAGCAGCAAGCCTGGCGTGATCGGAAACGTGAGCAGATCAAGGAAGCGCGCGCGAAAGGGGAGGACACATTTAGCATCGCGTTCGACGATGCCGGTGAGAGCCGGTTACCCCCGCAGAACGGGTATGTTGAGCTTCAGGCCGGGAAGATCTATCCGGTCCTGCGCGCTCGGATGCAGGCGCATATCGGTTATCACGTCCGACCTGGCTACATGATGGTACTCGACACGGATTCCGGTTACGAAGTCATGGTTCCCCGAAAATTCATGGAGGCTGTGTGATGATGCTGAGGATCGGCGAGTTGGTACACGACTGTGGTTTAGGTATGAACGGTATCATCATTGATGACGATTGGATTGAAGCCGCGAGACCTCATTCCCGCCCGCCCCGGCCGGCCGTCAATTGGGAATGGCTTGTGCTTTACGAAGACGGCATGGTATCCGGGGCAAGCACTATGGATCTACAGGTAGTATCATGAATGTCGAAGTCGGTGACGTAGTATATGATGGGTCTTTGGGGCGCCATGGTCTAGTTGTCGACAAGGGCCCATGGCGCTCTCCGACATATACCGGAGGTCGATATAGGGGGTTTTCCAATTGGGTCGTTCTTTATGATGATGGCAACTTCGACATAGCATTCGACAATGAGCTTGAGGTAATCAATGCAAGTCGGTGATCTGATTGATGTCAAGTGCTGGAAGACCCAATCCTTCCGAACACGTTACGGCGTTGGCATGATCATCGAGACAAGGCGAGGCAACCATCCGATGGTTGGTAGTCAGCCGGCTAACTGGCACACAGTTTTGTTTGCCAAGAACGGCGCTGAAAAAGAATTTTGTGAGGACGATCTTGCACCCATGGGGTATTGGATAAGATGAAAATTGGTGATATAGTTCAAAACAGATTTGCTCTTCGGGGTTCTCCACACGTGAAGGGCAGTGAAATCCCTAGGGGCACTATGGGCATTGTGATTGACATTCGACCCGATAATTTAAACAATCCCTCTCTGTTGAATTACGTCGATGTTGTAATGTCTCACGGGGAGGAAAAGGCTTGGTGCGGAAACTACGCGGAGGGATGTTTCAAGGTGATTAAATGAAAAAAGGTGATATAGTAAAACAAGTCTGTCATTGGTCCGGAAAGAAGGTGAGAGGCTCGACGGCGGTTGTCACGGCGGTGCACGATTTCAAGCCACTTCCCAAGCTGGACATTGTCATTCTTAACAATGATTGTTCAGGACGTCCGCAGAGGTTGGCTCATGTCTATCAAAAAGACTATGTTGTAGTGAGGGAATGTGCATGAAAGTCGGTGATCTGGTTAAAACTGTAAAGGAGTACTCCTCTGACACAGTCTACATGGGCATCGTGATAATGAAGGAAGGTCTTAAGACATGGGTATATTGGGCGGATGATGCAAATGTTAGCTGGATGCCAACCACACACTTGGAGAACCTAGGTGAAAGTCGGTGATTTAGTACAATACTCATCGTTTCCGCGATTGGGTTTAGTCACAAAAACAGAAGGAAACCGAGTGTGGTTTGTGGACTGCACTGGTTATGAAACGTTTACCATGGAATGGTTTTTGAAGGTGATCAGTGAAAGTCGGTGATTTGGTTATTATTAGAGACGAGCCTCATGACCAGATGATTGTGGTAGAGATTTGGGAGAGTACCGGTCATTGTTCTGTGATACGATCTGGTAGGCTTCAGCATATACCGCTTTATTTCTTGGAGGTTGTCAATGAAAGCCGGTGATCTGGTCAAGGACAAATATACCGATCACCCGCGAGGGGGATTTCCTGACTGTATTGGTATTGTAGTGAAAGTCTGGACAGATCCGGAGAGGAGCTCGTCGGGTTGTACGGTGATGTGGCCAACACAATTTTGGGACTGTCCTCAAAGGTCCGTGGTGGTGATCAGTGAAGGTCGGTGATTTGGTGAATTTTTTGCGAGGATGCTATAGCAAAGAGTTTGGCATCATAGTTAAAGAGGTTCATCCAGCGGAAACTGGCATCCACGTAGTTTTTCCTCATGGGTTTAAGATTATTCATCGCAGTCTGTTGGAAGTTGTAAGTGAAAATTAAAAGTAAGCTGTTCAATTTTTTTAAAGGCCTGAACTGGAAGCAACACCTATCATTTATCGTGGTGTATGTACTTTGTTATGGGGTTTGCTATTATTTGACAATGATGAAGCCTTCAATATTTTCTCAGTCATGCTTGGGCATGCTGGATAATGGACCCTTGATATACTTGGGACTTTTGGGCCTAGATCCGGAAGGACCGGTTATGAAGTGGTTTGATGGTTTGTCATGCCACGGAAAATGGACCGGTTGGCTGAAAAGCCCTCTGTACTTGGCTGTGTTTATCAGTGCAATTGTTAATACAATGACTGATGGGTTGGGAGCCCTAGGAGATCCTACATCATCATTCATTGGGGTGGTATTTGGCTGCCTTTGCGTCATGATCATCTTGCCGATTGTTTGGGTGGTGAGAGACGTGGGAGCGAAGGCGGATGGTAGATGTGAAAACGACTGTAAAAACTGTCAGTATCGAGGTGATAAATGAAGAACAGTTACATTACTTGGCTCTGCAAGGGTTTGCAGGAAGGATGGATGGGTAGGGGAGACCGATATACCCTCGAGGATCAGTACGGAAAGGAGTACTATCCTGATAAAGTTAGGGCTGGTCTTATTCCCATGAGCTTCAATGCCGAAAAAAAACTGAAAGATCTGGGGCTGAAAAGAAAGAACAGTTATGGTTTTTATACAAAGCTAGGATTGAGATACGAACATAGAGTCCCACTCAGTAAGATCAAGTTGCTCATTGCTGAGTGCGATTTTGATCCTTTTCGAACGGAAAAAATCTTAGAAGACTATTTTCAGGTCGTCTGGATCACGAACGAAGAAGATGAATTCTTGAAGGAATGCGGGCTCAACTCAAGAATGCCTGAGGGATGGAAAGTCGGGGATGATCCGGATGCTCGATATCAAAAAGCCGGAATTCAAGTTAACTATAAGAAAGGTAAGAAATGCGGGAGCACAGGAAAGGGTAGGTGTGGAACCGGTTGTAAAAAGTGTCCCGTGTAGAGGTGTTGCATGATCATGCTCAAAAGACTCCAAAATAAACTACTCAAGAATGGGTACCTTCCTGAGGCCCAAACAGAGAAATATGAATGCTGGATTGACATAAAGAACAATGGAACACCCATCAGTTTCTCCATCAGGGATGACGAAGTTTTCAGTGCTCTCAAGGTCCATGGAAGACGACCTGATCGCATAGAGGTTGATGAGTTTAACAGCAATTACACGCGTAACGTCGCAGAGGCGATCCGGATGAGTAGGGCGGGGTGCTAAAGGTAACCACTTAGAGTCAAGTGGAGTAAGTTTGTTACTCCCGCCGCCTCCGCCAGATTAGGAGGTTTGTATGGTGTGGATAAACAATATCATTAGTTTTTTATTGGTTCTTTATTTGTTGAGCGCAGCTCGACGTGCTAAGGAGCTCTATCAACAGGAAAAGTTGGAACAATATATTGAGGAGGCTCGATTACGTCATTTGGATGAATTATATGGGCGTACCAATGAACCCCGGTGAACAAAATAAAGGGCAGCTTCACGAATTTGACGATTTGGTCGTCATAACTTATTAAGGAAGAAAATGACTAACATGTTTGACCCATACATGTATCCAAACTGTATCGATCTAGATGTAAAGTGCGAACACGAGTTCCTGACAATTCGAGAAAACTATTCACGAACGGATTGGGTTCCAGAGGCGTATCACGGACAGAGGGGAAAGGTGATCAAATCAGTATTTCCAAAGGCGTTCATTACGGGATCGGCATCATTCCTCTTAGAGTTTGAGAATGAGGAGAGGATGTGGATATCAAGCCTATCAGTTCAGGAATACATGTTTCCGTGGGAGAAAAAAGAAAATGAACCCCGGTGAACAAAATAAAGGGCAGCTTCTTCGCAGAACCGCTACTCCTTACAAAGTTTGGGAAAATCATAAGTTCTGTGCCGGTGAGATTGTAAAAGTAATCTACGAAAATTCTGGTGGATACACAAAGGTTTCCAGAGAAGATGGAAAAGTAGATTATATTATTTATTCCCCGGAAGAGTGGGAAGC
>Ga0080013_1000168_pt1 | contig 12105 bp, 10 predicted proteins | sample ETNvirenome_6_85_FD_69236 | JGI IMG/M metagenome (GOLD analysis project Ga0080013, IMG submission 69236) | Marine viral communities from the Pacific Ocean - ETNP_6_85 (SPADES assembly) (version 2) | ecosystem: Environmental > Aquatic > Marine > Oceanic | place: Pacific Ocean | collected 2013-06-19 | reverse complement strand
ATTTACAAAATTGCCTCCAAGGGCAGCATTTAGGCGCCCGGCAGACTCAGCAGCACCTTCAAATGTATCAAATTTGTCTGTTATTGCTAAAAGCCTTTCCATCGACATACCGGTGGTCTTTGCCACTATCGCCAAATCTTTAAAAGCCTTAACCCCGGTTGAACCAAGTTTCGCTACCATTTCTCCGCTATTGGCAAAATCTGATCCCATTTTTTGTACGGTCACGCCTAGTTCACTAGCAAATTTAGATAAGTCTAGCATATTTTGCCCGGCTTGTTCAGCGGATATATTTAATGCTTTTGTGGAAAATTGTATGCTTTTTGCAAAGTCTTCATTAGAAATGCCGAGTTTTTGTAAAACCGCCCCTGTTTCGGCCAATTGCTCTCTTTGGAGCGCCGTCGCCATTGTAAAGTCTGTGAATGTTGAATATAAAGTTGAAAAAGAGGTGGAAAGCTCATCAATTCCAACACCATATTTACGGACTTCTTTATATGATTCAGTTACAGAGCTAGCGAATTTTTGGCTGGCACCTGTGGTTTGCATGAATTTGGCTTCTGTTGATTCTAGTCTCAAAGCCAAATCAAATATAGATTTTGTCATCTCTAAAAGCGCAGCCGGCGCGGCGGCAAGGGCTTTAGAACCAAGAAACTTTAAGGCCCCGGCGCCTTTCATGCCTTTTAGGGCATTTCCAAATTGTGCAATTTTTTTGGTATCAAGACCTTTGACAAAACTACCGATATCAGGAGCTTTGCCGCTGGCTAATCCCTTCATGGCGCGCTCCAAAGAGACACCCAGGCTATCCACTGCTTTTTCTTGTTTATAAATTTCTTCTGTCAGTTTTTTTTCTGTTGCAAGCTTCTCCATAGCCGTTTCTGCGTTTGCCCGCTGCTGATCCGACATGTCGTTGCCGGCTCGTATATGAGCCTCAATAGTATCCAATTCTTTCTGCAGAAGACGCTGTTTTTCCCGCGATTTCTCTAATTCTTGTGATTCAATCTTAAACCTTTTTTCCACACTTTTCTCTATTGAATCATGCATATCTTTTAATATAGATAAATCTGAATTACGTTGGGCCCTCTCCTCGTCGGTAAGATTTTTTCCGGGGCTATCCAGACCACCCCCTTCACCGGCACGTGCTAAGGCGTTCATAAGCTTATTCATTTGTTCTGTCGTTAATTCTATTGTTGCCAAAACAAAGTCTCCATCTTACAGTAAATAGAACAAAAACAAAAACAAGAGGCCGCCATAGCTGACGACCTCTCAATTATATAGTTTTTATCTCTTAGGTTGGTTAAACTGCGTTAAAGTTTGCGAACTGCTGTTACCGCTGGATGCATTTTTTATAGCTTCTGATTCGTCTTTTATCTGCCTTACGAGCCTCTTTACAAACCAAGTGCGCAACCCTATCGGCAAATTGTAAGCTTCCGTAAATGACCAACCGCCAGAATATTGTAAGAAAAAGAATTGTTCATAAACGTTTTCTGTGTATTCATCTGTCAGGCCAAAAAAAGTCAGCCCCTAGGGGAACCTCAACTTCCTGCTCATGATCGCAATTATCGCAAGCAAAATCTTGAGTAAGGTCAACGTTTGGAGCAGTTAAACGATACATTAATCTCAGATGTCGGGAATCCATTGACGGCATATTGCATATGACATATTCTATTGCCTTTTTAGAACTGTCCCCGTTCACAGCCGTAATCATAGATCCGAGTTGTGAAGTGATAATGCTGCTGGCGGCCTTCATTTTTTTGCCACCTCCTATTTTTTGTAAAAGCTGTTTTTCATCAGCGCCAGTTAATAGCTTGAATGTCGCAGTTACCCCGCTTTTTGGTAGAAGGCAGTCAAAGGTTCCATCACCATTGTCTGTGACGCCAAGCTCTTCGGCCGCTTCGCCATGTTCAAGATTTGTTTCGAAAAGATCAAATTCATATTTCTGGCTGGTTCCGCAAGAAGGGCAGGAAACTTTTGTCTCATAATCGTTACCATATCCCGTTATACGCATTGCGATAAGAATGGCATTCCTATCGCCAACAAGCAAAGTTGAAGCATTAATTCTCTTGTCAACGATTACACTTTGCAAAACGCGCTCAATTGCAGAACCGTTGCGCAAATAAGAGCGGTTAACTAAAATATCTTCCTCTTTAGCGGTCATTTGTTTTATTTCTACTGAATCTTGTCCGTGTAACGGGTGTGATTCTGAATAAAACTTCCCGCGAGAAGGAAGATCTACGAATTCTGTTGGAACGACAAAGGAAAAGCCTTCGATTCCGTTTGCTATTTGAGGGGGAGGGCCGCTTGTTTCTGGTCTGGTGGGGGCCATCCCCATGCGATCTTTATTTCTTGACAACTATCACCTCTATTTATTAAACACCAAAGAAATCTTTCTGGCCGGGGTCGCGGTCGGTGGCAGAGCCCCCGGTGAGATCGACCTCGACGTGTAGCTTGGCCCAGTCATACTTGAGGGTAACAGAAAGTTCTGTGAGTCCTTCGTTTTCGTAAGACAAATCGCCAAATTTCATTGCAGTGATGAAGGCATTATGCAGTGTCCATTGCTCTACAGGCTCACCGGCGCTATCTAACTGCGTTATTACAACAGCACCGAGGCCATTAACTGCCTTGGCTTTGGATATCGTGATAAGATCGGTGTAGTCTGACGGAGGCTCGTAGCCCGAGTGAACCATGAGAGCGCTAAGCGTAGCTGACATATCCGGGGTAGTGGGGTCAACTAGTGTGATGGTTACATCATCCCAGGTTACGGAACCAGGATAATTAAACGTGTGACCAAGATATTTGTGCGGCTCAGACGCTACTGAGAAGGAGGGTTTGTTGGCGGTTTTGGCGTACCAAAGATCGGCCCCGCCGTTGGTGGCCGCGATTGCACCAAATCGCACAAGAAACCGAAAGCTTCTTTTTGGATCTTGTATGGTCGGGTTGCCCTGAAGATCTTGTGACCAGAATGGCATGTTATTGTGTCTCCTTTAAATTAAATAGTAAAGTATAATATTTTTTAGTCATCGAAAGAGGCTCCAGTTGAAGCAATTACAAAATCGATAGCGATATATTCGATTGCCCGGGCAGGCTTGACCATGATTTTGGCATAAAGAATATTTTGGTCAACAAGATCTGGTGTGGTGGTAGACTCATCGAGAATTAGTTTATATTCGGTGATGCCAAAATCAGTTTTTACACTTGACAAAAAGGGTCCGATTAGATCTGTAAATCTTGACCAAGTGCCCTGCACATTCTGTTCGAACAGCACCTGTGTCGAGAGGATTGAGATTTGCTTCTTGAGATAGATTACCAAACGCCTAACATTAATTCGATCGAGTGCTGATGGGCGTTCCTGCAGGGTTTTTTGGCCAAAGACTACGATGCCCGTACTTGGAAAACTCGCAATTGGGTTGATGCGCGCCTCGTAGAGCGTGTCTCGCTCTCTAGACATCAGCCTTTCAGACACGTTGCTTATCGGGATCCCAGCGGCGCCATCCGAGAGGCCACCGCGATTAAAGCCGGCCGGCGCGAACCAAAGAAAGCTGCTCGCCTCTGAACTGGCCAAAACACCCAGCATGGCAACAGACGGTGGCAGCCAAACTGGGGCTCCGGTCACAGCATCACGGCTTTGCACCCACGGATAAAATGTACATCCATAGCTCGAGTCTAGCCGGCGGCCCTTAAGCGCTGTCGCGGCGGCGGCCGGCGTTGTGCCTATTCTACTCGACTTATCCGCGTAATATGTCTCATGAGAGGGAATATATATGTTTGGCAAATCAATGATGGCCATCGCATCGGCGCGCTCGGCGCAAACATTAACCATGTGTGTCGTAAGACTTTCGTTGGTTAACCCGGGCATACAAAGTAGATTCATGTTGATGTATTCGGGATCTGCCACTGTATCAACAGCCCTCTTTATGGTATGGTAGGCAGAAGAATTATCTTCAGTCGCGCCGGCGGCAATGCCGGCATTGTATAGAGGATCCGGTTTGGTAATGTCGAAGCCATCGAAGCCGCCCCAAAACGGCGCTGTGAAGCGGTTGTAATTAGCATCCAACAGCGTTGTATAGTCGCCACCGGCTGTAACACTATTGCCGGCTAGTCTGGAGCCGGAGACATATTGATAAGTGGTGGCCGAAGAGCTAACGTCGTCAAGGGTGAAGATATAATCATATCCGCTGATCCCCGAAATTGACGTATTGTAAGAGGCGCCTGTCGTGTCAACAGGAACGCCGCTAGCCTGTCCAAGATCAGCATGCCACAGGCGATGAGGGTCAGCCACGCTAGCGTCAGGTACGGTTGCGGTCGCCGTTCTTGTAACTTGCATGCCAAAATAGGCCCTTGTGGGATCTGACAGGCCGTCTTCGGCCGCAGTACTCCGCAACCTAACCGAAGGAAACTGAAAGCTGGCTGACATATCGGCAGTGGCGAAGGAGGAGGATATAAGTACCGAGGCGTCTGCGAATCCTGGCAAGGTGTCACCAAGGATAAGGAATCGATTATCCAAAGTAGACGCGGCATCGTCGGCGTTAACTCCGGCGACGTTTTTTAATTTCGGGGGCCCGAAATAACCGAATGGCAGAAGCGTCGGATCGCTGGCGCCCGCATCCACGTCGGCGTTCACTTCGACGCGAACAAATCTTGATTGGTTATCATAATCCCCGTAATGCTTAAGTCTTCGTTCGCCAACATCCCAGCGAACGAATCGATCGCCTATCTTTCTGGCGACGTAATCCGGCGAAGACGGATCAAGAGTGCAACTGTCAAAGCGCTCCATATATACAACCGCGCCATCGGTGTCGCTTAGTTGACGGAGGACAACTGAAAATGTTCCGTAATCGGTAGTGGTTGTATTGGATTCTCTGACTCTCTCAATTGATACTTTCATGTTTTTATGAAGCCACTCGCCATGGCCACGACCAATTAGGCGAAACAACTTTGAAGCGCTCGCGGCGTCGAAGGAAGCCGCAGAACCAAGGTCTTGTCCAATAAACCAGCCAGCGACAGCTTCTTGTGACGGGGTATTCTTCATATTATAGGGGCCTACCGCCGAACCAGAGCTAAGCGCGGCGATGCAGCCCACAAGGATCCCGCTGGAGGCTCCATCTAGATTGCGCTCACGAAGCTCCTGTTCGAACGTCTCCCCAAGCCAATAATCCTGGTAAGAGGCCGCCGGGTAGAAGACACCCTGATCCGAAGTCAATTGAGGGTTTGTATTCAAAACCTTGCGCGCAAATTTCTCATGGCTGTCATTAAAATTAATTTTAAACTTCTTTTCTCCAGCGGTAGCACCGGATACAACCAAAAGAAAGACGCCGGCTGCATCGCTTTCAATGAGCGTTGAAGAGGCTTGAGCAGTCAGGGCGGTATCTGGGCCTGCAACAGTGCCGGAAAGCATCACTGAACCACTTCTCAGATAGACCGTGGCGGCCAATTGAAAGCCGGCTGCTGAGCCAGTAAACTCGCCGTTAGAAGAAGAGGGCGCAACAAAAAGGCCAAAGGCGCCGCCGGCTGCAGAGCCAGTGGCCGGTGTTACACCGGAACCGCCGGCGTTATAAAGGCGCCAGCCGGCTTGAGCGTCCGCAGCGCCATCGTTGGTGGTGGACTGCTGGCCAAGAAGGCGCATATAAGTGACGGGAGCTACGTTCGCGTTTAAAAAGGCTTTGCTGGCATAAGTGCCATACATCGGGGACTGGTAGTTTCCGCGCCTGTAGATATCGCCGCCGCCATTACCCGGAACCGTGTCGCCGTACATTTCAACAAACCGAGAGTATGACTCAACAGTTACTGGCTGCATACCCAAGCCCCGCGAGGATCTGCCGATAACGACCGGTCCAATGTTTGGAGCACTGCGGGGCAGGTAGGAGTTATCAATCTCGTTGATAAATACCCCAGGAGATACAAATTTGAAATTCTTTACTGACATTAAGACGCCCTCTCTTGAAAAACTAGGCCAATCGACGTGCTAGCCAATTTTAAATAGTATTGTGAGCCCTCAAAAGGAGACAAAATAGGAAATTAACATCATCCAGTTCAGGAACTGATCTGAAAGAAGCCTTCCTCGTCTTTGGTGGCTATTCCCTCATTCGGAAATGAAATCTCGACAAAATTCTCATCAATCCTGACAATGGGCCTGTCGTCATTTTCCCCCTCTCCTATGAGATAACCAAGAACCCTAATAGTAATATCTGTTGAGAAACTTCTCATTTCTTCACCAAGATTTGATGTGTTGTTATTGTGTGCGAACCCCTGGTCTATAAAGGCTTCATACGTGTGCCCGTTTCTTCTTAGAACGAAAGCATTAATCTGACCAGTTCTTGCGATAAAGGGGGCGATAAGTTCATTCATCTGCTGTTGATACTCAGTCTTGATGTTTATTTTGTATTCGGCGTTAATATAAACAGGTATCGGTATTGAAAGCGTTTTAATAACTATTTTCTTATTTACTCGCGGATAATACCTTTGGGCTTGTCCTGAAGTGTAAATTGCGGTTCTCGTATTCCCAACCGTTGCAAAGTTTCTTGTTTTATCTTGAACGATCTTTCTAGCCAAGACCATTCTACCGGTTCTACCATTTTTATCTTGCGAGTACGTGTGGGCTTGATAGGAGCCCTTTTTGGCTGGGTCTTTCGTAATATTAGTTCTCTCAATGCTAATCAGCGGCAACTTAAGGGCGCCATCGGAATCTCTTAGAGATTTTTCATTTTTAATCTGGAAAGCTCTCTCGGGCGCTTGCCACAGTACGGGCACATCGTTCCAGCCTGTATTGGTGCGTGCCTTGAGGGATAAATCATTTTTTAGCCATGAGGTGATGGCATAGTCGATCGTTTCTATTGTTGACGACAACATCCCGATCTCTTTTAGCCGAACCGTTGTATCGGCCGGCAACATAGCAAAATCAAAATTATCAGGTAGCATCGAACGTCCCCTTCCGCGCAGTCCTGCACCTAGCAGATATTTCAAAGGACTGATTCGCTTGGCCAAATAAGAGTTTGGGTTGGGACAGCTTAACAATCTCATAATAACTATCTGAGTATAAGACAAAATCTCCTTCACGTACAAACATGTCTTGATCCTCTTCTAGTCTTCTCTTATGGAAGTGTATGTTGATTTCCCATGACGCGTCAATTCCCATATTATCTAGGTAGGTGGTGGTGTATTCTGTGAATTCTACAAGAGCGTATACTCGTACGGGAGGCAAAAAGGTCTTTTCGACAGCTTCCCCGTATAGTTCATGAAAATCTGTTCTCTCTATGTCGATGGGATAATAAATAACTTGCTGGCCAATGACCTTTTCTGCCAATTCGTCATTGACTTGCTTGACAAGATTTCTCTCTTTCTCCCCCAAAAACAATGGAGGAGGTGGGGCCGCTGGTCTTTCCCATTTATTCTCTGCCATCTGATTATCCTATGAAAATTGGTAGTGGGGAGTGCTTAAACGCCTGTGCTGCAGCCTCTCCCATCTCTGCATCATTCTTGGCCAATTGGTTGTAATTAACCTTGTCGAGAATTTCTATCAATTTGTCTCTAAGCTGCTGTTGCTCTTCTTTCGCCTGCGACAATAGCTCTGAATGGTTTAGCGTTACACTTTCCCCGGGGATTGGCATTGTTGTAAATTTTCCACGAACCTGTCCCAGCATTTCTTTGCAAAGCGCTAGCGCATATTTGCGAATCCATTGCTTGCCTATAGCATTGATATTCGCGTACGGGAGATTATCGAATGGAAGTGTGCTTATGTTATTAATGCCCTCCACACCGTCGCTATAGGCGGAATTCTTTTCCCAGGCATCTCCCATATCAACATAGAAATTAACCCACATACGGTCATTCAAACCGTCTCCGAAGCCGTAATGATCCGGCGATGGAAATAGCCTCAACATATTGTTCCTAAGCTCGTAGGAATAGTGAGAGGTTCTAGTTCCTATAGAATCTTCGTACATTACCGCTTGCAACTTGTTCTGCCACGTGGGAATAACTTCAAAAGTCGAATCATCGGCAAACTGCCCGTATGTTGAAGAATTCCCAACAACCCCGATACCACCATAATAGCCATAGAACCTCCACATAGCGCGCGGGGATATATAAAAAACTTTTGTAATAATTACTCGCTTGTCACCAACGGCGCCAGCATAGTTTACGGGGGTGCCGCCGTCGTCTAGGCCAGTACTAGAAGCATTAACGATTATTGTTTGCAAGTCGTAGTCTTGTTGGTTTTGGCGTGTTAGGAAAGACGCCGAATATATAGGAGTAGTGCCGCCGTAGCCGCCGGCTGTTGCGACTGCATCTCCAATTTTGCGCGCCTGGGCGTACTGAAAGCGCGGGTACCGAAGGTTTACATTTTCAGGACCGGTCTTGCGCTGGCCCTTGTGATCAAAAGTGCCAGTTGTCATGCCAAGCACATCGGCTATAATGTTCTGACTCTGATGCAGGTTAATTATATAGGAATATTCCAAAACAGACTCTTCATATGCCGCGTAAACGTTTGACGGTGTAAGTTCAATATCTACAATATCCCCGCCAAGCTTTTTATACACATAATCAACTTGCAGGGCGGCGCCACTCAGGAAGTCGGTTGAATCCGTATATACTCCAAAAGGCACTGCAGCCGTAACGTCGCCGGGCACGCCGGCCGCAGACAAGATTACGGTGCTAGTCGCTGAAATGGGGTTAAGATTGGTTGGCATTTGGGTGGTTCCTTATCATAAATAGTTTTCCTAAAACAAAAAACCCCTGTTGCCAGGGGTTTTACGAAAGGGATAAGTTAAGTTATTCGCTTGACGCAACCTTTCTCTTCCTTCTCTTGTTAGTTCTGGGTTTCTTAACTGGCGCTGGCTCTACCGGCGGTGCTGGTGCTGCTGCCGGTGGGGCTTCCTCGGTAGGGCTCTCGAGAGCCGCCAGGGCTCTTAGTTTCAAATAACGACGTTTTCTGGGATTCACCTTCAATACTCCTTGGCTATTAATATATTAAATAGTCTCTTGATATCGAAAAAGCCCCCGCAATTGCGGGGGCTTTTAGACACTCGAGTTTAGTTAGCTGACTTAGGAGCCAGTTTCACCAACTAGGCCACGGACGACAACCAGACCATACAGGTCAGGTCGGACCATCTTTTTGGCATATCGAGTCATCACGCCCTTACGGGGCACGAAGTCTTCCGGGCCAAAGATGGTGGGCGTGGTCTGCAGCGGCACGTATGGTGCATACACATATCCAGATTCTAGGAAGCTAGATCCGCGTCTACCGACTAGGATGACGTTACGAAGGAAGTAAGGATCCACAATAACATCGAACTTCTTAGAAATCGCCCCTGTCTTGACGGCGCCGACTGAGCCGGTTTCGTCGTCAGCAGTAACGCTCGCGCGGAAACCAGACGTGAACTCAAGAATGTTGGCCATTTCAGGCCCACAGACGATGAAGTTCGCACCACCGCGAAGAGTCTTACGGTGAATCTGCGCTGAAACATCATTGATAGTTTCAATGAGTGTCTCATACCACTCGGAAACAGTACCAGTGAAGTCGGGCGCCGTAACGCCGGCGCCAATTTCAGCACCAGTCGTACGGTTCACAAACAGACCCGGGGAGCGTGACCAGTACTGAGTACTAGCCGTGGCGCCGTTAACAAGATCCGCTAGAATCTCGCGGTCAATTTCTAGAGCGATCTGCTCAGAAAGAATACCAGTAAGCTCAACTTCGGCATCAAGGTTGTGGTAGGCATTAAGATCCTGCCCCAACTCTGGCGTCCACTTAGCTTTCAGCTTCTTGGTCTGCGCGGTAACCGCCACGGAATCGACCTTGATGTCGATCTCGGGAATCTGTTCAGAGCCCTCGAGGCCCCAGAGTGCGGTACCAACTACAGTTCCGATAGCATTGCTAGCGACTATGGTGTCCCGAATGGGGAATTGCAGGGCGATGGCGCCGGCGGCAACACTCCCGCCCTTGATATCAACTCCAGCGGACGCATCATCAGCGCCGAAGACAACAAACTGTACGTTGGCAGATTCGCCGGAACCAGTCTGCTGGGTTAGGCGTCGAATCTGGCGCGCGCCTGACGTAACACCAGCACACTCCGTACCGTTCGCAGTCATTACAAAGGCGCCCAGGTTGTCAAAGTCTGCGGACTGACCCGCAACAGAACCAGAGATACTGCTACCAGCAATAGCAAATACGGCGACACCATATTCGTTTCCAGAAGCGGAAAGAGCCATGATATCAGGATCATACTGCAGATAATCTCTCTTCTGGACTTCGGTGGATCCCGTCAAAGAGAAGGCCGCCAGCAAACTCCAGTCGCCGGCCACAGGAGTGCCGGAACCAGTCGGAGACGCATATGAATAGCCGCGAGCGCCAACTGTGCGAGGACCACCGCGATCCTGCTTCAGTGAGCCAACTAGGCTAACACCACCAGTAATCTGACTACCAACCTGATTAGTACCATAAATGGACTTTTCGTAGGCGTTGCCCATTCTGGTACCAGAGGCCGTAGTGGACCCAAGGTCGGGAGAGAACACAAAGTCAAGGAAGAAGATGAGTCCTGACGGCAGACTCATCGGCTGCACACTGACAAGATCGTTGGCGATTAGGCCAGCAAACACTCGACGGACGATGGGGAATGCGACAGCCGCGAAGCCCTCGACATCACCCGCGCTCATGCTAGTGCTTTCTCGCAGAAGCTCCTTGGCTTGGTTTTCCAGAAGCCGCGCCATGGTGTCGCGCTTCCGTTTGGTATCAAGACCTTCCAAAAGTCCGGTCTTTTCCCACTTTTTCAATAGCGCGTGGTTCTCACTGCGCACATTACGATTAACAATCCCTTCTGTCAATCTCTCAATTATACTAGACATTTTAATACCTCCTTTAAATTTGTGATTATACAATGCCTGCCAATTTCTTCATTCGCTCTGCGAACGGATCGGCTGTTTGCACTTCTCTATGAGTCGCGCGAAGTACTGAAGAAGGACGACTGATCGCTTCGCTTAGTGATTGTGGGCTTCGCATCGGCTTAGCCTCCACTGTGCTTTCTAGCGTTCTAAATATTGTCTTTGCCTCTACAGCGGAATCGGCTTTTGAAATTTCTTCGACAATTCTGTCTTTTTGTCGCTCATTCAAGGAGGTATTTCTCAAAACACGATTTGTGTAAAGCAAGCGGGCGTTGGAAAGATTAATATTTTGTAATGTATCTTTAAGTCCCACTGTCGCTTGCTTATATTTGTCAAGATGCTCTCTAAGTTGTTTGTTTTCAAACGTCAACTCTTCTTGAGCGCTCTTTAAAGTCTTTAATTCTTCTTCGACACCGGTACTGCGGCGGCTAGCTAATTCTTTCTCAATCTCATAAATTTTATCATAAGATGAGCGGCCGGCCCAGCCAGACAGTGATGATCCCATGTCAACTGTTAGTCTTTCTGCGATAGATTCGATGAATTCATCCGAGAACTGCCCTTCAGGCTCGTCTTCGCCAAGCAGGAGGTCGAGATCGTCGTCCTCGTCGTCTTCTTCGCCAAATAGTTCATTTAGTTCGATACCTTCATCGTCATCATCGAACACTTCATATAATTCGAAGGCGTCGTCGTCTTCGTCGTCGCCTTCTGTAAGGTCTATTTCGATATCTTCATCTTCGGCGCTAGCGGCCTCAAGAGATTCTCGGAGGGCGCCCAAATCTAAAGTAATCTCTACCTCATCGCCCTCTGCCGGAAGAGTTTTTAGATTTCTACCATTCACATTCATGTTGCGGAAGTCGTCTGTGGCGGCATACGGAACTTCCATCACATCCCCCTCTATGGAGTCTTCTACTTCTAGCTCTCCCTCCTCGCCCGGCATGGCCGGCATGGCCGGCATTTCGTCTTCAAAGCCCATGCCTTCGTCTTCAAAGCCCATGCCTTCGCCCTCAAAGTCCGTGTCCATGCCCAATTCGTCGCGTTCAAGAAGCTTATCTAGTGCTTCCCGTACTTCATTCGAATATTTATTAACTACCGCCGTTTCGGCATTCTTAAGGGCGGCCTCTCGTAGTGTTTTTGCGTCCACAATGGCTTGTTCTAGCAAAGAAGGCATTAAATTTCTCCCAATTTTACACAATAAATAGGGACCAGCACTTTAAAAAACCCTTTTTGTCTGTGAATATTATC
>Ga0080013_1005304_pt1 | contig 12107 bp, 15 predicted proteins | sample ETNvirenome_6_85_FD_69236 | JGI IMG/M metagenome (GOLD analysis project Ga0080013, IMG submission 69236) | Marine viral communities from the Pacific Ocean - ETNP_6_85 (SPADES assembly) (version 2) | ecosystem: Environmental > Aquatic > Marine > Oceanic | place: Pacific Ocean | collected 2013-06-19 | reverse complement strand
TCTATCATGGAAGATTCTTCTATAATATCTGTAATTGCCATAGTCTTTTAAAATATCCTATTTTCTTTGTTTTTACAACTCTCCTGAGTCAGCACCTAAATCTATTTTAGCTACCTTAACATGAACATCTCTTCTGATATGTTCTCTTTTAGTAGCTGTAGATGGGTTATCTACATCATCGTCAGCTTCTTTATCTGACATATATTCCTGTCCACTTTCAGTATTAGTAAGTGTTACTTCTACTTCTGGTGTAATAACGTGGGTTCTTTTCCCATCTATTTTTTTATATTCGCTTTTAGCTTCTTGTTCTATAAAAGGCATATTTCTCCTATGTTTGTGTAACCTCAGCTGGTCTAGTAATTTGTAGTATCGCAGCTGTCATCTTTATAACATTTCCTGTGGCACATTTCATCTTAATTTTATCACCTGCTTCTAAAATCAGTATATTATTAAAAGTCAAAAGATCAACTCCATCACTAGCTGTGACATTGGCTATATCATACTCATAATCAGTGGTTGCTGATGCATCATATACCTTAATTTCTACGTCTAAAGCTGATCCATGAGTATTAAATAATTTAACAGTTTTCACTATAGAAGTCGTAGCTGTAGGGGATTCATACATATCATCAAATGACCCTGCAGAGGTTACTTTAGCTTGGATATTTTTATATATGTTTGCCATTATGTTAAAAAGAAATTAAACCTTTCTGCATCATCCTTTTCAGGTTGTTGGTAGGTAGAATTTAACTGTTCAATTAAAGATGTTAAAGATCTATTAATTTGTCTTTGATTATCTTCACTATATTCTCTTTTAGGTTCTGGTAATCTTATTACTATCTTTGCCATTATCTTCTTCCATCCGGTTGTAAATCTATTTGGAAAGTTCCAAATCTCCACGCTTCTCCTGTGCCATCGTTCTCAATCTTTACATTAACATATCTTCCTCTGGCTCTAGTATCTTCTTTAGTTGTAGCAGATGTAATTGTAAATGGACTATAGGTACTGTTGCCTCCTGTTGAAGAAGGATAGTCTTTTAATCCAATAGTTACTTTTGCATTACCTGTTAAAGTTTTAAAGTCTGGAACAAATCTTCTCATAGCTAAAAAAAGTTCTGGTTGTTCTTGCTGTAAAGCAATATCATATGATGTAATATATGAAGTTAAAGCAGTTGTACTTCCATCTGGGTTAACTTGATCGGTTCCTGTTTCTTGTTGATAGAAAGTAGTCTGTCCTAAACCTGTGGACCCCACTACATCAGGAAAAGTACCATCAGCTGAATTTTTAAACGCAGTTGAATATGGTTTTGGATAAACGATTGCATCTATCCAGGCCGTTCTTATTGAATTAGTATTAGTTCCTGTGTACCAATTCCCCATAGGAACTTGTTTAGATTCTCCATAATTAAATACCACATACTTATCATTATAATCAGAAGTCGCACTAGGATAATACCAAACTACTTCCGTAAATAAATTATTGATTCCAGCAGATACTTGTTGTCCTTTTGTTGTATCAAAGTCATCAAACACATAGTCTTCTACTGAACAAGGTAGCGAGTTTACTGTACCATCAAATGCAAAGAAACCATTATTGCCTATCCAATAAGCAACACCATCAATCTCACAACATGCATTCTGTCCAATTAAACCACAGTTTGTACCAACCTGTTCAAATCCAAAGGTGAAAGGAGAACCAACAAATTTCATTGAGTATAAAGCATTATCCGTCCACACTAGAATGTTTTCTTTTGCAACGATTGCTCCCATAATTTTTGTACCATCTTGTAGACGATAAGTTCCAGCACTATTGTCCGCTGATGGAGCATAAGTATTAATTGATCCTTGGTCCGAGAACCTAATAAACATATTGTCTTGAGTGGTAGCATCACCAACTGTTGTTTCCGTTCCAAGATGAATTAAGTGACGTGTTGTTGGAGATATTAAAGTTAGTCTTGAAGCTGTTGGGTTTCCAACAGTTCCACTAATAGCAGTTACATAATTAGTTGTTAGCATTGCAGCAGGTGTTTCAAATTTTGCGGCAATAGAAGGATCCCATGTATAAGTTTTTCCATCAGCAACTGTAGCAATTAATACTTGTCCCCAGTTACTTAAAGACCAAAGTCCTGGTTCTAGTGTAACGGTTGATGCAGTCACTGCATCCCCCCAACCAGTCCAGTTTGTAGCATCTTGAACTGTTGTGTTAGTAGAATGAGCTTGACCATTTGATGTCCCAGCTGTTGCTGTTCCTTTAGCACCTCTAGTGATGCCTAAAAATTGTGTAGTATTTTTTGATGTGTATGTAATTAACTCTGCATTGGGTACAGTGCCAACAGCTATAGTTCCTGCGGCTGCAAATCCTGCTGTAGCATCTACCGTAACTGCAGTTCCTGCTCCACCGGTACCAGCAGTGTCAGCGTTTAACGATCCATCTAATTCTGTACTTGTTGATCCTGTAATTGTTCCACCATAATTTCCAATACCAAAACCATAACCATATGATTGTGCGGCTGGACCTATTCTTACATAAGGTTTAAGCGTTACGGAACTTCCAGAAGTTAAAGTAGCACCTCCTCCATTTGCTTCTGCAGTTGGTGAGGTAATTGTAAAAGTAGTATCACTAGGAACAGTAATAACTTGACAAACTTTATCTTCAAAAAGAGTAGCTGATAAAGACGAACCTGTAGGCATTGTTACACTATCAAATACAACCATATCTCCTACTTCAATACTATGGGCCGCAGAAGTAGTAACCGTAATTACAGTTCCTGCAGTAGTACTTGTAGATAGGGTTGCACTAAATGTAGTAGGTGTCCCTGCATTATTGGATCTAAAAGGAGTTATGTCATATATATTTCCTTCAAAATATATAAGTAAAAATTTGTCTGTACCTATGGCTACGTATCTATTACCATCGGTATCAACGAATGCGTGAATTTTTCTAGCTACTCCATGAAGAGTGCTTGTTAATAAAGATTGCCATCCTCCTACTTTTTCAGGAAGACCATATCTAAATCTTGTGTTGTCTGAATCTACCCATCGACCATTAGCACCGACACTTGTGTCTTGCTTATCTATTCCAGGTAAAAATTTAATAGATGTAAGAGCCATCTTTTCAGCTCCTAGGTTGGGAATACTTCAGTATTCGATTTATAAGCCCAGCCTCTAGTTGCGTCTAAATATATAAGTGTTGCTGATTGACCATTAACATCTAATGTGTCGTTAGATGTAGCACTCATAATCTTAGATCCGTTCCTATCTATAGTAACATTGTTAGAATTAAAATTCCCTCTTGAATCAATAATTGTAACTTGATCACCTATAGAAGGTGAAGCTGGCAGTGCCACTGTAACCGCACTTGTTGAAGTATCAACAAAAATTTGGTCTCCAGGGACAGCTGTGTAAGGAGAATATGTATTATCAATAGCATATAATCCGTCTTGTAAAAGCGTAACGTTTGTATTAGTTCCATCAGATCTACATAAAGATACTGATTTATTAGGGATATATGTAGTAGTACCAGAAGCAGTTAATATACCTAAAGTATATTTATTAGTTCCATTTCTGTTAGTAGCATCTTCAACAATCCATATTCTTTCTGCGCCTGCTGGCATTGTTAATGTTCTATTGGCACTTAAAGTACCTGTTAATTTTAAATATATATTCTTACCATTTGAAGTAGCACCATCAGTTAAGTCTAGTGTAACACTTGCACCAGCCATATCGATTGCTAGATATCCTGTAGCTGCCTGTTCTAAAATCTGTAGGTTTGTATTAGTGATTCCACCCCATTGTCCGGCTTTCTCACCTGTTGTTACTAATTCTAATTTGGTATTTGTACTATAAGTTGATGCCATAATTTTATATTCCTGGGTCTATTGGTATCCAAGTTGCACTTACACCTGGAATAATTTCACTCCATACAATCGCTTGTGCAGTTCCTGAAGCCAATGTAAATGTTGATTTTGTAGGATCAACAACTGCTCCACCTGTTATTGTAACAGTTCCAGAGCTAATTGTAAACCCACTCTTTGTAGGTGATACAGTAGCACCGGCGCTAACAGTAACGTTTCCAGTACCTAAAACAAGGGAAGATTTAGTAGGGCTAACATTACCATCTGCTGTAATTACAACAGTTCCAATTCCTAAAGTTACCTGACTTGGTGTAGGAATCTCTACAATTGAATCAGCTGTAATTCCTGGATTACCTATATTAAGAACCAATGAGCTTTTAGTAACAGCAATAGTTACACTATTGTCTGCACCCGATGTTGATATCGGTAGTTCGCCAAATGCTCCAAATCCTAATAACATATAATATAATCCTTAGAAGGAAGCAGGGGGTATGTGGTGGATCCCTGCCTCCATCAAAGAATTATATCATCGTTTAAACCAAGATGGAAGACCTAAATGAGGGCGCTTATCAAACATATTATCTTTAGCTCCCGGAGTTTTTCTATTATTATAGTGAAGAAATACTTGCACACATTCTTTACCTTTAAATTTTTCTCTCCAATGTTCTAGCTCACAGCCAGAATAAACCAGCATATCTCCTAGTTTTAAATTTATTTTAATACCTTTGGTATTATCGGATACATATCCAACACCTTGTTTTACACCACCTTTTTTAGGATCTGGTTCTAAATATATCGGCCAGTCATCACCACCAAGATTCATAGTTGTAGATATCTCACAAGAAAATCTATCTTTGTGTCTTTTAAGTTCATCACCTTTTTTATATATTCTTGCATAGGTATAAGCAGGATATAATTTTAATCCTGTAGCTTTTTCCATAGCTGGTTGGCATTTTAATAATAAAGTTTCCATAGCAATGTCAGCATAATGAGAATAAGTATGAGGAATCTGTCCCTCTGCTGGTTCATACTCTCCTAAAATAGTTTCAAAAGGAGAAAAATATCTCGCTTGTTTACAAGTATCATAAACTTGTTTTTGCATATTAAAATAGTTTGCAACAAAAGATGCTAGGTCTTTTGATATTGCTTGACGGATAACTGTGTATTTTTTCTTTTTAAACATCTTTAGCCATTTCTTTTGGGACTGCTTGTATGTTCCAATGTATAAATCTAAAAGGCTCAAGTCCAAAGTCTACTGAATATTCGTGTTCCAAGAACCCTGGAAAAATAATTAGTGTTCCTGGTGTAGGTTTAAAATGTATTTGTTCTGAACCAGGCCATATACCTTTTAAGTCTGGTTTCATTTTTAATTTTGTAGCACGGGCACCTGTTCTTGGTTCGTGAAATATAGGGTACGATGTTTTATCACTGCACTTTAAAAAATAAAAACCCGATACGTGTTGATTCCAATGTATGTGTGCTGAATGATGACCACCACCTTTTTTAGCAAACTCTTGTACCCACAACTCACTAAACATAGTTGTGTATTGTTGCATATCATAGCCTTGGTGATCTAAATACTCCCAAGATTTTTGACCAATATAGTTTCTAAAATCTAAAAAGTCAGTGTCGTGTGTTAATGGTGTTGAATGATAACTTGTACCAAAATCACCCCATTCTTTTATTCTTTTCTTTTCTCTATTTCTGGCTTCTTTAATATATTTGTTCGAAGCTTTGTTTAAAGATTTTACAAAATCTGGTTTTTGTTCTGACCAAACGGCCGTATTAAAATAATTATTTATATACATACTATTTAAATGGATATCCTAAATGCCATACGACAAGTGAATATCTCGTTCCTCTCGTTACTGGTTTAACTCTATGCCACAAGTGTGAAGGAAATACTACGATAGAGCCTTTAGGTAATATTTCAGGTACGCGTCTTATATGTTTACTTTCATCCCTCATATTAGGATCATAGTTTCTAAAATCAAATTCTAATTCTCCTCCGGTATATTCAGAGCCATCTGTTAATTGACACGTCATAGATAGTTTTCTAACTTTACCTTTATCAGGACCTTCTTTATCATAAGGTTTGTCCCAAGGATCACAATGCCAATCATAATATTGATTTAATTTATATTTTGTAAACTGACAAGACTCTGATCGACTCCATTCAAAATTCCAACCAGCGTTTTTATTTGCTTGGTGAACATAAGGATGTAGTTCTTTATAAATCCACGTATCATTTAACCACACTAAATCAGATCTTCTTTTTCTTTGTAAGTTTTTAACTTCTTCTTTGTTTAATTTTTTATCACCATAGCCACCAGTAAGGGCCATAACTTCTTTTTTTGCATTAGCATATTTGATAACTTCATCACAAAACCTAGGAGTTAAAGCGCTACTAAAGTACCAAAAATAATTAGATAAATTCATTGATAATTAAAGTTAATAACAACTCTTCGTTGTTTATCTGTACAAGAAGAGCCTGTATGTTTTAAAGTGGAATCAAATTCTACATAGGTATTTTGTTGACTTTTTATTTTTTTACCATTTTCAAATTTAGTATATCCATTACAAGTATTTACATAAAATATACCTGTAGTACCGGAGTCTTGATCTGTATGCATTCCGTGTTCTTTTATTTTGGGATCTCTTGTTAAAAGATTAGCTTTAATTCTATTCATCTGTTTAAAAGTTAATTTGGAAAGAATAGGTTGGAGAAGATCCATTGTATTATCAGAACAATTATTTTCTCCATTTAGCAAAAAAGCATAAGTAAATTGAAAATCAGTTTTATCTTTTGATTCTAGCACTATATTAGAGTTAAAAAACCACGGAAACTGATCTCCCATGATAGCTTCTTCCAGGTTTTTAAAATCTTCTTTTTTTAAAAAGTTTTTATATATATTCATATGTGATAGTTTGGATAAAGTTTAAAGAATCTGTTTGATTGTTGGTTATGTAATACATCTGCGTAGAAGGGAACATAATAAAATCATTATTTGCTAAAGGTATGTCCCAACTTCTGCCTGCTCTTCTGTTTTGATCATAATGTATTCGAACACTACAGTCTTTAACATTTACTCCATAAAGAAAAGTATAATCAGCAGAATTTCTTAAATCAACTGGATCAATATTTAATAAAGGAATAGAAACTTCTTTTGGTTTATAAGCATTCCCCCAAGTTTCTTTATTTACTAAAGTAAAATTGTGCTCTACATTTATATGCTCTCGCATATAAGTATTTAATTTATCCCATTCTCTTGAATATGGAAATTTAGAACCTTTAATTTGTGAGGATAAAATATCGGATTGAAGTTTGTCTCGGTCTATTTCAAAACCTTTAGGCATATCTATAGTGCCATAATGTAAGTCAATTTCGCTTAATACTTTCTTATGCATACCAGCTCCTTTTATAAAGGATGGTACTATAATGTCAATATGATTTAAAAGATTTGATCTAGATCAATTATGCTTTAGAATCTGTTATATCCCAAGATTGACCATCTTCACTCCAAACATAATTCCACATATGAGTGCCTGCGTCATTTTGTGAAGTCTGTTCAGCTGTTAATGCAGGCGCATCACCGATTGGTGATTTCCAAGATGCAGCTGTAGTATCTTTTACCCAAGATGCATAAGGTTTTTTAGGCCAGAAGATTTGATCATCTTCATCCCAAATATAACCTATACCTGCGTAATTACCTCTTAAAGGTGTTCCGCCACCTGAATGTGTGTTACCTGATGTATTGTATGAAGTTTGAATCCACATTTGTGCAGGCCAATTATTATGTCTCTCTAAATATTGTTGACCTACTGATTCATCTTCAACGCCATCAGCGTTTAACATATCTTTGTTATCAAGTGTTAATACTTGAATAACTTTACTGCTAGCTCCTATTTTTGCAAAATGTGCCATAATGTTTCTCCTTATATATTAATTTTAATTTTTAGACAATACATAAATATTATTGATATTTATATCTTATCATAACTATACCTGAACCACCATTTGCACCATCTCTATTTCCGGGTGTATCATTAGGGGCTCCACCACCTCCACCACCAGTGTTAGTATCTCCAGCATCTGAACCACTTGGAGGACTTGGTCCACCGCCGCCGCCAGATCCACCAGCTCCTGAAGAAGCACTATATCCTCCTGCTCCACCACCACCAGCAAAATATCTTACAGAACCTGTTGGTCCTGGTGTTCCATAACTTGGTGCTGTTGGTCCTACAAAAGCATCAGGAATATGACTTCCAATTCCACCTGGCGCACCAGGTGCGGGAGGAGAATTAGTAGTAGAAGTAGCACCTGCTGCTCCGGCTCCACCACCTCCACCAGTTTTATAAGGGGGACCAGTAGGTGCGGGTCCACCATTATTTCCTTGAGAAGGGGACACAGGGGGTGTATTCCCTGAACCTCCTGAAGTTGGACCTCCATTAAATTTTCCACCACCACCAGAACCACCGTCTCCACCAGCTTTAGGTGGGGCTGATCCTCCAAAACCTCCGCCGGCAGAATCAATAGTTGAAAATGTTGAAGTTCCTCCTTGTGTAGGAGCGGCGAAAGGACTTTCAATTCCTCCTGTGCCAGCTGCACCCACCGCAATTGGATAACCTTGAACTGCTACAGGTAAAGCTGCTGGTGCATTTAAAGGAGAAGTTCCAGGTAAGGCCGTATAAGTTCGAAATCCTCCAGCACCACCTCCACCACCAAAATCTAAACCACCACCTCCACCACCAGCTACTACTAAATATTCTACTTTATTTGAACCTGTAGGGCCACATGAACCACCAACATTACTTACTGTGAACGTTCCTGGCCCAGTAAATACATGTGTTTTATAATCACCACATGTTACCGTGGCGTTTCCTCCACTAGCTGTGACATAATTATTTCCTACAACATTAGAAGTTGAATCTAATACGTTTACCCATCCTCTAGTGGTATCTATGTAAACAAAAGTTACTGACTGTCCTTCCGTGCTTAATTTTGCGGAAGCTGCAACTCCACCAACTTTTTCAGATCCATTTGGAGTGACTGTCACATTACTTGTTTGCCAAGTACCTGCATAATCTACCATTGCTACTGAACTTCCCGCAGCACCTGCTGGTAAGTTAACTGTAATAGTTCCACCTGTTGTATTTAAAAAATAACCTACGCCAGCTGTTGCTGTAAAGGTTCCTGTTGTTTTAACTGTTGTATCCCAAGAAATTTCTCCTGTTCCACCAAATCCTGCTGCAGTTCCTGAATTAGAGATTGTTGCACCAGAAGCAATTGTCATTGTTGCACCAGAAGGTAATGTGAATGTATCTCCACTATCTCCTAATGTAGTTGTACCACACGCTGTTCTTGGACTAATTTTATTTACTTTTATTTCACTCATAATTATTGATATTTATACCTTATTATTACTAAACCTGAACCGCCTGCGCCACCTTTAGAAGCAGGACCAGCACCGCCGTTTCCACCGCCACCGCCTCCACCACTACCAGTGTTAACTGTTCCGGCTCCTCCTGTACTTGGGTTTGATTTTGTTCCGTCTCCACCACCACCTGTTCCACCACTTCCAATTGTTCCTGATGGATTTGTAGCTGCACCACCACCTCCTCCTGCTCTTGCAACAGGTGATCCACTTATTGAAGTCGTTGCGCCAGCTCCACCATTACCACCTTTGCCTCCTGGGTTAGGAGAATTGCATCCACCGGTTCCCGCAACTGTAGCTCCACCGCCACCACCACCTGCTTCATTGAATGTTCCTGATCTTCCTATACCAGCTCCACCATTAGTTCCTTGTGCAGGAGTAGTGGAAGGTGTATTTCCAGTGCCACCTGCTTTAGCAGCACCTGGTCCATCTCCGTGGCCTCCACCACCAGATCCACCAGGAGCACCAGTCATTGAGGGTGCACATTGTCCACCACCACGGCCACCACCAGCAGATGTTATTGTTGAAAAACTTGAATTAGATCCACTAACTCCTGCACCAGGGTCACTAGTTTGACCAGCTCCACCTCCACCAACTACTATTGGATAAGCTGTTGCTGTAGCTGTTATTCTATTTGGTGCACTTGGATAACCATCTAAAGGACTCGCAGTATAAGGCGAGACAGGAGTTTTAACTTCTCTAAAACCACCTGCTCCTCCACCACCACCTTCTTCAGCACCACCTCCACCACCTCCTGCTATTACTAAATATGAAAGGACGTCATTAGCTGCACATTGAGCTAAGGAAGCAACTGTAAATGTTCCGGGTGCTGTAAATGTATGAATTTTACAATTTCCTGAAGTTGTAATCGTTCCTCCAGTAGCAGTAATAAAATTGTTTCCAATATTAGAGAAAGCTGAATCTTGTATTGATCTCCAACCAACTGTTGAATCTATGTAAACCAAAGTAAGACCTTCACCCTCTGAGGTTAAAGTAACTGGGCCTGCTCCACTATTAATTTTTTCTGCACCATTTGGCTTAATTGTTAAAGCATATGTATCAAATGTATTATTATAATCTTGAACTGAAACAATTGAACCAGCAGAACCTGCTGGTAAATTCATATCAAATGCTCCACCTGCAGTATTAGCAAAATAACCTTCACCATTTGCTGCTGTGAAATTTGCTGTTTTAATTGATCCTGTCTGCCAATCAACAGTCCCTGTTCTACCAAAACCTGTTTGTGATGCACCTGATGCTAAAGCAATTGTTTTACCAGACTCTCCAAGAGTCATCGTGCATCCTGATGCAACTGTTAATGTATTAACTTTTACTGTGCTAGTCATTATTGATACCTATAACCTTGCTAGTCATTATTTATATTTATACCTTATTATTACTACACCTGAACCACCAGTATTTACATTACACGCAATTGCTCCACCGGATGCACCACCTGCACCTCCACCAGTATTTGCTGATCCAGCTTGTCCACATACTCCACCATTACCAGCTCCTCCTCTATCTACTTGAGGTGCGGGTGCTGACCCACCAGGATTAATTCCACCAACACCACAGGTTCCTGGACTTGGAGCACCGCCACCACCACCACCTGAATACATAACCGAACTTCCTGAAATTACTGTTGTTGCACCTATACCACCATCTCCAGCACTCGTAGTAGGAGATGATGCATCTTCTCCTGCTTGTGTTGCACCACCTCCACCACCAGCTAAACCTCCTGATAAACCATCTCCACCATCAGTTCCCTGCGCTGGAGTTACAGAAGGAGAATTACCACTTCCTCCAGTGGTTGAACCGTCTGCTGCTCCACCACCAGAACCTCCAGCTCTACCATCATTTTGTCCTGGGCCTGGATTTGAATAATGTCCACCTCCTCCACCACCGCCTGATGTTATTGTTGAAAAACTTGAATTTGAACCGTCTGTACTTGGATTACTTGGAGATGATGTAGTTGCTTTGGCTCCACCTGCACCAACTGTTATTGGATAACCTGTAGCTGTTACTGTAATTCTATTTCCTGGAGTTGAATAACCATCTAAAGGACTTGCTGTATATGGAGTTGCTGGAGATTTAGTTTCTCTAAATCCACCTGCTCCACCTCCACCACCATTACTTCTTCCTCCACCGCCACCTCCAGCGACTACTACATAAGAAACTAAATTGTTTGCAGCTGAATCACCAACACTACACACAGTAAAAGTTCCTGGTCCTGTAAAAGTATGAATTTTGTCATCTCCTGAACAAGTTATAGTCCCACCTGTTGCTACCACATAAGTTTCTCCAACAAATCCTGTTCCTTCTTCTACTGATAACCAACCTTTTGTTGCATCAGCATAAACTAAAGTTAAACTTAAATTCTTTGTATTCGCTGTATAATCTAAAGCAGCACCATTCATATTAGAACCGCCTCTACCAATAGTTAAATTGTTTACACTAAAATTTGCTGCATAATCTTTTACAGCCACAATATCTCCCACACTTGGAGATGATGGTAAATTCATTGTAATAGCTCCAGAAGTAGTATTTATAAAATAACCTTTTCCTGAAACTGCTGTAAATGGTGTTGATGTCTGTATTGTTGTAACCCAATCTACTGTTCCTGTTCTTCCAAAACCTGATTGGCTAGCTCCTGTTCCTAAAGTTACTGTATCTCCTGATTCACCAAGAGTTAAAGTTGTTCCACATTGTGGTGCTACTGTATTTACTTCTATTTTACTCATTATACTATTACCAATGTCCCTGTTACTGTTATTGTCATAGGAATAGTTATTGGTCCTGCAAGAACCCCATTCTCA
>Ga0080013_1005303_pt1 | contig 12111 bp, 5 predicted proteins | sample ETNvirenome_6_85_FD_69236 | JGI IMG/M metagenome (GOLD analysis project Ga0080013, IMG submission 69236) | Marine viral communities from the Pacific Ocean - ETNP_6_85 (SPADES assembly) (version 2) | ecosystem: Environmental > Aquatic > Marine > Oceanic | place: Pacific Ocean | collected 2013-06-19 | reverse complement strand
TTGATTTTTCAATTACGTAATTGAAAGATTCAACCTTATTCGATGCAGATTTTTCTGACAAGGAGGGTTCGAAGACCTTGTTGGTGTTGTTAAATAAATCTTTAATGCTCATTACACTACTCTAAATTTGAAAAGGTATGGTTGTTCTACAAAACTATTTGAATAATCATCGTAGACTGAAAACTTGAAGCCATATTGGTAACCGGGCTCCAATAAATTCATTTTAAAATTGAAGAAGTTCCCAGAGACATCATGTGATAAAAGTGAATATTTGGGATCGGCATAGCCATGAGACGACACTTCTAGATCATCTATAACTCTAATGACCCTATAAGACGAGGAAACTAATGTTAAATTCTGGGGCTTGTTTTTAGCAACGTTGTAAATGTTCGGAGACCAATTTTTTTGTCTTGCGTAAAGCCGAAACCTTATGTTGTCTCGTTTACTATATTCCTTCTTTAAGCCGGGCATTGACAAGACATAATCATTGTTGTCTTGAAAGCTTGATGGCCTGTATTTTATTGGAGTTATAACAGAGCCGGTTAAGACTTCTTCGCCCAAGAAGGACCAAACATCCACCAAATAAGGATATGTAGTAGAAATTATGCTCGATGACGCAGCTATTGAAGCCTTATAGATTCCGGTGGCAGTTCTAGAGGCTGTTATGTGGTGAACAGGGCTCAAGGAACTATTCAAAAAACCTCTTCTTTCACCTTCTGGTTTTGACCCGGAAGAATAATATAGTCTTATTTGAGGAAGAGCTGTTGATTTTCCGGCAATATCACGCAATTTGCCTCTATAGTAATTGTAAAAATAAAGATTGTTCATGATCTCGGTACTTGTTAATAAAGAAGAACTTAGATAGAAATTACCTCTATTATCTTTGATAGAGTCGTCAAACTGTGCTTCGATTACGGGCTGTTTGTAGAAAAATTCTGTACCTCTTGCAAAAAACTTTTTAGTATAATAAGATTTTGTTGAGCCAGTAATGTTATGAATGTTTACAGTGCCACTCATCTCGGCATCTGTAGATCCGCTAAAATAACCTTCGTAATCATTTGTCAATCTTATGCCGAAACCGTAGTTCCTCTTCCCACTGCTTGGTGCAGCAGTAGTGCCATCGGTTTCAGTTGTAATCCATTGCTCCACCAATGGAGAAACATCGATAGATAGATCTTCCAATCCTGTCTTGAAAGTTTGAGTATACACAGGTGAACTATGATAATCTCCACCGGCTTTGTTCCACGCCTGATGGCTTGAAGCTGTCACCCAATTCGATCCATGTGAACCAGATGCCACTACATCTGAGTAACCTTCCATATCAAGCCCCGCTCCCTCTTGCCATGAAGCAGAGACAGCAGAGACCTGGAGTACAAAGTTTCTAGGCGTTGCTTGATAGTGCGGAGCATTATATAGTTTCAATTTAAACGTCGGTTTACCAGCGGCCGGTAAGTTTCCAAGATCCCTGTCTTCTTTGATTTTATCTATGGGAAATTGTATTAAAATCCTAGAGAGCTCAACTGAGGTTGTAGTGGCGTTGCCATAAATTGAAAACACCTCTAAAATGTCAGACGCTCCCATATTTGATCCTGTTCCCCTAGAAACAAGAGAAGAGTTATATGCATTTGTTATTGTGTTATCAGCGCTAGCTGTATATCTTAAAATTGTCATTGTATTACCGTTCCTCTTACGACATCCGAAAAGTTCTTTATCTCCAAAACACAATTCTTAGGTGTCTTGAGATAGGTTCCATCCGGTGATTTCAAATCATCGATTTTTACATTAATTGCAGAAAATTCTCCACCACTAAAAATGATGGGCTCAACGAGTATTGTGTCTATAACTCCCTCGACCCGGTTGACAGTTTTATAGACATCAGTTATGTAAAACGGTTCCCCTATATAAAACTTTTCTGAAAGCTTTTCTCTTAACGCATTGGTGGCTCTAGATAAAACCGTCAAGTAGTCGTAGTTTACCTCCACTGAAAATGTAAAGTTGAAGCCAAAGTTTATAATCTTCGCATCTCTTATCTCGATCTTATCAGAAATCATTTTGTTTTTATTTATCCAAATCCTTAAATTGTTCTTAACTGTATCATTTGTTTGGGAGAAATTTCCATCTGAATCCTCAGATATCACATAAATGATCATTTTTTTATTTGTAGAGCTTGGGTCATTCACTATGCTAGCTCTCTTAATTGTCCCAAATGTAGGTGGCATCTGGTAGACATAGGATTCGTAATCTGTTTTAGTAACTGTTCTGTTTTGCGCTGTGTATTTAGCGTAAGCTCTATATTTAATTTCTTCAATTGTTGGGTAGTTATTGTCTTGTGAAATAACATCCGGATTTGAAACTTCAAGTGAGGCTACTACACTAGAGAAAGTCGCTCCGGTTTGAGTTGGGGAATTAGGAAAAGTAAAACTTCCATTGAAATATCGATTAATTGCACCAACAGCTAAATTATTAATTGGTGTAGAGTTGGAAGAATAAGTAATTGTGAGTGTTGTGTTTGACGGAGCAATTCCAAACTTATTGGTGTTCATAAATTTAGCCGGGTCAAAACCACTATCGGTTATGTAATTCTTTCCGGAAAGTTTCAAGAGCTTATCAGAAGGAGAGATTATCCCATCATCTGCGATTTCATTATCTGTTCCATATCCAAATCTCAAAGATGTTCCCTCTTCGGTTTGTTCAACCACAAATCTTCTAGAAGCAATGTGTGGTTTAATTATCTCTGGGACGTTGTCGATGGCGGCATTGGGATTTGTCGTGTTCAAATAAACCACTTCTTGGGTTAAATTCTCTACCTGATAATATTCTCTTCCCTCTTCATCAAAGACAGAAATTATTTCGTTTATAACCGATGGGCCCACTTCTACATTTAAAAACCTAGTCGGTTCTCCCACTTCTACTGCTACCGAGTAACGGGTTCCTGATTTTATTTGAGCGGTTCTCTTCAGTGCGTAGTGGGATGGTTTATTTGTGACATTATTGCGTCGCGCCGCCACAAATGGTGTTCTTGGGTCATTAAAATCAACATCCTCTAGAAGAGTGAAAATTTCTCCACTATCAGAGCCAAAAAGAGCACCTCTTTTCAAAATCGGAATGTAAGTGACATCAGGGCCTATTCCCAAAGTATTTGATGGGACTAAAACATAGAGATCGATCATTCCAAAAGCAGATGGGCGGCCATAAAAATTATATCCCATCTCTGATGCTTTCTTACGAACACTGTTATATTCTATTGCTGTCTCTAGATTCGATTCATTAACTTGAAAATCTAGATAAAATGACAGCATGTCTCCAACATATGCGACAGAGTCCAAGAGCATTCCTCCGATCGACGGATCACTAAAGTCATCATAAATTGTCGGATAATATCTTCTAGCATGGTCAACAAGATCAGCTTTGATTGAATCAAAACTTCTATTAGTATATTTAATTAATGGTTTTTTTGGCATCTATTTTTACCTCAATATTGTACAGAATTCATAGAAGAATTAGAACTCAGATCCGCCTCAAACAGACCCAATTCGGTTTGCCCTTTTAAGTAGTAAGCTATTTTAATCCCAATGGAGTCTTCATCAGTCATTGTAACATCAACGGACCTAACAGTTGCTGTTGACAAATAGGTTGATAGTTGTCCTATAATTGTGTTTCTTATCCTACCTCTAGTGGAGCTAAGATTTGGCTCGAATAGAAACCTTTTGATACCAACACCAAAGTTTGGTATAGAAATTCTTTCCCCGGGATTAGTGAAGAGAATATTTTTGATTTGAAAATTAACTAACTGCTTCTCGTTGTCAAAATCTTTAAAATCTTTATTTGTGCCCACGGATAATGGAAATTTAATAGACAGCGCCATTGGTTTTTCTCCTAATGTAATTACCCTTTAGGAAAAAATTTGTTTGTATGGGTTGTCGCATTCTTGACCATCCTTGTCAAATGGTTTGCTTTCATACAGCCTGTGGCTTTTTGCAAAAGGGTTCGGGCTTTTTAATTTATCCATTTTTGGTTTTACTTGGAAAATATTTTTAAACCAATCTTTAGTGGCATTAGCTAAAAGCTGCTCAGATTGTGCACTATCTTTATAAGCCTCTTTGTTAACATGTTCAGAGGAATAGTAAAAGGAGGCAAACATTTTTCTGCAGACTTTATAGGTTCGATCGAAAAAGCTATCTGGTCTTGTCGGCCAATCGGCAAATGCACCGATCCATGGCGTTAGCGCATCCGGATCATCCCAACCATCTTCTCTACCGATCGAATCAATAAAGAACAAATTAGAATACATAGATAAAACCGAAGGTAAGCTTTTGAAATTTAAGATCTTATCAAATAACAATTCAAAATCTTCAGATTTCGTTAATTTCCTTAACAAACAATCTAAATCAAATTCATAGGGACCGTTATCTAAGTTAAACTCTGATAGTTTATGGTCGACCATCTCGATTTCGGCGCTGCAAATAGGAAAACCGTAAGTATCTGAATCTGGAGCATTCCGATGATTACAATAATAACTCTTTTCTTTTCTAGAAATCTCCAAGTCCGCTTCCGTTGGAGAGTAATTTGAATCGACAGACCCAATGGGCATCTTAAGGCAAATGCGCACTCCAGTCTTTACACCGATTTCTCCTCTATAGCCAGTCGGCTCTAAATCCAACTCAGCTAGGTCTATAATAGCTTTGTTAACAGAAATAAAAGTTTTCGCAACTTCATCTCTATTTGGAATGGCACCACGGAGATTAAAATATATGATTTGTTCAAATGTCAAATCAATGTTGTTAGAATTTAAAACCGAAATGTGAACACCACCATCCAGGAGTTGCTTAGCAGTCGCACTATAAATTAACTCAGCGTCACCAAAAATCTCTGATAGGAATTTGTCCGGATGTTCTTCTTTTATTGATTCTATAAGGTCGGAAAAACCTGCAGTCGAAACCACATCTCTTAATCTGTGGTCTCTTCTGGTAATTTCATGGATTTGTTCTCGGCCGCCAATTTTGTCTTTGACTCTAATGTATTTCTCGATTATGAATTCGTGCTCATCAGTTCTTGCAAAAGGAGAATTTTCTTCTATGTTACCAATAACATCTTTCACATCACCTAGAGATGTGGTTTCTAGGTTTGTAACCTTTTCATCGTACGATGTCGTTCCTATATTCTCCAACTCAGTGTTTGAAAAAATTTGTTTGTTTGTTAAAGAAAATAGTTTAAGATCACTTATTTTTGGCTGGAGTTCTTTAAAGAAGAAATCAACTGTCTTTGCAAATTCCTCGCGGATTAATTCGGCTAAAATAACTTCACACTGATCTCTTACCATCCTAATCATAAAGATCTTACAGTCAAGCAATAAATCTTCCATCGGTACAAAAGCACGAATCAGATTCGGATTCGTACTTAATTCTTCAGTATCAGTGAAAAGTTTTTCTTTTTTTGCTTGATATCTTAGAGCATAGAAAATAAACTCTTTTCTATCATAATTTTCAAAATCGAAATTTGTTATGTATTCTTCTGTTATTGGATCTGCGAAAAGTTTGCCATCCGGAAGGTTGGCAAAAGTGCTAGCAATCCGAGTGTAATTGGATTCCGCTGCGGAAATCACTTCTAGGGCATCTTCAACGCGGCTTGTTGGAATAAAGGACCCTTGATCAATTTTTCTCTGGTAGTCTACTACAACTTGCTCTAAAAATAACAGATAAAAGTTTTCTTTTTGAATTTTTGAGAAAAATGTCGAAACCGGATGGATGGAATCTCTCATCGAAGTTACTATCATTTTCTCGAACAGTTCGTCATAATTTTTTTCATTATATTTCAAATTCATGAGAATAGGCAAGGATTTTAGTATGTTGTCAACAACATGAGTCCTTATCATCGACTTTACCACACCGGCAAGCCCGGCTTTGCCAGCGTTTGATAAAATCTTATCAAAAGGTTTTTCCTCAAAACAATTTGGTGAACTGTTTTGGCCCAATCTATTATCCATTCTAGAAGAGTTTTTAACTTTGTTCGCATGCGAGCTTATCTCGCCTAGTCGAAATAGGTTGTCCGCTTTATCCGAACAATTACTAAGACTTGGTAGTGCTTTTGTCACTACATCCATCCATCCATTGAATTGTACAGGATCAATATAAACTGGAGGTTTTAAATAAGTGCCTCCATAAATAGATGGATCTAGAAAGTGAACCCTAGGGTTGTTTGTTGCACTTCTTCCCAAGATCGCCTCTTCTTCTGAAAAAGAATATGGAGAACCATCAGGGGCAACATACTCATAATCTTCCTTGGTTAATGGATCATCTTGCCATCCAAAAAGAAACCCGTTGGAAACCTCTGATGAAGAATCTCCAACTATAATATTCTTTACAAAGTTAAAAATCTTCGTCCTAGAGGTGTCATATAATTCAGAATCAGATAAATAATAGGGGGCAAAATTCCCAAGCTTTTTAAGAATAAAAGCGTCGAAAACTCTCTTCCTATAGGAGACCCCCATGTCGTTCGAAAGAAAGGGTTGTAGGCTTAAAAGTTCCGAATTGTTCAAAGCTTTTTCCACCTCTAAGCTGCCCTTTGTGTAGTTCATGACTCTGGCGTTGTATTCTACATTATAATTTAAATTTTGACCTATCTCATCATAAAGTTTTATTTTATTGGAATCTCCGTAATCTAGAGATGCTGCATCGGATGCTTCATACTGTAAAATTATGTTTGGTCCGGCCTCTGTGGGACTTTCGAGTGTTATGTCGTTGAGTAATTGATTCCGCATAGAAATGCCAATTGTTTCCGGGAAAAAGCCCCTGTTTGAGATCAAAGCGAGAGGGTTGAGTATATCCAACAAACTGCTATTCTCAACCGCAGCTTCGGGTGTGTTATGATAAAATGTGCCTAATAGAAAATTATCACTCAAAAAAGAATGTCTAGAAAAAGTAATGCCTTGTTTGTCCGATAGGATTCTAGATAAAATTGCACCATCGCTGCCAATTAAGTCTCGAAGAAAAATTTCATGAACTTGAGAAAACAAAGTGTCGGTCATTCTATTCTCAAGTTGGACCAATTCCGGAGGTTGGTTAAACAAATTTCCCCCAAAGTCACTAGTATTTTTAAGATCAGTACAAGCCTCAATCTTCGCTCTTATTTCTTCTTCTGAATAGTTTCCCGGAGGGAGTGAGTCTAAGAAATCCTGAATGGCATCACTCGGGCTTGAATCCAAAGCCTCTTGCATGGCATTATCCAAGCCACTTTGTTGATCCAGCGCGCTGTTCAAGTTATTTAAAGTGTTTTGATATCCCATTTGAGCTGCTTCTTCGGCGGGAATCCCCAACTCTCTATAAACTGATTCCAGGCTTCTTAAATAAATCTCCAACTCTTCCGAAGTAAAACAGATCGACTCTGATAGGATATCATCTTGCTCTGGATCGATTATGTCTTGGAGTGCAGCAATTGTTTCCGGTGGAAGTGCGGAAGTTAAGTTTTCTAGAAATTCTTCTAGAAGCTCTGGTGCTCCGTAAATATCTGCCAATTCTGGGCAGTTAATTGCAATTGCATCTGCCATGTTCTGTAAAACCGATGTATTTTGCGTAGGATTCAACATCACTTGTAGTAGCTGCATCTTTGTCACTGTTCCAGCTAAAGCGTTCCCCAAGCAAGCAGCCAAGTCTAGGTTCCCATATCCCGGAGCGGAACGGTCTACATAAGAAGGGCTCGCACTATCCAGCAATTTATTCAACTCATCTTTAACTTGATCGTCGTTTAAATCCGGACAAAAAACCTCTTTGAAAACTTCCTCTAGAGGAGTGTCTACTCCTTGAAGAATATTACCAGCAATCTTACCGATACTCTCTAAAGCTTTACAGAGTGCCGCATCTAAAAGCCGAAGGGTTTCCATTATTAAAATTTTTACAAACTCTCCAATTAATCGATCGATTGTTTCCTTTAAAGCTATGCCAACAAAATCTAGTAATATAGGGGCTCCTCTGAAATCCGGAGGGTTTATTTTATTGATTGCAAGATTTGGGTTACATATATCAACTTTAAATGTTTCTAGAAAACCTTCCGATGGTTCCAGACCCTCTAGAATCTGGCCGAGTTCTTTTTGCTCTCTCCCTTCACAATCAGGTATAAGCACATTCAAAATTCCAACTATTGCGTCTGCGCCGGGTAATTGTCTTAATTGTTGCATCACCAAGTTGTTATCAACATATTTTATTATCGCATCGACATAAGCGTCCACTATTAATTTGGCTGACTTGGAAAGATCGATTGTTCCGGTTTTATCAACATCATTTTTTATATTCTTGTCGATTAAAATTGAGAATCTTTTGAGATTGGCTTGTGAAAATTTCTCATTAGGTTTATCTACATATTGCTGTGCATCGTCGGTAAATTTTTGAATTTTATTGAGCATTTTATTGATTTTTGCACTTGATGATCCATCGGGTGTGCTTTCTCCACCGATGGGATCTACACCTTCAGCTTCCTCTTCTAAGGCCGTTAGAGCTTTTTGATATCTGTTTTTCAATGCGGCGGCTGCATTCGCTATTTTTTGTCTTCTTTCTTCTGGTGATTTTATGACTTGAGTGTTCTCTTCCGATGCCCATGGGGGCTGGAAGGATTCTCCGAAATCTTCAACCATCTGTTGTTCTATTTGTGACCGTGCGGATGGTGGTAATCCTATCAAAAGATCGCTCCAATTCTCCATCGGCAGACTCTTCAAGGTGTTTTTGATCAAAGTCTCTTGAAGATCATCAAGTGAAATTCCTTTGCTTATACACTGAATTGCCGCAGTGTTAATGTTCGTTAGACCACAAAGGCCAAGATAGTTCAACATATCATACCACCAATTTCCGGAACTGGTGTCTGTTTTCTTTGTGAAGGATTTTATAAAGTTTTGCCACGTTTCATCAATTGAAACAGAGTCCAAAGCTTGTTGAATGTAAAATTGATGCCATTTCTGCCCCATATTCTCGGATATCTTGGCTGCTTCTTCTTCGACTCTTTTGTCAACCTGGGCATCCAAGTCACTGTCTGATAGTCGTTCGTGAGCATCTGCTGATTCTGTGCTATCATTTGCATTGGGCTCTAGATAATAATATTGTTCTCCATCTATTATTATTGTTGGTTCATTTTCTGGAAAGGCGTAGGGACTATCGTCTACTGTGTTATTGGGATCGTTGCGGTTGGCTGTGTTGACTGATTCCAATCTGCCTTGCTCTTGAAGTTTCTTTACTTGTTCGTCTCTCTTTGCTTTTTCTTCTCTCTCTATTGCTTTTTTTCGCTTTTTTGCAAGATCCATTGCAATCTTGTCTCTGTTGATTGAGTCCAAAACAGATAGTGGATTTGCTTCGTCTGGGGTTGCATCTCCGGAGCAAACTTTTTGTTCTAAGTCAAACGCGTATGTTGAAAAGAAACTAAAGAGAGGGTCTAGAATATTTTCCCCAGCCCAATCTCCAGGGTCACCTAAGCACTCTATAATTGATTCTTCATCTAGTTCTGCTCCGGTGTTTCTTCCATAATCCACTTTTAGCTCTGGGTAGACATAGTCTAAACAAAAGTCCATCCACTCGATTTTATCTAAACAAGTTAATTTATTGTTAATCTCTTTTAAATTGATTAAAAAGTTCATAACTGTTGGATTATAGACTGCAAGCGAACCAATGGTTAATTCTTCAAAATCACAATATGGCGATTTTGCAAAGATTGACTTTATTTTCAATGGCTTTTTTGGATTGGAGTTATCAAAAACTATCTTTATTTCTTCAGCTATTCTTGCCTTAAGATTGAAAACAAACTGATAGGGGAATCTATAATTGTTTTTACTTAGAAAGTCCTCAAGTTTTTCAAAAAATATTTTAGTCTGATTGGCTTTAGCGTCTAGATTAAATGTTGAATAGGTTGTTCCTTCTTTATATAACAACCTTCCACTCTCTATTCTCTTGAAGAATTCATATGGCACATTGAAAACCTTCAATGCAGCTAACAAGTTGTTTTTTTGTTCTTGTAGTTCTTTTGTTGTAATAATAATTTCATCTGGGAAGCTGGTTGAATTCTCCATTTCTTCATCTTCGTCTTCGTCTTCTGCAGAAGATGCATCCGGAATGAGATCAAAATTAAATGCTGGTACCGTTAGCTTAAACTTTAAATGATTTGAGTCGTCAACAATATAACCATCATTCGGAATCGTAGCCACCCACTCTAGCGCATAGGGGTGAATTTCAGAATAGACATCTACAAGTCTAGACAAACCCTCTAACTTATCAGGTCCTATGAGGTTAATCAAATCATCGCGAAGTTCGTCTATAGGAAAATCTTCTATTTGATCTTTAAAAAACTCTTCTAGTTCTCCTTCTGCCATCTTTAATAGAATAAAATTTAGCAAAATCATAACGGGGCCGGTTGCAGCACCCACAGCTGTTATGGCCGAAAAGTCAGCAAACATACCAATCACAGCTAATAGTCCACCAGTAGCAGGGTTTGCTATTGCTGATGATAATTGATATTTGGACATTATCTGATGATAATTGTCATACATCACAGTATAAAAATTATTAAACGCGTCTCTATATTCCTCAAATTCTTCTGGTGTTAAGCAACCGCCGAATGCGCAAACAGTGTAGTCGTTTTCTAATTTATTATAGTGTCGTAACAAGTGCCGTATTGATTCTTTTTTAAACCTTTCTCCGATTTCCGAAAGAGTCCTAAAATCATTTTCAAGGAGTTTTTTTCTTGGAATCCTATAAATTGAAACATATTCACAAGTTCTAGCGTCAAAATACGGTTCAGATAACATAATCCAATTTATTTTGGCTGCGTTTGGATCCGGAAGGCACGGTGGGCACAGTTTTGTCCTGTCCAGTAAGTTTCTCTCCTCACATTTAGATGATTGGAACTTTTTAAAGTTTGATGGCATTTTTTCTCACGTTGTTTTAACTAAACTACTGTTTATAAATAATTCATGGGTTGGGTTTAAATATGTAGTATTTGCAATTTTTTGCAAATTGAATTCAACAGCTGAACAGTGGCCAATCTTGGAATAAGAAGCTATTGTCTCGGGGGTCACGAGAGCTAGAAGCGAAGGAGAGGGAGTACCTACGGGACCATGCACATGGGTTATTAGATAATTTCCAATTCTTGTAACCATCATTTGGTTCTCTAAGATTCTGGAATTTAGGGCTGTGATGTGTGTTATAAGATTTTGCAAGAGCTTAATTAAATTCTTTCCTTTGACTAGAGGTTGTAGCGCGTCTCCGTCGGTGAAATTTCCACCTATCAAGTCAATTCCACCCTTCAATTGATTCTTTCCTCCTAGAGCGTTTAACTCTCCGTCTTTAGCTTTTAATTTCATTTTTCCAGCAACTATTTTTACATGTTCTTTACCAACAATTCTAGTGTGATCTGATTTCAAAACTGCACAGGACTTGTTGTCAACAGTTGATACTACGGATCCCTTAGCTAGTCCAAAATAATTATCAACGTCACTTCTTTGCGATATATAAAGCCTAGATGCATCTTTTGCAAGATTTGGAGAATATTGTTGTTGGTCTTTTAAACAAATCTTGTTAGCGGATGATAAGCCAGCAACTATATCGACAGAGCCGCAGCGTGGGTGAGGGTCAAATCCTTTTCCTTCAAATACTCCAACCCTGTCTCGACCTAAAATAATGAAGGAGTTATTGAACCCTTGAATTACTTTTTCGGCTCCATATTTTCTATAGATAGGAGTGCTCTCTATTTTTGTTGAACCTGCGAAACCAGGCGGTGGGTGATGTTTTTTTAGAACTTCTTCATTGGATTTCTTGTCTGGCCCCAATTCACAATTTTCTGATAATTTTTTTGTCATTTCTTATCCTATTAAAAGTACTTTTTTTTGCCAATGGTAGAAAGAGGATTGCTAATCAATGGTTTATTCTCTTTTACCGGTTGCTTGACAGGCTTGGTCAGGGCCTGCATGATTTCTTCGGCCGATGGAGCAGCCTTTTCTTTCTTCTTCTTTTTGGTTTTTCCTAACGAGTATGGCAGTCGCCCGTCGTTTTTAGCAGCAGTTTGTGCTCTTTGTATCCATTTGACTTTATCTCCGGCCCCGCGAATCTTCATCCCAGCCTCATGCCAACCAAACAACCACAA
>Ga0080013_1005302_pt1 | contig 12117 bp, 7 predicted proteins | sample ETNvirenome_6_85_FD_69236 | JGI IMG/M metagenome (GOLD analysis project Ga0080013, IMG submission 69236) | Marine viral communities from the Pacific Ocean - ETNP_6_85 (SPADES assembly) (version 2) | ecosystem: Environmental > Aquatic > Marine > Oceanic | place: Pacific Ocean | collected 2013-06-19 | reverse complement strand
TTTATAGGGAGGTGTTTTAGATGAAAAAGAAAGACAACTATATAGAAGAAGCGATAGAGAACATACGAAAGGACAGAGAAGTAACGAAGTCCCTCCTAAGCGACTTGATATCCTACCTTGGCGTAGATGAGTCAAGACACGGAGAGGTAGGCACCATCGCCGCCAAATACGTAGAGACGCTCCAACGCTCAAACGAACAACTAGTCAAAGTTGTAGCGCTAATACAGAAGCAAAACGAAAAGACAACTGGACTATCAGACATAGACAAGTCAGAGATATTTGACTTACTAAGCGGTTCCGATAATGTCAAGTAGTTCCAATATAACTGGACTACTTCGACTGCTAATTGCGGAAGGAGAAAGTCCTCCAACATCAACATCTGCCAGAAGTGCAGAGATAGTATCTTTTGGAAAAGCCTTTGCTGGTGCGTCAGCATCAGACTCTCCCAATAGAACTATCCCTGTGGCGAATGCAACAAAAAAGGCGATAGTATTGCTCCATGTTGACGATACGCCAATAACGCCCCAAAGTCAACAAGGTGTTGGGACAACATGGTTTGAAGCGATGACAGAGCGAGTATTGCCGAGATTTGAACTTCCAGGAGCAACAATGAGCGCTATCGCAGCGACTGGAATTACAAACTATCCTAAATATCGCATATGGATACTTCCAGATAATTTAAATTCTGACTTTGCAGTTCCTTCGATCTCGGACGGAGAAGTCGTCAATATTGACAGTTTTCCCATATGCAGTGTAAAAGATGTCTTGTTGGCAGAGGCTCTCACCACAGGTGCGCTAATAAGAGTTGATTTCGAAAATAGGCTTCGAGCAACTGGCGCATATGTAACAAATGTAATAAACAATGATGAAGAGTTTGGCAGGGCAATATTTAACGAACTTGGGGGAGTAATATCGCCTCGCGAAGCATGTGAAGCTTGCGGAGATTCACGCCCCGCAACTTCTCATTACAGAGGGCACGCAATTCCAGCAGGAGGGAGTGCCAGCGGACTTCACAATGCTTATGTGGCAGAGAGTCGAGAGGCAGGGGAGCATCAAATAGATTCTGCGGCGCTATATTCGATACTTGAATCTAGACTTGGAGATTCTAAACTTGCGTTGGGAATATTGGCAAACGCAGTAGCAGAATCAAACCTCAATGCAAATGTAATTTCTGGTGTGGCAACAGAATCTTCTATCGGACTGTGGCAGATGAATGTTCAGAACGAAGGATGGATTGATGTTCCAAAAAGTTCTATGATGACTCAAGCTCGATCACTTCCTGATTCGATACAAATACCCTCGACATCAAATGTTATAGTATATTTTGCAGGAGGACAGCTTGCAAAAAAGCATGGAGTAGTGGCAGTAACGCCAGTGGACTATACGGGCGGAAACCATGATGTCGGCGAAGTATATGAAATAGTTTCTGATTCAATAAAACAAATAGATTTTGTAGTAGAGGCTGCTCAAAATATGCTTGCGACAATAACTTACAATTCTGCCGATATTACCGCTGGCGATTGGGCTCAATGGTGGCAGATATACTTTGAACAACCAGCGGCAATACACAACAGGAGGGCACACGCACAGACTATTAAAGATGATTTAGGCTTGTCCGTGGTTGTGTAATAAAATATGGGTGATGACTTACGAAATAGAACTGGTGCAGCACAAGTGCCTACAGCCACCGCAGCATATCCTGCTCCAACGTCAACTTGTCCTTTGAATACCAACTCTGGCACACCTGGTCCAATGGCTGGCGGGATATCGAATTTTGACTCTGAAACTGGACTTATCGTCGTTACGTCAAATAAAGTCGGCGGAGAGCCGTTATACAGACGTGGTGTAGAAGTTGGAAGAGCGACTGAATTTGTGAATTTCAACGGACACATGGTTATTAAAGAAGTGGCAGTTTATGTCAGAGCAATGATAGATGCCGCCGCCAGTGACGGCAAAAGTCTGTCTGTAACCAGCGGATTCAGAACATGGGCAAAGCAACAGGAACTTTACGACAAATATAGGGCTGGAACAGGAAACCTCGCCGCCACTCCTGGAAAATCAAATCACCAAAATGGAATAGCAGTTGATTTCAACGTACATGCGGCTGGCGGAAGATATGAGTGGATGGTAAAAAACGCTTGGAAATATGGATTCATTAGAACCTGTGCAAGAGAACGCTGGCACTGGGAATATTGGGGAGACTGGGCTGGGCAAGAAAAACCAGAATGGGCTAATGACGAAAGATTTGGATCAGGAGGGCACCGCCCCAAATCGATGTTTTCTGTAGTTCCGAGAATACATACTGCTCAAACTGTCCGAAAAGCAAATTGGTGGAATAACAGACCTGCTACGCGCAGCTACTGTCAGAATCACTCCGACGGCACCACTCAGGGTAGGAACAATTCTTGGATAGGTCCAACAAATGAACACCTTCCAGACAAGTTTGACAGAGAGAGTCCAGGCTGGGACAGAACATAAATAAATATTAAGGCTAATTAATACAATGGGAAATACTACAGATTCAGTTAATAACGACGGAATGTCACCAGAAACTCTTGAAGTTTGTGAACAAGACGAAAGTTACATTTCAGGAAGGAGAGGCGCTGGTGTATTCTGCGACTACATGACAGAGCCAATACCTGTCTTTATGGACGCCAACTGCGAGAAGAAAATCAATCGTGGAAACTCATGGATAATCTTAGGCAGAGATCGTCCAGCATCCAGAGCATCTGGATATGGAGGACAAGGACATACTCAGGCAAGTTCTATAGACATAGTTGTGGGAAGAAATCCTGCCAGCACCGTTCCTGTTGATCCAAGCTTCTCCAACGACGCCGCAAGAATTTATATAAGTCAAAAAACAGACATAGACGACAACTTTAGAATAGTAGATGGAGGAATGGGTAAATCCACTGCCAAATCTGGAATAGGAATAAAGGCAGACGCCGTAAGAATAATAGGAACCGAAGGTATCAAACTTGTTACAAGAACTTCCGCAACCAACTCTAAGAACGGAGAAGCAACCCCAGCAGGCATTGAACTTATTGCAGTCAATGATGAGGAGGGGCTTCAACCAATGGTAAAGGGGAGGAATATGGTGGAAGCCTTATCCGAGTTGGAGAATAGAATAAGCGAACTTAGTTCCGTAGTCTTAAATGTTGTAAAGGCACAACTAGAATTCAATACCGCTTTGGCATCACATATCCATCCCGTTGTGACAGCACCAATAGTCGGCGGCGGAGTCGCAGCGACATCTCCGCAATTAGTTCCCGCTGGAATAAATGCAACTTTGGATTCCGCAGAGGCAATGCTCGACAACTTCAAAGGAAGAATGAATACGAACCTCTTATGGCATAATGGATATCTCAATCCTATTTCACCAAATTATATTTGTAGCAAATACAATAAGGTAAACTAATATGAGTATATTCGAATACAAAGATCTTGAAGATTGGAGCAATAAAACCGAGTGTTATCCGTTCGAAGATTCTCTCGGAAACCTTTGTATTACCGTCAAGAGCAAATACGAGTCCTTCGGCGGAGAGAGCGAAGCGAGACTTAAAGAAGCAAAAGAATACGGAATAGATAGACTATTGAGGTTTTATGGAAAACTGTATCTTACAGATCTATCTACAAGCGCTGGCATTGTAGGGACACCAACGCCAACAGAATTATACGACGCAGCATCAACTCCAGAATATCTCATAAGTCAGAGGGAATGCGAAAGAATGAAAGTATTGGTAAAAATACCAAAATCCACATTCGACGAACATACGGCAAACGACGCCACTTGCGATATTAGCAAACCATCAAGTTATTTATCAGCGCTTATCTCAGTTGAAAACTACGAACGAGACATAGATTATATCACAACAAGTATGGAAGACTTCCTTCCCAAAATGGCGAAAGCAGACAAATACATCACGAACATCAACATCGTCAAAGAGATAGAAAGGCTGAGAGATGTAAAGGGTGCAATAAATAGATATTTCATTCTCAACTCAGTCACCGCCGCAGCCATCAAGGAGGAAGAATGCGAGGCAGACAAAGAATCTCAAATGGAGATAGGGTTTAGTAATGATTATAAGCCAATCTTCGCACTAATAGATGGAAATAAGCATACAATAGGCTACGACTGCTTTTTGGAAGCATCTTTGTTGAGCCATCCAACAACGGCAAACTATCTTATCCAACTCGGAAGTATGGCATCTGCATTGACAAATCAGCTAAGTCTCGATTTCGATATCTTTCAGTTTCTAACTCAATACACTTATCCGACTCCAGTTGTAGAAATAAAAAATAACACCCTTGACGGATTACAAAAATATGATTCCAATGGAAACCTATTTTCATTCGCAAACTTGGCAAAACTAATAACTTTAGATCTCGACAAGAAGCCGTGTAAAGATCCTGTCACGCAGGAGGAGGAGGATTTTATTATTCTTGATGCTGTCACTAGAAGAAATATAGCAGAAACATCAAGACAATCAAAAGAATTTGTCGGAAATATGACATTCTCTTCCGACGGCTGGAAAGATTTGAAGAGAACAGGAAGAACAGTGTCTCACTATTCTAAAGATAGTGAAACTAGCTATTTTAGAGGGCAAAGAGCCTTCGATAAGATATATGACGATGTGATAAATAAGCTTGATTTCAATTGTGTTCTCGAAGAATCTCTAAAGTGTATGCTCGAAGCAGCGATAACTAGACTTGGAGAAGAGGCATTCAACGATCCAGATTTGAGCGAGTTTTTCAATGCAGATGGCGTTATAGAAGTATATGGCTTAGGCGGCTGCGGTGCAGAAGACCCATGCGATGATCCAAAGCTGCAACTAAAAGTTGGACTACCAGTATTCCAAGGGATAAATATTCCAGACAACTTTCCAACATTAGACTATCTGGCGAAAACGATTGACGCCGCATTGAAAAAGTTATACACTACTTTAATAGATGCCATAGTTTCATTTATAATGGGAATCTTTGAACTTATGTGCAAAGCAGTTTCTGCTACGGACTTTGCAGAAATCGGAAATATGTTTGGAAATGGATTCACATCTTGGCTCTCAAAAACAATAGGAGTTGATGTCTCGACGCTTGCCGACGGGAAAGCTTGGGCAGACGCCGCCTTATCCGCAGGAGGCACTGGATTTATGGGTGAAGTCGGAAACTTCTATCAAAAAATGGCAGGATCGTGGGACGCTATGATTTCAGACACGGGAGTTTCACTAAACCTCCCCAATCCAAGCACTGGCGAAGTTGAAAGAGTGTTCATTTCGCCAGAATTGATTTATCAAACAATGGGAGGAGTTAAGAAGGCAACAGAGGATTTAGAAGCTATTTTAACGTCAGAAGAACTCACATCAGTTTATAAAGGCGCAGCATCTGAGGAAGTTGAGGACATGGCGTTTGAATGTCTAAATGGCGGAAATCCAGAAATGTTTACAAGTCGTGAAGATGTCTACGACTTATTTTCCGCCCTCGGAGAGATTGTAGATGGTAATTTCTTGGAAAATCCAACTACCACTCCATTTTCTGCATCAAGTGCGTGCCAATTGGGAGACGGAACGGAACAAGACGATATGGCGAGAAATCGCCTAACGAATAAAGATCCTCTATTATCCGACTCTGAAATAGAGGAACTCTTATCCCAAGAAAAGAATAGACTAATCGAGAAAATAAAGAAGATACATATACTTCTCAAAGAATTCCGAGACGGAACTCTGTTCCCAACCTTCCCGTCTCTATTTGGTTCAGACGACTCGCTAATACCAGAAGCGCCACCAGTGATAAGCGATGCAATGAAATCAGCAACATCAGGAATGTATGCTTCTTCAATGAACAATCTAAATTCAATAATGCCACAATATCCAGATATTTGGGGCACTGTGTTTAAAAGTGGAAGTATTGATATGAATGCTCTATATGATGACAACACAAATGGGTTTTCCGTCACAGAAGGCGGAGATGTTATCGTGATGGGATATACCCTATCGCCAGAACTTCAAGAAATACCTCCCGAAACTTACCCCATTGATATTGATGATGAATTTATTCAATATGAATCTTCATGGGGTTCTAGTATAGATTTGGGATCATTCACGAGCGAAGCTACGAATAACGACACAGACTCGCTCCAACTCGATCCATTTAAGGATTTACTTGATTCTTTTGGATTAGAAAAACTCGATTATAAAGACAGGGCAGCTATAATAGACGAGATAAACAAAATAGACGAGGAGTTGAGGGACTTGCTCCAAGGTAGATGGGCTGAAGCGTGGAGCGACATTAAGGACTTCTTCACTGCTAAGTGGGCAGATAAGTTGGAATGGGAGGACTTGAATCTGTTTAGAGTAGACGTGAGAAACACGTTAAAGAAAGAAGTGGATAATATCCTTTCTCAACTCGCCGTAACTTTGGAAGACTGGATGTCGTATGACGAAGAGTGCCGAGAACTGATATGGAATAGTGTTGGCAAAATATTTGACTTAGATGGCGACAGAATAAATGACACCGACGACGTTAAAGATTTCACAAAAGTCGTCGAAGCATATAACAGCGTAGACAATCTATACATGCAAGGGAAAAAAGCATTAGTAGTAATGGACATTGCCAATTTCCTCGAATGGGAAGACGATGCAGAACAATCAAGCTGGGCACCGTCTCCATTTCCAGAGAGCGACTATGATGAAAATGGTTTATGGGACGAAAACGCCGATAGACAAATCAGCCCAAAGCCAGAATATAATCAAGAATGGTTCAACGAGAGCGGTAGTGAAAAGAAGAAAATAACACTAACTTATAATATTACAGATGTAATGAGTGATAGTGTAAAAGACATCTACGCCATAGAAGCAGGCAATGTTGATCCAGATGAGTTTGAGTTTTTTGCCCTAATAACGGAAAAGGTAAAATACTACTACGACGGAAGTCATAGGGTCTATATTCCCAAAAAATGGTTTGTCAAAACAGGCATAGAACTCATTAATAAAGACGAGGAACAGGGCGGAACAACTCCCATAAGGGAAGATAATTGGACAGAAACCCTCACCACTCTCGAAAGAAAAGGTTTAAGACCAAAATCCACAAGCCAAAACTCAAACAACGGATCAGATATAAATAGGGATATTTCAACAATCACTCTTCAAAGTGTATTTCTCACGGACGGGAACGACAAATACGACGTCATCAGTGCAAATAAAATAAAGACGAGTATTGGAAATTATAAAATAGGAAATGAAGTGCTGCCGTCACTTGGAAGAAAAGAATCAAAATCAGATTTATTGGATGAAAAATATTCTTTCACCACTGATAATATTGGAGAATCCACATCAGAAAGACTTAAGAAATATGAAGAAGGTGGCACCTTATCAGTTACCTCCGCCCGCTATGAAGAGATGGTAGAAGCTACTGGTAGCCCAGTGGAATCTGGCGAATATGCAGAAAAGTTGGAATCATTAATAAACGCGATGCGAGAAAGACTTGTAGGGAACGACTTAAGGTTTATAGATAATGTCAGAGAGATGACAGAGGATTATCTGAAATCTGATGCAATAAAATATAAAGACTTGACAAAATGGGCGTCCGAACACATAATAGATGTAATGAAAATACAACAACTTGATGAAATGTGTGACAGCTTGACATCCAGCAGAAGAACTGCCGCCTCAATGGGCATAAGAATGCTCGCAAGAGAATTTATACTTGAATGTGTTTTAATATCCCTTCAGGTATTTAATTCTTTCAATACTGGGTTTATGGAAAGCGAAGCGTTTAGAAAGACAGTCTTCAATAACATAAGAACAGAGATGAAGAAATATAAAAATTCATTTGATGACACTTTGAGTGGTAGTATTTTTTCTGACATAAAAGATGCATCTGTCAAGTATTACGAATATAGAAGTCTCCTCGGAGAAGAAGTGGAAACAATGGACGGCTTGCAGGCATTTTTATCCATCATAAGAGAGGAGATAGATGAAATAAGAGACAGTATAGTGAAGAGTCTCGATTTAAATGAGAACGGCACATGGGATGATTTTGTTTTAGACGAGCTTATTCCTGCCGCCAACTTCTTAGTAGAGAGCGACTATAACAAAGACGAAGAGTATTTTTATATAAGGATACATAAAAACATAACGGGGGTGCGAATGTGTGACTATGACATACCGTGTCCACCTCTATTCTCATCAGAATGCGGAGGCGCAGCCGACGAAGGTGAAATCCTCGGCGGCGACACTGATGTATGTGGACATGTAGAAGAAACCATATTGTCTGGAAAGTATCTAACAGTAAGGCAGATGTTATTCGACAACGAAGAGTATAAGGAGTTCATAAACCATATATTCCCGTTTAGGGAGTTGGTTACTCAACTATCTGTTTATCAAGCATCTGCCTTGTCAGACGTAGCGGTTTTCTCTGGAACATACGAGGGCAGAAACCTCTTTGACATCTTCGCCGAAACAAAACTATCAACCCTGCAAGTCCTCCTCGCCTCCATTCACGGAACAGGAGAAACCGCGTATATTGATCCGTTCTTGGAAAAGTTGAAAACATAATAGATATTGAAACTACTTATATAGCGGAGAACTAACAAGTGTCGGGAATATCACCAAAACTACCATTATACACAGATCCAGTTGACGGAATTGCTTTGAACAAAACGCTCAAGCAAATGACACGCCAAAACTTGAAAATGATAATACTGACATCACCAGGTGAAAGAATAATGCATCCCAAGTTCGGAGTAGGGCTAAGGCGTTACCTATTCATGAACAACACGGCGAGAACATTATCGGACATCAAAAGAAAGATAGAAGAACAAGTTAGAACTTACCTTCCGAGCGTAAACATCCGCTCCATCAAGTTCATATCCGAGAATGGAGAAGAAGTAAGGAGTTCATTTGAGAGTTCAAGTAGTTCAAACTACGTACATCTTGTTATAAACTACGAAATACCATCCGCTTTCGTTTCAGACACATTAAATATAAAGGTTTAAAATATTCACTGAATGAGTATTTAGTAAGAGGGTAAAATAGTGAGCAACAAACGAGACAATGTAAGCATTAACTATCTCAGTAGAGATTTCCAGACAATCAAAGCAGATCTTCTACGATATGCAAAGAGATACTATCCAGACACGTTCAAGGATTTCTCCACCGCAGGTTTCGGTGCTCTCATGTTGGATTCCGTCGCTTACACAAGCGACATGCTCTCATTTTACCTTGATTATCAAGCAAACGAAAGTTTCCTATCCACGGCAATAGAATACGAAAATGTCCTCAAACATGGGCAGACAGTGGGATATAAACACCAAGGAGCCAGAGCCACCCACGGAATCGTGACACTCTATGCCCTAATACCAGCAAACAGCGATGCTTCAGGTCCAGACACAAGATATTCGCCAATATTGAAAGCAGGTTCGACATTCTCCTCTACCGCAGCAGCACTATTCACTCTAACGTCAGACGTAAACTTCGCCTCACCAGAGAACGAAATAGTCGTCGCCAAGACAAATTCTACAACAGGCGAGCCAACTTTTTATGCTGTTAGGGCAGCAGGGCAAGTTGTATCTGGTGCAAACCGAGTCAAAGACTTCAAGAACCTCGGAGACTTCGTAAAGTTCAGAAAACTAACACTACCAGGAAATAATGTAACAGAGATAATCTCAGTAACAGATTCCAACGGAAACGAATACTTTGAGGTTGAGAATCTATCCCAAAACACCATATTCACTTCCATTTCCAATAACGACACGACTACTAACGCAACCGCTCCAGCAGTAATAAAGCCAATCATCGTCCCAAGGCGCTTCGTCGTCAAGCGAGACAGGTTCGCAACAAACATCCTATTCGGCTACGGCTCAGACTCCGAACTAAAATCAGCATCAATGGCTGAACCTCGTGATATCGTAATGGATTTACATTCAAGAACTTATGTCACAGACAAGTCATTTGATCCATCAGAGTTAGTAAAGAGCGACAAGTTCGGAATAGCACCAGCAAACACCGACATCAGAGTCGTCTACAGAGCCAACACATCCCAGAACTCCAACGCAGCGGCTAATACAATCACATCAGTCGTCGGCGCAAACGTTGAGTTCCCAAGTAGGACAAGTTTATCAGCATCTAAAATGGCAGCAGTCAGAGCAAGCATCGAAGCAACCAATGACAGTCCTATCCAAGGCGATGTCTCGGCTCCAAACATAAACGACTTGAGGGAACTCATCTCTGGGGCACATTCTGCTCAAAACAGGGCAGTCACGATGGAAGACTACAAGTCTCTCGTCCTAACTATGCCTCCCCGCTTCGGTGGAGTAAAGAGATGTTCGATAGTAAGAGATATCGACTCAAACTTGCGCAACATAAACATCTATGTTATATCGGAAGTAAACGGATACTTACAAGCAACTAACGAAGTTCTAAAACAGAACATCAAAACTTGGCTGAACTCAAAGAGAGTCATCAACGACTCCGTTGACATACTCGACGCAAAAGTCGTAAACCTCAAAGTCAGTTTTGAAGTCGTCGCAGTCTCTGGAGTCAACACCGCACAAGTTCTTGACGCCTGTACACGTCGCCTACGACAACTATTCTCCTCAAAATTGGATGTCGGAGAGGCATTCAATATCACAGATATCTACGCAGCGCTCAACTCCGTCCCACAAGTTGCCGACGCAACTTGGGTAAAGATAAACAAGGCTTCAGGAACATCATATTCATCCATCAACTTTAACGTCAAAAATATGACTTCACCAGACGGAAGATTCGTCCGAGCACCAAAAAACGTCATATTTGAGGTGAAATATCCAAACACCGATATTATAGGAACCGTCAAATAATGGGAATAAAGAGATATACGGCAAACGCCGACACTACAATAACCAACGCATACAAGGCAAACCTCAGAACAAGAGGAACTGGTTCCAATATGGGACTGGCAGACTCCCTAGAAGTCTTCCACATTTACGGACAAGCGTCATCCTCATCGGCAGAAAACTCCCGAGTCCTTATAGACTTTCCAGTAAGTACATCAATCACCACAGACAGAAGCGCAGGCACTATTCCCGCCAGCGGAAGCGTAAGTTGGTTCCTAAGAGTTCACAATGTTGTACATCCAAACACACTCCCCAAGAACTACAATATGACTATATCTGCAATCTCTCGTTCTTGGGACGAAGGAACTGGACTGGACATGGAAGGTTATACCGATAGTGGAAGTTGTAACTGGACGGCAGCAGCAAGTTCTTCTAGTGGTGTCACTGCATGGACAGCGGCAGGCGGCGACTATCACGCCTCCACGACGGGTTCAACGGTATACTTCGACAACGGAACCGAGGATATTGAAGTAGATATCTCTCATCTTGTTGAAGAGTGGATAAAGGGACAATCTGGCGGAGCAAAGGGAGACATTCATGGCGTAGGCATAAGAATGGAAAACGAGTCAGCACTCTCCTCTTCCTACACAAAGAAGTTCTCAGCAAGGGGTTCTCAATACTTCTTCAAACGCCCGACTCTCGAAGCCCGCTGGAACTCCGCAACAAAGGACGACAGAGGCAACTTCTACTACAGCAGTTCTCTCGCTCCAGCAGCAGACAACCTCAATACACTTTACCTTTACAACTATTCCAGAGGACGCCTCGTTGACATCCCAGGAATAGGTTCAGGCGACAGCATTTATGTAAACCTCTACGCATCAACATCTGATGCTCCATCTGGAGCAAAACTTGTTCTCTATGATGGAGGGACAACCGCAACTGGTTCTTGGGTTTCCACTGGCGTCTATTCGGCAGATTTGGCTATTACGGCGTCAGCGACTGCTCTCACAACTATCCACGATGTTTGGTATTCTGGCTCAGTAGAATATCACACGGGTTCAATAGCGCCAAACTCACTCAATAGTTCTGTTCAAAACTCTGTATCACAAATGGTTATGAATATTACGAACCTTAGAGATTCTTATTATAACAACGAAACTGCTCGTTTTCGACTTTATACTCGTCAAAAGAACTGGAACCCAACTATTTATACTACAGCCATTTCGACACCCGCAAACTATATCGTTGAGAGTGGTTCATTCAAAGTTGTTAGACTCATTGACGACTTAGATGTCGTCGCATTTGGA
>Ga0080013_1005301_pt1 | contig 12119 bp, 18 predicted proteins | sample ETNvirenome_6_85_FD_69236 | JGI IMG/M metagenome (GOLD analysis project Ga0080013, IMG submission 69236) | Marine viral communities from the Pacific Ocean - ETNP_6_85 (SPADES assembly) (version 2) | ecosystem: Environmental > Aquatic > Marine > Oceanic | place: Pacific Ocean | collected 2013-06-19 | reverse complement strand
GGCCGTCAGCGTGATGTTGCCATCGGTAGCAGACGGCGTCAGCGTCACAGCCGGCTGGCTCTCTGACGCCGTGAAGAGATACAGCGGGATCTGGTCGAAGGCGATGTCGGCCACGGTCCAGGTTGAATTGTCGGTGGTCCTCTGGATCTGGATGGGCTGCATGTCTTCATGGAAGAGGAGGAGGGTGTCAGCAGATTGGACCCACCACATATCGCTCAATTGAGCGGCTGCGACGCCATCAGTAACGCCGCCAACGCCAGAGCTAATATCGAGATAATCATTGCCTGATCCATTGATATTTGTCGCCTGTGTTCCTCCCGAAAAGAAGATGTACATCCGGCCCGTCATGAAGACGAGCATATATGTCTGGGTGGTCGAGAAGGTAAACGGGACCAGGCGAAAGCCATTCTCAGGGGAGGCCCCTGATGGCAGCTCGAATATATACTTCAGGCCAGGGCGCCGATCGATGGTGCCTCGAGGGTTGACGATAACATTGCGAGCGCGCTCCAAGGCGCTCTCATATTGCTGGAGATCGACGCGCCCGCGCAGCTCTGGGTTAATCTCTCCGACTGTGAAATTGGTCTGTAGCTTGATGACCCTGCTCATGGATCATCCTGTCAGTCGAGCAGTGATAAGCGGATAATCAGCAATGACTTGTGATGGTGATCCCAGGCTGTCCGTAGCTGCCGCCTGGCGGAACAATCCGCCGCGACCACCCTCTGCCGGGTTGCCGAAAGCCACCCGCTCCCAATGTTGTGCCTTTGTGATCTGGTCGGTCATGGGCTCGGCGAAATACATGGCCGTTGCCGTCTTCAAGAGCTGTATGAAATAGGTCGGCATCTGCGCTTCAGTCGGCCTGAACTGATAGTCGATGACCACCGGCGTCATGTCAGTGACAAGATCCGCGCCCAGAATGTCCCAGCCCGAGTTGAGGGGATGGACGCCTACCGTTGTCGAATTGAACATAGCCACAGGGACGCCGGTGAGGCTGTCGCTGGGCATCGGGTAGGCGTAGGTCCACTCATTGGCCGGCGTGGTCACTGACTGCTGAAGGGCGACCTTCTTCATGGACCAGGACCAGCGATACATCCCGAGAAGCATGTCCCTCACAAAAGGGTACAGGTTCTCGGCGATGCCGCCTCGAGTGGATCCATCACTAAAAGACGCTATCTCGGCAACGCCGAGCAGGATCATTGCGTCTGAAGCAATCTTTACGTCAGTGTCACCCGCCGCCATGTTCGCACCTCCCCGGTCGCCTTATGCGTTGCTACTCGGGCGAGTGCCGGCGAAGTAGACGTAATCGATGCTCAAGACCGTGGAGACCGGAGTGCCATCCTCCGCCGTCACGGCGATGTAGGGGATGAGCAGGGAGGTGGTCGCGACCGCAGTCGTTTCAGTGTGAACCAGGACGCCATCGATGTAGTAGCGGATGTCGCCAGTGGCATCGACCTCCATGCGGAGGATGGTGTAGGTGTCCACAACAGCGGTAACGCCGGAGAGGACATCAGCGGCTGTGGCGACAGAAGCAATAGTGCCAGCATTTTCGGAGGTGCAATACCACCCGTCCACATCGGTCGCCTCACTGTCTTGAACGAAACACGCGGCATTTGATACCGTGAGACCATCATCGGCGATCGCTTCTGACTTGACGGTATGCAGGACCGCCTCGGCGGATCCACTTGCCAGCTTATCGGAGAGACCGACACAGATTGTCGCACCCGTGATTGCCGACGTAGACACTCGAGCTTCCATTACCGTCTTGCCAAGGCTCACCAGGGAGCCCTTCGCCAAGAGGATGAGGCTCATCACCGTGGCGTCAGCAACACCAGCCGTGCCGGCGGTGCCACTGGTCATGTTGACTTTGCCCTCGGGCGCCGTGACCGTTACGGCAGAGGCAGCGGAAGTGCCGCCGCCATTGAAGACAATCCAGTTGTTGGTGGTGTCGATCGCTGCCGCGAGGAAATCATCGAAGATAGCAAAGCGAGCTCGAGGACTCTCAAAATCTGCGAAGTCCATCCGCTGGGCGCCGCCGCCCTTGCCGAAGAGAAGGCTGTCATCAGTGGCGACAGGAACGCTGACCTCATCAAGTTCAGAGATTCTGTTTTGGGATAGTTCTCGAGACATAGAATATTCCTTATGCTGCTGCTTCAGTGGAGGGAGCCCCGACAGCCAACCAGGCGTCGAGGTTGGCACCCGTGCCGCCGGTGATCTCCAGCCTCAATAGCGTTGCCACGCATTCATGATGGGATACGCCATCAGCAGTCTTTGTTGCAAGCGTGTGCCAGGTGGTGCCATCATCGGCTGAACACTGGAGGCTCATTGTCGCAGATCCCCAGGTGCCATCGGCGTAAAAACTAACCGTTGTCAGCGCATCGTCATCGGCGCCCTTAATATCAGGCGTGACTTCGTTCGTGCTGGTCGTATTAGTTTCTTCTGCCGCGAATAATTTGTGAACAGACATAGTCCCTCCTAATCAAGGTAGAGATCGGGGAAGGACAACGGAAGGGAAACCCTTCCCCGACTCAGATCGACTAGGGGTCTAGTCGCTGTCAGTGGTCGCGATCGCAACACCATCGGAACAATCGACAACGCCCGAGGCATTCGACAGGACAAGGACATGAGAATGTACGCGGGTTCCACCAGTGGAGGTCACGCAATAAATCAAGTCGCCGACCGCCAGAACGCCGTCGAGGCTGTTGAAATAACCGGAAGAGTTCACAGTCGCGATAGTGTCCGAGGTTTGGTAGCTCCAAATCTGGGGAGCGTTCCCCTTCATGGATTGACCACCAATTGGGCTGAGACCATCGATTGAATAAGCCATGCTTCAGCCTCCTATTCGCGGGTTGTGAGAATAACAATGCCCTCGTCATCGATGGCAACGGCGCCAGCGGAGAGCATTGCTGTTACAAGCCAGGATGTCTTCTCAGGGATGTAATTGATCTCGGAACGCTGCGAAATACTTTCGCCATAACCAAGAGCATTCTTGTGCCAGGCAAAGCTGGTCCGATCGCTCGAGCCGTCGCTTGCCAAGCCGCCCTCGTCCATGTCGCCAAAGGTCACAAAGGAAAATCCGAGGTACGAATTAACCTCTCCGTTAACTAATGCGCGTACAGCATTGTAGTCAGAACTACCGATCTCGGTTTCACCCAAGAGGGCCGACAGACCATCGGCATGCATCGAGAAGAACCGATCGGCTTTCGGGACAGAGTTGCCGTCCAAGAGGCGCTTGGCCTCACGAATTTTTGCCACATTAAGATTCGTGTCGGTGCCACCGATGTCATTGCCGACCGTCAACGTCGTCGAACTGGCGGCGAGCGCATCGAGCTTGATCTGATCTGCGCGACGGCCAATGGCCCCCGAGACAACCTTCACAAGTTCCTGGCGCTCTTCGTAGTTGACATGGGATTGGTCGAAAATGTCGGTGTATTCTGGTGCCACATAATCCGCGAGGGTAGCCGTGACATTCGTATGCGCCACGTTCAGCGGCACAACGTCAGTCTGCGGAATGCGAGCGGTCGCCTGGCCTTTGCCGATTTTCGGAAACTGGACAGTCGAGCCAACTACGCCCATGCGAGTGCGACACATGCCTTGAAGCTGCTGTTCAGCTTGGTAGGCCTGTTTCACTTCCGCATCGAATAATGTGACAAAATTTGTGGAAAGGCTTGCAGCCATAACTTGTCACTCCAGCAGTTTTCAAAAAACGCTACAGTTATCAGACATTCGCCTGGCTGCTGCTCGGGAGGGGCTCCCGTGAGCTGCGGGTTTTCCCCGCCACCAGGCTGGCCCTGAACAAGGGTTATCAGCCGCAAGAATTAACGATAAGCACAAAATAGAGATGCTGTCAACCGACAATACCCCACATATTGCGTTACATCACCACCCGCTCATCCGGCTGAGTGCCGAAGACCTGCGCGAAAGTCTTCTCCACCTTGGCCCGATACGAGGGGTCAGATCTATACCTGGGATCCTTCACCATTTCGTAGCATTCCAGCTCGGAGGGGAGGGCATCCGCCGCAGGATTGATGTTCACCGGGATGTTTGAAGTGTCGCCATTGAACTTGCGGAGCTTCTGGATGGCGCGAATCCCGTTAGCCGTGCCGCCCCAGATCTTGAACTCCTCGAAGTCGTCAGCTCCCCAGACGCCGGTCTTCACGAGCTTCTGAGCCCACCCGACCTGGTCATCAATGATGGCCTGGGCATTACTGCCGAGGCTGTCCATCTCCGCCTGGTGATTGAAGGCCTCGGTCTCGGCGGCGGCGGTGCCATTCTCGAGAACCTTGGAGGCGAGCTGATTGAAATGCTCTTGGCTGATGCCGGCCTCCTTCGCCCAATCCGCATAAACACTGAGGACAGGATCATCCTCGGCAACGCCGGCATCGTGAGCCACGGCCAGGTCGTATCCTTCCTCAGGCACCTTGTGCAATCCCGCTCGGAATTTACTCTCGAGCTCAACGTAGCTCTTCGACAAAGATTGAACATCGACAACATTGTCTTTTATAAACTTATCAGGGATCCCCTCAAGAATAGGGCTCGCGTCCTCTGACCTGTGGTTGATGACAGTCTCTTCCGGCGTTACCTCGACCTCAGGTGCCGCCTCCGACTGTGCGTTGTCGAGCAGCCCCGAGGCTTCCACCGGCGTCTTGTCTTCTGCTTCTGCCTCTACCATTCCTTCCGTTGCAGCCATGTCACACCTCTCGTTGTAAAATTTTCAATGCGTTTTGAACGCCGATCGACTTCATCTGGATCCCCATCAGGATATCACATGCTTGCCGCGTCGGGTTGGTTGTTGGCGGAACTTCTTTGCGCCGCACGACCTTCTTCGCCGCTGCCTTCTTTGGTGCCTTTGCCATTATCCCTCCTTCGCCCGATTGCGGCGGGCTATGAGCTCGCGGACCAGAGTATTCTGGCCCTCTCTGAAAAACCCGAAGTCCGTAGCGTATCCTGGAGCCCAGGTCGGTTGGTGTAGAAATGCACTTTCCAGCCAGGCGAGAACCTCTTTGCCTTGCGGCGTGTCGAACATCACCGCGATCGACTTGTCTATCTTCGCCTGGTCCGTTGCTGAATATTTTGGCGCTTCCTCCTGGTGAGCGTTGACACCCTCCCAACCGGGATCCGAAATATCGTGTAGATCTGCCATGGTATCCCCCTACTCGACTGTCGGCGGTCCACCAGGATCAACCGGCGCCGCCTGGGCCTGGGCCTGGGCATCCAGGAAGCTCTTGGCGGTCTCAGCGGCGAGCTGCCGCTCATCCTTCGTTGTCCTCAGGTTTATGGGAACGCCGAGCTGATTGGCGACCCAATCGGAGATCGCCTCCATGTTGGCGGTCTGGATCCCCATCGGGCCGAGCTGCGTGGCGATGCCTAGCCATTGCAAGACATTCTGCACCTCGTCTAAATTCTGAGCCTGGGCCAGTGGCGAGACCGGCACGATCTGAACTTCAAGACCATCGATCTTGAGCGGCAGATCAATCAGGCCCTCATCGCCCATGATATCGAGAACGAGGCGCACGAGGGGAACCATGGTTTCGGTGATCATCCGGCCGAAGGCGGATCCAAGGTTGGTGGCCAGCTCGCGCATTCTTTCCACGATCTCTGTAGCGGATCTGGCCGACATATTGTCGGGCGGGAGGCTGTCATCGAGCATGATCTTTTTGATGTTCATCCTGAGATCTTGGATGATGATCTGAGAGAGCTGGATATCTCCGGTCCTGGGCAAGGGTTGCAGCGATGGACCTTGAGGCCCGCCATTGCGAGCCACCGGGATCACGGCGCCTGGCACAATGCGGATTGTCTGAGGATTGAGAACGCCATCATCGATCGCGGTGTAAACGCCGGCGATATTGATGGATGCGTTTTTCAGCACCAGCTCGAGGGTCTTGTTCAGCGTCTTAATGTCGGGCAGGGCGGAGAGCACTGGGCCACGGCCCATGACTTCGCCGGCGATCTTCATAAAGCGGGAGACAATCCAGGGTGATCTCTTCAGCTCACGGTTCACCAGGATATCGGTCTCGGTCTCGGCGGCTTTATACCAGATGTAATAGCGCCACTGCTTGTCGGTGACATCGAAGACGGTGCCTTCCTCGAGAATGATCGGCTCCGTTGGCTTGTCATCCAGGAGCGTTTGCAGCTCCTCGGTCAAAACAGCATCCGGCCAGGTGGTCTCGATATTCTCCGGCGCCGTCTTCACCTTGCGGTAGACGTTTTGCACGTTGCCGTCTGGCCCCTCTTCCAGGGCCAGGAGAAAGGACGGGATCGGCGTAAAGCGGATCCTGTTCTCTTCGTCGCCTGGCTGCACCATCATGGCGCCGGTGCCGATGCAGAGATCCATCAGGAACTCGCCCATCGCCAGGTCGAAATTGGTTTGCCTCAGGATCGAGAAGAACCGCTTGCCGTAAATGTTGAGAGCATTCCGCACCTCATCGGCGCGCTCCTCAGGGATTTCGGTGCCAGGCTGGAGGTCCATCCACTTTTTGTCGGGCGGAAACAATCCAGATTGCATGCGATTAGCAAACCGCTGCGTGGCATGCACGGCGGTCGCATCGAAGACGTTATTGCCCTTCGACTTGCCCTTGGTGCCGGCTTCCCAGGATCCATCATACAGATTGCGCTGGGGCAACGCATACTCGTAGGCAGTCTCATAGACCTCCTTCCACTCTTCCTTGCGGTTCCATGCGGCCTTGGCCCGCTTTCGGAGCTGGCGCGGCGTGAGAGCTGCCATTTACTTCTCCCCCGCCTTGCGTAGAGCTATAGCAGCCTTTCTGGTAGCGTTAAGCGAATAGTGCGTTGGAACGTCAATCCCCGCCAGTTTCTCTGCCTCGGCTATAATCGTTGGGTCTTTTAGATACCAATCTCGATACTCCGGTTTGAGATTTTCTTCCAGTACTGCCCGTGCGACCAAACCTTGCAAGCCAGTGTAAAGTTTACCACCATACTGAACTCCCTTATCATATGCCTCTTGAGCTCTTCGGGCATAGGCTCCAGGATCATCATTGTGTCTACGAGCCCGCTCTATTCGATTTTCTTTGGTTCCTTCTCTACCACCTCCTAGATATTCTAGGATAGCGAGTTCTACATCCCCCTCGTGCCGCTGGAGCTTTGTGATAAATTCCAGAAACATGGCCCGTAGTCCCATCTCCCGGGAATCAAATATCGCATACGTTAGGCCAGATGTAGAGCCGACCCAGGAGTCTATTTCTCCGGCATAGCGAGGCTTACCATCTGCTTGCGCTGTAATGTTTCCAGGATTGTTGCGAATACCTGCGGGTGCTTGCGCTGCTGTCAAAGACATTGGATCCGACAACAAACGTCTTAGCTTCCGCTTGGACGGCGGCTTGGACGGCGGCTTGGGCCTCAATTTTGGACTGCGAACAAAGGCCATCAGGTTGGCTTACGGCCCGGCCCGAGGGTTGTATTCAAGCCGCCCTGTTGCATTGTATCGATGACGCCGAGGGGAGATCCAGCCAAAAGTGGCCGACCAGTTCTGCGAGCTCGAGTGGATGCCGCCCGACGCTGTGACGCCCGGGTCGATTGAGCTGGCGCCGCCGGCCCCGGGTCGGCGACAGCAACGGGTGCCGGCGGTGATGGCGATGAGAATATACCACCCATGTTATTAGGTCTCCCTTGCTCTATCAGGATTGCGGGTCACGCCCAATATGGTGTTTGTGGGGATCCCCAGCGTTGGATCCACGCGGGCCTGGAAGATGAGGCCACGACTGCCGGCAGTGGTACGAGCTCGCCGGCGGGCAGATATTTCCTGCTGCTTTTGTCGTTCTTGGCGCTCGAGGCGCTCCTCCTGCTCTTTCTGCTTTGCAAGCAGCGCGGGGTCAGGCCCCGGTGGGGGAGGTGGAGCTTTCGGAGAGCTGAACAGACCCGACATTAGACAACCTCGAATACATTGCATAGTCGGCGCCATCGGGTCCAAACGACCGGAGGATGCCTTCTTTCTCAAGGTAGAGCGATCGGATCCATTTGTCAGCCCGAGCGTTGCCAGTATGAACGGTTGCCTGAAGGCGAACAAGTTGGAGCTCAGACATTAGTATGTCAATCCACCGCTTTGACGCCCGGTGGAATGTAAAAGCGTAGCGTCTTATAGACATATCTGGGACCAGCCACATTTCCGCCACGCCAGGCCACATGACGATGGCTCCCCAGCAGCAGACAGGCTTGCCGGCAACAACGCCGGTATATGCATAGCCAATCTCGGAATAGCCGGCGAGGACCGCCTCATAGTTGGGGATGTTGTCCAGGTAGCTCTGCTCAAACCTGGCGAGCTGCATCATCTTGAGATGTATCGGCGAGAACGGCACCAGGAAGCGATCGCCCGCCAGGCGGAACTCTTTGTTGAGGGCGGGGATGTCATCGATCAGTCCCATAGATTGAAATCCATCTTGGCAACCGATTGTCCTGCACCGCCGCCTGGTCGCTTGGTCATGTGACGGTGCTCACCGCCGCCGAGCACCAGGTAACCGTAGGCATCGCCAACGTGAGAGTGTTCGTTTTTATTCGGGACATCTCGGAACCGCTCCTGGCCGGCGCCGATCGCAACCCTCGAGAAGTGGTAGCCGCCGGCAAGGCTCTTCCGCGTCCTCGTGCAACGCTTGTCCACCAGGAGCCCCGGCTTCTTATCGATAAAGCGGATCATCGGCGCCGCCATGGCCTCGCGCCTGGTCTTCCAATCATTGGTATGCGTTGGCCTGGCAAGCATGCCGATCGATCTCAGGTGATCAAACGCCGTCACCTCGTAGATCTGATCGCGCTGCATGCCGGCAGGATCTCCCCAGATCATCACGTTGGCTTTGGGAAAGACGCTTTCTAGCTCGGCCTTGAGCTGATTGCCGAAACGCTCGAGGCCCATGTCAAACGTCACCAGCTCATGGATGATGCGCCACTGGCCTGATCGACCGCGCTGCCCAAAGACCGCCGCCGGCGTCAGGCCGAAATCGAGACCGATCTGCAAGGGCAGCGCCGGATCATAGACCAGGCCATCGATCGACATCATGTCGTCATCATACTCCGGCGTGATGGGCCGGCCTTCCTGGACGTAGGTGAACTCGCCCTTGGCGTAGCAGCGGATCCAGTCAAGCCTCTTGCCGCCAACGAGCTGCTCGTAATATCCCTCGGGCAGGTTGTTGAGGTTCTCGCAGACAGGGTTTGTCATCCACCATTTTCCGGCCGATCGAACGAACCCGTTGAACTCAGGATTATCCGGCAGATCCTTCTCCTCGACCTCGAGGACGCCTGGCGGTTGCCGGTGAAATTTCCATGCAAACTTGCCGCCGGGGCTCTCTCCGCCCTCGGCGAGCCTCCACCACCAATGGTCATCATCCATCGGATTGGTGTCCATCCAAATGCCGCGCCAGGTCGGCCCGCCGTCGCTCTGCACTGGGTAGCGGCCCACGCGGTGCGTCAGGCCATCCACGATCGCCTTGGGCAGCTCGCGGGCCTCATTGATCCACGCGCCGGTCAGCTCGAGGCTCAAGAGCTTGCGAACATCTTTTGGCTGATCGAGGGCCAGGAAGATCACCTCGCAATCGATGCCGTGGGCGTCACCCCTTGCCGGCAGCTTGATATGGTGCGTGATCGGAGGCGACCAGTACATCCGGCCCCAGACATTCTCGGGGAACAGCTCGGCCCAGGTCTTGAGGGTGGTGGTCCGCAGCATCGGGTAGCTGTTCCTGACCACAACGAACCTGGTGTAGCGGATCCCGTCGCGAGGGCTCGGCGCCTGTTTGACAGCTCGCAGCATGATCTCCGAGGCGCATGCGTAGCTCTTCCCGCTGCCCACCGGCCCCATGAGGCCGCGAACAAAATCATTCCCCAGCAGAAATTCCCAGACCGTGCGCGCCTGGCTGAAGTCGAGATCTAGCGACGAAAGGGCGTCATCATTCCTTGTCGGCTGTTTCGCCATGGTGCATCCTTTTGGAGACCCACTCCGCATGCCGCTCGCGGTTCCTCTGCGGCTCGGCAGCGGCTCGAGCCAGCCAGACATCATCGACAACGCTGGCAGCTTTCAAAAAGTCAGCAAGGCTCTCGGCGCCCTTCGCCGGCATGGGCATCGGCCCTGTGAATAATCCAAACATCATTTATCTCCTGCCGTTATTTCCTCATACTCGGTTTCGATTACATCCGGCCCGACCATCTTGATGCCGACAACGCTGGGCGCATCGAGATCCTTCTCGCTTTCGTCCATCAAGCCACAGGCCTTGGCGAGCACCTGGAGGATCCTCACCTTATCGTGCAGCTCGATCTCCAGGGTCTCAGTCCGACCGCCCTCCTTGTCGTACTTCACCGTCGATTTGACCTTCTTGATGGCCCTCGTTGCGGTCTCGCTGATCTGATCACTGGCGATGATGCTGACGTTGCCATTGGCATCCCAGGTCACAACGTCAGTCAGATTGGCGAAGCCCATCGCCAGCAACTCGGCGGCAATAGCATCCTTGCTCTGCTCGAGCACCGCCGATCGACCTTTAAGCCGGCGCTCGAGCTCGCGGATCCCGCCGAAACGCTTTACCGGATTAGGACTGCCGGCGTCATCAGCCATCACCCTCACCCATCAGAACGGGATATCGTCATCGAGACCACCGCCTGTATTCGGCCCCTGCTGGGCAGGATCAGGATTGTCACTGAGAGGGCGGCGTACACCCTCTCGCTGACTGCCCTGCTGCCTCTGACTGCCGCCGCCCTGCCGATCCTTATCGTAGGGCTCCATCGCAACCACTCGCACCTCGAGCTCCCCATTGTCGTTCAATGCCGGCAAGGGCAGCGCCTCAAAGCTCAGATTGAACCCCTCGCCACTCTGCCAGGGGAACATCACGCCAACCCGCGTCCAATACGTCTTCCCGTCCTTCCCAGATCGGGCTGTCTTCAGCTCAAAATAATTTGCCATCAGCTTGCTTTCCTTCCGTTTTCAGTTCCACGGCCAGGGCAATATACCCTGCCGCATCCATGTAGTGATCAACATGATCACTGTCTCCCGTCATGATCCGGCACAGCTTCATGTGCGCCAGCATCAAACAGACCTGCCAGGGCTCAATCTCCACCCCAGCAACCCTCGACCAGGCCGCAGCTATCGGCACAAAAGACTGCGTGGCATCACCATGGGTCTCGTGGCGAGGGCCTACAACCGCCTCCATAGCCGCTATAAGGCAATCTCCGCGCTGCATCACAACCTCTCCCTCGTTGCCAACATCTGCCGGAAAAGTGAGAAATATTTTTGTGAGGACCCCCAGAGCGTGGCGGGGAGGCACCCCCCCCAAAGCGACTTTTTAAATTGCGCGTGACGCGCGATGGCCAACCGCTGGAGCTGTGGATCTTGCGGCGCAGCGCCGGCGCAGCACTGGGGGGGTGTCAAGCGAGCGAACGGACGTATGCTCACTTGACGATGCCACTGTCGCCGAGGTGGTGCGGTGCGTCACGGCCAGTCTGGCGCCGAGCTGCGAGCATGCCGGCGACTTTGGCTGCTATCGTCTCAGGGTCAATCCCGGTGTCGAGTAGAGCTCGAGCTGCGGCCACGGCTCGGTCGTTCACCAGCCGCATTTGGCCGTGTGATTTCCTGGCTGCTTCGGCATACGCTCTTGCCACCATGAGCGCCTCAACTAGCTGCTTCTCCTCATCTGGTCCACTCTGGTTACTCTCGCCTGGCTGAAGCGCCTCGAGCGAGCTCTCTGTGGATTCTGGGCTATCTTCAACGACCAGGTCATCGCTCTCGCTGTTCATGACATCGATGAGCTTGTCAGTCTGCATCTCCTCATCGTGGATGATCCGGTAGACGTTTCCCATGACGCGGCGCCATTTGGGATGAGACCTGTGCCGGCTGATCACCTCGAGATGCTTCCGCTTTTTGAGCTTGACCATTGCTTTGTCGATCGAGCCTTGGCTGCACTTGAGCCTGGCCTTGATGGTTGATTGGTTGGGCCAGGCGAAGCCTTGATTGTTGGCGAAGCATGCGATGCAAGCGAGGATCCTGATATCGGCATGAGAGAGCGATTGATCGAGGATGGCTTTGGTTGGCACTCGAGCGAACCATGATGGCATGTTGTCGTTTCCGCCGAAGTCCTTTTGCTTTGTCATTTGAGTGCTCCTTCGATGAGGCCCTGGACTGAGCTCTTTGGCTTGAGCTT
>Ga0080013_1005300_pt1 | contig 12120 bp, 17 predicted proteins | sample ETNvirenome_6_85_FD_69236 | JGI IMG/M metagenome (GOLD analysis project Ga0080013, IMG submission 69236) | Marine viral communities from the Pacific Ocean - ETNP_6_85 (SPADES assembly) (version 2) | ecosystem: Environmental > Aquatic > Marine > Oceanic | place: Pacific Ocean | collected 2013-06-19 | reverse complement strand
GCAACCGCACGACTTGGAAGCACGATAGATTTATCAGGAGCAACGGTTACATTGCCAGTTGCATCGGTGACTTCCCATGTTACAGCTGGCAATTTCAAATTAGATGATTTAGATTCGCCAGACGATAATACTGATTTGGATTTCTCTACATCTGCACACGGTTTGGTTCCAAAGTGTACAAACACTAGTAATTTCTTAAAAGGTGATGGCACTTGGGCGTCACCTGGTGGTGGAATAGCGAGTCTTGTTGCTGATACCACACCAGAGCTTGGGGGCGATTTAGACCTGAATTCTAATGATATAACCGGAACCGGGGGTATTCCTGCTGGAAATCTAACAGGTTCTTTACCAGCAATTAGTGGAGCGAGTCTTACTGGTTTGCCAGCACCTACAACTGCACAAATGCCAGCAGGGAGTGTGATACAGGTTGTGACGGCGACCTACTCAACTAACACAGTATTCAGTTCGACCTCCTATGCCAGTAGCGGGCTTTCTTGTTCTATTACACCAGCATCATCTTCCAACAAAATTTTAATTTTGTATTCAGGAATGTGTCGGGCACACGCAAATGCAAGCCATGATGCCCCCCGACCCATGAGCATTAGAATTTATCGAGTTACCGATACAACTGCAATTATCACACAAAATACAAACGAAGTGATGGTGAAAACGGATACTGGGGTGACCAAGGAGGGAGGATGGGCATGGACGCAAAGTTTTTGTACCTTGGATAGTCCATCAACAGCGTCATCGGTGGAATACCGTATTGACGGAAGAGTGGATAACACCGCTTATAGGCTGTCAATGAATAGTCAGGGTTCTGATTCAACATTAACTTTATTGGAGGTAGTGGGATGATAACAACGGCCGACGCATTACAATCACTAAAACCAAAAGCAGAATGGGTATTGCGAGGTGATGAACTTGAATGGCACGATTTAGTACAAACAGAACCTACTCAAGCAGAAATAGATGCAGAGATTATTGTACTCCAAGCAGAGCATGATGCGACCCAATATCGACGAGATCGACAAGCTCGATACAATTCTGAACTGCCAATAGGCGATCAGTTCGATGCAATCCTGAAAGGATTTAATCAACTCCGGTTCGACGGTCAGGATTTACCAGCTGACCTCGATGAGGTTATCGGCATCTGGCTTGGAATCAAGTCAGCAATCCCAAAAGAGGGTTCTCACTAGGCTGGTCATAATATGAGCTATCTCGGAAACGCACCACGCTTCGGCGACTACCCTGTCAAGACATTCACAGGCAACGGGTCTCTTACCTCGTTCTCGCTAGACCACAGCGTCCCATCCGACGCCTCGATCATCGTCTTCATTAATGGTGAACGCAAACCCGTTGGCTCGTACACTGCCGCAGGAACATCCACGCTAGACTTCGGCGCGGGCAATGCCCCGGCCAACCTAGCCTCCATCGAGGTAGTCCATCTTGGCTTGGAAGCCACACTAAACACTCCGGCAGATTTAAGTGTCACTACTGGAAAGATTGTCGATGACGCTGTAACTGCTGATAAATTAGCCAATTCGATTAACACCGAAATTGCCGCTAACACTGCCAAGACAGGAATTACAAGTGGGCAGGCAAGCGCCATTACAGCCAACACTGCCAAGGTAACAAACGCTACACACACTGGCGATGTAACAGGTTCAACGGCCCTTACCATAGAAGCAGGTGCTGTTGATATAGCGCATCTATCAGCCACAGGTACACCCGGTACTAATTATCTTAGAGGGGATAATACTTGGGCAACACCAACAGATACTAATACCACTTATTCAGCGGGTGCAGGACTTGATTTAAGTACCACTACATTTTCTGTTGAATCTGATTTAAGAAGCGATGTTCAATATATAGGTCAAGATACTAATGATTATTATCATGTAAATACAACATCTCACGATTGGTATCTTGATGGTGTATTAGATATGAGGCTTGAAAATGATGGTGATTTACACGCTGATGGTGATGTTATCGCCTACTCTACAACAACTGCCTCAGATAGAAAATTAAAAGATAATATTACTACTGTTGAAGATGCTTTAGATAAAGTTAAACAATTAAATGGTGTTGAGTTTACTTGGAAAAAAGATGGTAAGAAGTCGGCAGGTGTAATTGCACAAGATGTTGAAAAAGTATTACCACAAGCAGTTAAGATTGTTAAAGATTTGAACTCTAATGATGAGTATAAGACAGTTAAATATGATGCTCTTATATCAATATTAGTAGAATCAATTAAGGAGTTATCAGCGAGAGTTGAAGAGTTGGAGTCTAAATAATGGCATTAGCAAGTAGTGGACAATTAAGTCTAGGTAATATTGCTGGTGAATTTGGTGGTTCACCACCTCACGCTTTAAGTGAATATTATGGTAATGGTAATGCTTCCGGTTCAGGTGAGATTAGAATTTCTAATTTTCACGGCACAAGTTCTTCAGTTAGTATTGAATATCTCGTAGTAGCTGGTGGTGGTTCTGGCGGTCACGATAATGGTGGCGGTGGCGGTGCTGGTGGTTATCGCACATCCACTATAGTTTTTCCTGCGGGCACTGGTGCTTTAACAGTAACTGTCGGTGGCGGTGGAGCACAAGCTACAACTAGTAGTGCACCGGGTAATAATGGTAGTAATTCAATATTTAGCTCTATAACATCAACAGCCGGAGGTGGTGGAGGTTCAGATGCTAACGGAAGTCATGGTGCTGGACGAACAGGTGGCTCTGGTGGCGGCGGTGGTATGGGTGGTGGTACTAGACACGGCGGTGCTGGAACAGCGGGACAAGGATATGCTGGTGCCGCTGGTGCTAATTACAACTCTGGTGTTGGTGGCGGTGGTGGCGGTGCTAGTCAAGCAGGTGATCCTTCTCACAACTCAGGTGACCCCGGTAATGGTGGTAATGGTACTGGTTCTTCAATAACAGGTACTGCTGTAACTAGAGCAGGTGGTGGTGGTGGTGGAGGCAATGGTGGTAGTACTGCCGGTTCTGGAGGTGCTGGTGGAGGAGGAGACGGTAAAACTGGGGCCGGAATAACTGGTGATGCTGGTACAACTAATAGTGGTGGCGGTGGTGGTGGTGGATCATCAGGTGGTGGCACCCCCAGAGGTGGAGCTGGTGGTTCTGGAGTAGTTATATTAAGAATGCCAACTTCTGGTTATTCAGGCACTACAACAGGTTCACCAACAGTAACTACAGATGGTTCATATAAAGTTTTAGTATATAACGGTTCTGGTTCATATACTGTATAGGAGATATAGATGGCACATTTTACAACTTTAGATGAATCAAATATTGTTACTAAGGTAGAAGTCATTGTCAATGATGTAATCCTTGATAGTGATGGAGTCGAACAAGAACAATTAGGTATTGATTTTTTAACTGAATTATATGGTGCTGGAAATTATGTACAAACTTCTTATAATGATAATTTTAGAAAACAATATGCAGGTAAAGGATACACATACGATGTTACAAAAGATAAGTTTATAAGACCACAACCATTCCCCTCTTGGTCTTTAGATGAGAATGATGATTGGCAACCACCAGTAGTTAAACCAGATGATGGTAAATATTATGTATGGGATGAAGAAACAACTAGCTGGAAAGAGAAGGAAGTCTAATGGCAATAGTAATTAACGGAATCAAATCAGCAATTCCAAAAGAGTAATGGACTTATCAACCGCTTTCGATTCCATACTAGCAATTCTGCTGATAATTTTATCGGTCGGGATACGGCGGTTTTATATTCTTGTCGATCAACTCAGGCGGGAGGATGCAACACTCCATGACCGCATCACCAAGGTGGCTACGAGCTATGCACAAAAACATGATTTAGAAAAGATGGAAGAACGGATAATATCGCGGATTGACACTTTCGAAGAAGCGTGCGGCAACTGTCGCAGAGGATGGACTAAATGAACATTAAAGAACTTTACAAAAAAATTCCAGAAAATCAGAGGTGGGTGCTATGGCTGTTCGCTGGAGCAGTGCTACTATCGCTACTGGTTCGCTGTTTCTGACAGCTTGTTCCAGTTTTCCCATTGCTTCCATTCCGAAAGGGACGGTGGCAGGGGTGTCTGCTGGCTTTGGTGCATTGCTTAGTGGCCCAACGGGCGCATTGATAGCAGGCACACTTGGGAGCATAGGTGGAGACATGATGATTCCAGAGGCCGCTCCTGTCTCAGATTTCTGGAGCTTGCTTGGGCGAGTCATTGAAATTGGTGGTTATGGGCTGATCTTGATTGTGCTTGTGCCTTTGATTTTGGGTTGGTTTTTGCCAACGCTAAAGAAGAAAAAATGAAAACAATGCCCATGAAACGCCTGCCCCAATTCCTTAGAAGTTTTCTCGAACCAATCCCGGCAGAGGATGGTGATTACATTTGTTACGAATTGAAACCAGTTCGATACACATGTATAGACGGGAAGTTTTATAAAGAGGGTGAAGAACCTCTCCCGGCTAATTATGGTGGAACGGATTAGGGACGACCAAAGATTGGCCATGTGTCCTAATACCGCTATGAATTGCTATGAGGACAATCTCCGAACTTGCTGAGCTACTTAATTGTAGTGAATGGGACGTCTTCGAGAAGGCTTTCGTACAAGAGTTCGGTGTTTCAGACAACGGCGATATAGAAACTTCTTACAACAGGTGTTTGGAGACGGGGGTAATCCCATCATGGGTGGTGTCCTTTATTAATGAATATCCAGAAAACCTCTGGGAAACCGCCGCCTCTTGTAGTATGTGAGTGGCTTGACGCATATACTGTAGCCGGATGGGAGAATCTTGACCCCTCCGAGGAGCTAACGACAACATACGGATTATTAGCTTATAAGGATAGAAAGTGGGTTGTATTAGCCATGACGCATTGCCCCGGTAAAGACGAAGGATACTTCGGCAATCTCTGGTACATCCCGCGATCAGTGGTTCGCTCAATCCGAACTATAGATCCAGAACAAATGCCCCGCCCCGTGGTCTCCGACCCTCCCTCCGCACTCCCCCCAACAGGAGATCATGTGGGCGGCGGCTCTACTGAATAATGAAATGCGCTAAATGCGGGACAAAGATAACTGAAGAAAATCGTGCCATTCGTTCCGGGGGCGGGATACGCGGAGATTGTAGACCCTGCCACAACCGCCAGATGAAGAAGAATTATTTTGCGCAGAAGAAAGATAACCTAAAATTCATTACCCAAATAATGCTACGATCAGCAAAGAGGCGATCAACATTACGTGATATCCCGTACTCCTTAGACACCCCTTGGCTTCAGAAAAAAATGAAACGTGGGGTATGCGAGGTAACAGGATTAAGGCTTGAAGCATCAGCCATACGGAGTGAATCAGGGGGACATAGCGGATTTTTTGCTCCCAGCCTTGATCGAATTAACTCTAATCTAGGATACACGAAACGAAATACGAGGCTCGTTATTTGGGGTTACAACCGAGCTAAAGGTGGTAACACAGACAGGGAGGTACAGATGCTCGCATACGCTGTATTAAAGGGACGACTATGAAGCCAGAACAGGCTATAAAAGCTATTGACTCACTCAGAAACGGGAAGGGTTGGGCTTATTTGAAAAGCGTAATGCAGGATGAGATTATCCGCGCCGCTTATCAATTAGCCGACAATCCCAACATGACTGAAAAGGAAGTCGATTTTAGGCGAGGGGCCATGTGGGCTTCACGCCAACTGATAGACCTACCGGACAAGTTGTTTGCTCGACTCGAAGGAGAGGTCGCTCTTAATTCCGCCAAGGCCGATATAAAGGAGACCAACTAATGGCAACAGATGAACAAAAAGTAGATGAACTAGCATCCCGCGCAATGGGACTAGAGCCGCAAAATCCCGCTATACCGCCGGAAACTGCCGCACCAAGTGCTAAAGCTCAGGATAAAGATTCCCCTACAACAGCCGAAGAGAAAGCCATCAAGCAGTCCAGCCCTGTAACTGAAGGTGACAAGATGGGCGCTGATCCAGTCACTTTCAAAATCGGGGAGCGAGAGCTAACCGAGAAGCAGATCGCTTCCACAATGGATAGATACAAGGCGTTGAATTACCAAAACGCTCAGATGAAGCCAGTAATGGAGGTTATGAAACAGCTTCAAGCTAAGTATCAAACAACACCAGATCAACTGGCTAAGGCCATTATGGAGATCGCTGAGTCTCCGAATATCTCCCAAGCCAGCGCGGCAATGGCAGGCGCTCATGAAGGGAACATCGACGTACCTGATGCTGATGCCGTTGCTGATAGATATCGAAGATGGGAAGAGGAGAACTCAGCAACCCTCCCACCGGGCTTTGAGGAGATAGGCCCGACAATGCAAAGGCTGGCTAACATGAATATGGAAACCCAAAACATGTTACGCGCAGTCCTTGCCCACAGTGACGGTGCAGTCCAAGCCGCCGCTCAAGCCAATCAGGAATCCCAGCAGAGAGAAGCAAACAATATGCAACGGGCTATTGCAAACAATCTGGATCGCGCTCAACAGGTATTCCAGATGACTGATGAAGACGCAATAGCTTTCAAAGACTTTGCGGAAGATCGCGGATACACAATGGAAGATTTCCTTGACCCCGATCTTCTAGTTAATGTTGTCAGGGACTTCCGAAATATGGGAACCGAGCCTGAATTAGCACAACTCCGAGCGCAACGAGAACGACGACAAGCCTACTCCGGCTCAATCGGATCAGGTGCCGCAACAGAATCTGCCGCAACCGCTTCCGCTGAACCAGAAGGCCAGACTGATCTGAACCGTCTTGCTGAGCAGATCCTTTCTCAGAGAAACCAGACAGCATAGTAGTATTTCTTTAATTAGGGACGACATAAAACAAATTGTTGTTCACAATACGCTTATAGAAGCGCTACGGCCCTTCTCTTTTCGCAGGTGCGATGGATATTCCGCATAGCGAGCCAATGTAAAAAACCGATTAACATTCCTATTAAGGAGACTAAAGAGTAATGTCTACTCCAATCCAAGGTCTTCGTGGTACGGGTGAATTCGATACCGATTTTCGGCCCAAGAACTATCGTGAACTTTTCACACTCTTGGAGCCAAATGGCTCGGCACCGTTTAATGCTCTACTTGCGATGGCTAATTCAGAAAGCACCGACGACCCGGAATACAAAAATTTTCGGGACGAGATGCCTGAGCGCACGCTCAAAATTAATAATAGCGGTGGCTATAACACAACTGCAACTGCTCTCGTGGTCGATTCGGACGCCAATACGAGGTTCGTTGTAATTGGCGCTCTGTTGACCAACCTCACCACTGGCGAAGTGATGCGTGCTTCTGCTAACTCCAACCCTGCTGTTCTGACAGCTATCACTGTCGAGCGGAATATTGGCGGCACTTCGCACTCTATTGCTGATGATGCTGATCTAGCTATTATCGGCTTCGCGGCCGAGGAAGGGGCAACAAGTCCAATCGCAGTATCGTTTGACGCTGTTGTCGTCAGTAACTATTGCCAGATTTTCCGTACGGCATTCAAAGTCACCAATACGCTGAAATCAACCTACCTCCGCACTGGAGATAAGGAAGATGAGGTGACGACGAAAGGCTTACGGATGCACATGATGGATATCGAACGTGCAATGATCTGGGGCAAGAAACACGAAACAGGCGGTACAACCGCTCAACCTACCCGCTACACTGGTGGCTTGCTCAATTCCATCACGACCGTCATTGATGGTAGCGCAGGCGCTCCCGGATATGTGAATGGCGTTATCAGCGAAGATCAGTTTGATCGTGAACTGATTGAGACTATCTTTGCGTTTGGTAGCAAGCAGAAGGTCGCCTTCATAGGCGCTCGCGTTGCAAGCAACCTACAGAAGATAGGCAAACAACGGTGGAGTCCCACGCAGGTTGAAGGCTCTTACGGAGTCTCCATGACCCGCTACGCCACCTTTGCTGGTGACCTGCTTGTCCATGTACACCCGCAGTTCCGCATGATTCCGGGCATGGAAAACTCGATGCTGATTGTCGATTTCCCATTCACCCGTTATCGCTACCTCGCCAATCGCGACACCCAGTTACTCAGGGATCGTCAAGCGAACGACGAAGATGCGGTGAAGCATGAGTACCTGACCGAATGTGGTCTGGAACTCCTGCAAGACAAGGTTCACGCCTACATCAAAAACTGGAGTGCCCTAACCTAATAGGGACGACAGTTCTCCCGTAAAGGGTTAAAAAGAGGGGGCTGAAATGCCCCCTTTTTCTATGGAGAACCTGATGTCAAATAAAAAACAAAAAGCCAGCCCGAAAACCAAAACAGCCCCGAAAGAAGAGGCCGTATTACCTGATGAAATAGAGATCGAATTCAAGTACGTCTCTAAAGAAAAGGAGGGGATGTTCAAAGTTCTTTACCCCGGCGGAGGGTGGAGACCATCAATGATGGGCGATGGCCGACTTATGTGGACGATAAGCGCATCCGAGAAGGATCGCTTTGAAGCACATCACCATTTCCAGATTGGAAGGATCATCCCTCATCATGGCTGATGCCCGTATTTCCACGCCGCATATTAAGGACGGCAATGCTCAACTTGAATCCCTGATCTTCTCAGCATTAAGAAGGTTTGGTGATTTCGCGCCAGACACATCAGACGGTCACCTGATGAGCATGATGCTTGAGTTCGCGAACCTCACTGTTGATGAGGTTCGCAACCACCCCTACTGGGATGATACCCAACTGGATTACTACACCGCCGTTTCTGAATCAGGCGCTGTACCAGACAATATCATGATCGCTGGCTTACTCACCCAATACGCCCTTCAGCAAGCGTCAGACAAAGCGCAGATGTTCACGATGCTTTATTACAAAACGCTTAATCAAGAATTATGGAACCGTCTCAACACCACCAACACCACGGATGGTGGCGGTAATCGAAGCCCAGCCCTTCAGGTAAGACCGATGGACTCACCCATAAACCAGTCCATTATTACGGGACAAGAGAAAGCCACAACCTAACATGGCTAGTAAGACCAGTTCGCCTACTGGCATTAATAACACTAGGACGGTAATCTATGGTACGTTTTCCGGCTTAGATACGTCTAGGCACGAAACATCTCTTGATACCAGCAAGTCATTGCACATGACGAAACTGGAAAACGGATACTGTGATTTCCAGGGGCAGATTGTCAGAGAGTCCACAGCGCATTTCAGGAAAGGTAGTTACCCTATCGTCCAAATGCGGTTCTTGGATAAAGACCATCTCGTATGGGCTGAGCAACGTGGCGGGGGCATCTACCTAAATAACGATAATGAAGACGAACTCGAAGCCTACGCATCGAACTCTCTGGTAAGTAGCACTACATTCAATCGAAAGGTACATTTCACATCTCGATTACAAAGATCATTCAACTATGACGGTATCGTTTGGGTTCGCAACCAATCGTTCGCCATGAACGAGATCATGCGTCCCGCTTACTTTAGCGCTGTCCAAAGAAGGATGATCGCCGCTGGTGTTTCAGGTAATGAGCAAATTGTTTATCTATCTCATGTAGATAATCATGAAGTGTGGGCGGATGATGAAGCGCCAGATAGTGCTGACGCCCTGCGAGGCGGCAAAATAAATATCTCTAATATCGTTGGCTCAGCCGGACGAATCACAGGTATAGCCCCATTCGAGCAAACCAAGCTCGCCATCTTTACTGAAGACAGAACCTTCATTTACGATATAGATCCAGATATAGCTAAATGGCTTCTCGATAACAGGGCATCCATTAACATTGGCTGTGTCTCCCACAACACCATTCAGTCGGCTGGCTCCGACCTTCTCTATTGCTCTCGTTCTGGTATCCACACAGTCCATCGCTCAGAAGATAACGGCATCTTGTTGATGAGCCAATCTTTAAGCGACAAGGTAGAAATTCTCTATCGATCCTTTCTTTCCCAAGTGGATGATCCAGAAACCATCAATGCTGTTTTTGATAGAGACAATAAGCAATACCATGTTTACTTTCCAATTTCTGGCGGTATTACAACGCAACGACTTACCTTAAATCTCAACACAGAAGTAAAGGAGGGAAGGATTAAGTGGTCTACAGGCACTTATCTAAACGCAAGATGCGGAGCGTTTTACGGAGGGCAACTCGTTGTTGGAACCGGGGGTGGCGCTTTCAATGTAGACAAGCCAGAGGATATAAACCCAGATTCAGTGGCCCCAGAGATGACGGCTGTGTCTCCAATTCTATGGCTCAAGGATATCGAGAACACGAAAGAATCTCAGAGCCTCACAATAATTGCATCCGGCCCCGGCGAAATAAAGGTCGAGGCGCTGAATGAGGAAAACAAACAATTAGCCTCTTGGGTCATGGAGATCGATGGCGACACGGACGACAACCGCTATATCGGCGTGCCATTATCCAAGCAATATCATCGTCAATTTAACGCCAGATTCAGAGGCTTACGACTTCGCTTTACAGCGAAGTCCAAAGGGCTGGTTCGGATCGTTGGCTTCATCGTAAAAATGAGGTAATCGCATGGCTCGCCTTCGCCAACAGTACCCAAACAACTACCTAACTTCGGGCAACATCAGCACCGAATTTGAGAACCTAGTCAGGTATCTCAATGTTGGGGAACTCGGCAACAAAACACTCGGAGAACTTTTAACTGTCCTATTTGATAGTGATGGTGTATTCCAAGGCCCAATCGAAATGCGCCTTGATTCCACACTCGGCCTTCAATACAGGGTAGGCACCTACGCTGGCGCTGAAACCGGATGGATCACCTTATCAGATATCGCATCCTTGCGAGGAACACCAGGTGCGGATCTTGGTACGATTGGCGCTCCGATCTTGTATTCTCGGCAAGACACAGTCGTAACATCGAGCCAGACCATTTTTGATTACGCACATGTATCGACAGATGAACTTCTTGTTTATAGGAACGGCTATCTAAAACGAGAAGGTAGTAGTCATGATTACACTAAAAGCCACACAGCAGGAACAGGAGGCGCAGGCGCAGTAACCTTCACCACTGCCGTACCCGTCAATGACACGGTATCAATCTACAAAATCCGCGCCGACAATATCACTGGATACACCAGAACAGACACGGATGTTGTGGCGCCTGGTCAGACTGTATTTCCATTTGTCCATGATGCAGACACAGTCCTTCAGGTTTATGAAAATGGTATCCTTCAGAGAGAAGGTGGCGGAAATGATTACACCACGAGTACATCATCTAATACGGTAACCTTCAATTCAACTGTCTCCGCCAATGACCTAGTATCTATTGTAACGGTAGAGAACGTGGGCAACACGGTTATATCTGGCTTGATGCTGGAATCCCGATATACGGACACCTCAAGTGGCCTGATCGACTACGCAAAACTATCCATCGCCGCCGACCAAATCCCGCAAGCCAAAGTAGACGGTCTAGTTGCCGCACTTGCTACATCAGCCACTTTAACGATTGCGGGGACAGCCCCAGTAGGCCCAACTACAGGCGACCTTTGGCACGACACTTCAATCACACCAAACGAACTGAAGTTCTGGAACGGCACATCATGGCTCAGCACAGCTGCTGAACAGTCTATCCCGACATTCGCCACAACTAATGCACGCCAATATCTTCAGGTAACACAAGCAGGGACAGCGCTCCAGTGGACTGATGTAGACCTTACTTCGCTCGTTCCCAAAACCTACATGGGCGCCGCGAACGGTGTTGCCTCTCTCGACTCTGGTGGACGGCTACCCAATACCCAGTTACCCACAACCCTGATTACGGACAGCATCTATCACAAGCTCTCCGGCAATGTCACAAACGCAGATTACGTAATTAAGCGTATGTTCAAAGACCACATCCAAGTAGTTGGCATGAGCATACGTACAGGAAGTGGCACCTGCAATGTTCAACTAATGAAAGGTGGCGTACTCGCAGATCAAGCACGACCCGCTGCAGTTGCGACTGTCGATAGCACATTTGCAACAGCGGTTGACATTGACGCATCAACCGGAAGCCTAACCCTTGGCTTTCAAGTAACGGGCGCTTCAACCCCAACAGATCTCGAAGTCACCTTCGCTATACAGGCGCTAACTTAATGGCAATAAGAGAAGTAACTCCTGAAGACCTGAACAAACCCGGCTATCTCGTAGAGATGGTAGCCCTTGG
>Ga0080013_1005299_pt1 | contig 12121 bp, 15 predicted proteins | sample ETNvirenome_6_85_FD_69236 | JGI IMG/M metagenome (GOLD analysis project Ga0080013, IMG submission 69236) | Marine viral communities from the Pacific Ocean - ETNP_6_85 (SPADES assembly) (version 2) | ecosystem: Environmental > Aquatic > Marine > Oceanic | place: Pacific Ocean | collected 2013-06-19 | reverse complement strand
ACTCAATGACAAGATTTATAATGGAGCTAAGAAATGAAAGGCATAACATTAAACTATGCTTTAATCTTTGCTGTAATTCTACAGGCCATAGGATTGATATGGTATGTATCCAAACTTGACAGCAAGGTTGAAACGGTATATGAATTCTATCAGGAAGAATCTCAGAAATCTGTTGTGGAAACTCAGGTTAAAATGAAGTTTGATCTGGCTCTCGTAATGAAAGAACTGCAATCCATCAAGGAAGATATAAAAGAAGGCAAGGATAAATCAAAAGAGATTATGGCGCAGCATGGTAAGATCTTTGAACTTCTTCAGGGTAAGGTTAAAATTCCTTCAGGATACAATTATCAGTGAGTACAACAGGACTGCTGATATATGGCATCATCGTGGTTATTGGTCTGGGCATTATTTCTTGTATCATTGATAACCCTCCCTCTAAATAGGGATGTCTATCTGGCAAACTCTTTATATAGAATTCTGTGTGGAGGATAGTAATGAATAAAACAATTAATATTGGTGAAGGTCGAAACAATGTGGAGATCCATCAGACAATAGCCAAGCCAGATACAGGACCAAGTGTTGCCGGAGTAAGCCTCACTACTGGTTATGGATGGGGTATGGATGTATCCATCATACTGGTTATTGTAGCTTTGATGTATGTTGGTAAGAAATGTGTGGACAAATGGGCCTTGAAAAGCTAAATCCATTTAAACGAGCTAGGAGGGGTGCTACAGACGTATCTCCTGTTTTGGGCTACTACCCTACCAGAGATGTCCAGCATAGCCTCTCCTGATAGCTCTCAGGCGGTATTTTTGCAGCCTTCTGATGAAAAGGTAGGCTATTCTACCTAAATTGCATTTCATCTACATGCTTTCGGTTATGTTGATCTATTTCATCCTGTATTTCATCTACTCGGTCTTCCAGAGTTCTGATCGTTGTATGAATATGTCCGGTATCATGTGGCTGTATCCTCTTCTCCAGTATCCGTATCTCCTTCAGAAGAAAGATCATGTGTTCTGTCGGGTTCTTCATCGTCTTCTCCATCATTGTTATAAAAATCACACTTTGAAACAAGATTCAATACTTTCTCTTCACCAAGTACATTGAGATAACCAACGATAGCTGACTCCAGTGTATCCCTGTCAGTAAATCTGGCAGTATCAGAGTTGGCTCCTCTTACTCTGGATAATAATTCAAGTGCCTTGATTGCACTGTTGGTATGTCCATTGGCTTTTGCAAATGTATACTGACTTTCAATCTCTTCAATAACATTTACATCTGTCTCCAGTTCCTGCTCAAGTTCGTGTACTCTATCAACTACTTCCTGTAACTGAATTAGTCTATAGCCCTGATTGTTTGCTGATCTGGGTGCATAACCAGCAGCCTTTGCCGCTTCAGTGGCATTCCTGTGCAGTACATAGGCTTGAGCAAATCTTTCCTGTTTATCATTTAACATAATAATTTAATATTCCATTAAGTAATATAACAATTGAAACAGAATTAATAACAATCAACGCATGATCATTCCAGAGCATGGCAACAATAAACCATCCTGTAACTCCGACAACATCAAAAAATAAATTTAAAGGATATATATTACTAGCTGTTAATGTTATTCCAGTAAGAAGTATTATGGAAGCCGTCCATTTTATATACCAATCTACTGGTTTCTGTAACAGAGCTTTTTTGATAGAGTTGTTCATGTCTTATTTCAGACGCTTCATATTGTTTCTTGCTACACCCCTGAACTTCTCTGCACTTCGAGAGGCTGATAGTCCAAGCAGGGCTATTGTCAGACTGATAAGTCCTTCAGTGGGAATAAGAGGCACCGTAAGAGTTGAATTTGTCACGGCAATAAGCCATATCGCTATTGGTTGCAGGACAAACTGCCATGCCAGACCAAAACAGCATACCCACATGATGCTTGGTCTTGCTCCAGCTACAAATAGACTGGGATGTTTTGCCTGTTCTATATTCGCCTGTGCTTGAGCAAGATCCAGGGAAATGACCTGTGATTTTATCTCAGCTTCAAGCTTTGTTTTAAGATCCTTGTCTTCAACAAACTTGTCAAGAACCTTGCCAGCCACTCCAATGACTGATTCAGCAATTCCAAATACCATTAGTTAGACTCCTCTCTCTCTTTGAGTTCAATTACTCTTGGATACTGATCTATTCGATAACCTCTTGTTAGAAACTCATCTGTCTTTGCATCGACTGTATCAGCAAAAACATATGTGACCAGCCTGGGAAACTGTCTGCTTCTGTGTGCAAGAAACTGTAACCAGTCACCCGGACTGAATACTGATACGTGTACATTCGTACCATCCCTGAATGTCTTGAGTGCTTCAAAGCAGGCCACATTAATAAAGACCATCTTCCGTGCATAGGAAAAGATTTCATCTATGACCCAACCAAGATCACTCTCAGGTATGTGTTCCAGAACATCTGTACATATGACTGCATCTTTTTTATGAACAGGAAGTTTTGAGTGTTCTTCATAGGCTGGATCAAACAGTTCATAACTGTCAAGATTCCAGTATTCAGGAAGAGGGTTGTCAATCTCTTCTGTTATGTCCCTGAAGCTGTCGGTATACAAATGTCCCTTTCCACTACCATAGTCCAGTATGCTCTTGCATTCATTACGCTCAAGATATCCTTTTATTATATCTACAAATTTAAGAAGGCTTCTTCCATTGAACATACCCTTTCCCATAAGATGAAACTCTTCATAGTTTTTTATATATGATAAATAGTTTTCAGATGTATTGTGTCTGCTTGTTTCCGGGTCAGGCTTGATCATGTCAGACATCGTAATACCCCTTGAATGCTGATCTCTTCTCCTGCTGTTCCTTTATCTTCCACAGATCTGCCACCATTGTATCTTCCCCATGAAAGGTAAGAACACCATCAAGACCGGGATCATTGAATATCTTTTCACAATCCTGTGCCATTGCCAGAAGTTCTCCTGTAGTCCAGTATGACCTGTCCTTTACATTGACCTGAATATACTTTGGCTTTGGTGTTTCACCACCATCTATGTCACCAGTAGTTTCGGTCTTCTCCTCATCAGTTGGCTCTTCCCTGCAACAGTCAAAACCAAAGAGATGTATCTTCCTGAATCCCATTGTATGCAGAAGACCAATGCTACGCATGGCAGCACACGTACCACCTGTGATGAGTGTGGCACCTTTTGGAATACCAAGTTCTTCATTAAGCTTGACCTGCTGGTTCTGTATGGCCACACCCTGATCAGCTTCATCCCTGAGAGAATCAGTATAGGCATGCCATCCCCACATACGGGCATCACTATCAATGAGAAAGTTTGTCACGGAAGGATCAGTCATGGAGGCCACAAAGAAGTTTGTCTCAGGATCAAGATCAGCAAACAGATCTTTACGGATAATATTGTGTGTACTCTTTCCTGTTATGGATCTTGGATCAAGAACAACACACCCCCACGGTTTGATGTTGTGTTTCATCAGGGCTGGATATGCATGTTTGACAGTAACAACCTTGCAACCCGGATGCTTCTTGATAAAAGCCTTCAGCTTTTTATAGTCTGTGTATGGTCCTGCCGAAACAATAACACCAGTTGTATTATGAGGTACATGTTTCTGAACCCATCGATCAGACTCAAGAAGTTTCATGTTGGTCTGGATATTGTTTTTTATATAATCTTTTGGAACACAGTCTCTGGGATGTACAACAATAGGTACACGTTTCAGATCTTCAGGAATATTATCTAGCTTTGGATCATGAAGAAAGACTGCCAGATGTGTATGACCACCTACAGCTACCTTATCTCCAGAAGGTAATAAATACTTTCTTGTGGTTGACTTTTCATCAAAGTTAGTCCAACCATCCTCTGTTGTTTCCTGTGCGTCTACCTTCTTTGTAGTAACACTATCAAAGACTTCCTTAACACCTTGATATTGTTCTTCGGCTATCTTGTCATCTTCATCCTTGGTAAAGTAATGATCAGCCACAAGAATTGGAATACCTTTTAGCATTTCATATTCATGTTTAGTTGTTTGAATGCTGTTGCCACTCCCCATTAAAGCAAGATCAACGTCTAAAAATATAGGCCAGTGTTCTCTCTTTAAGGTATCACGTACATTACCCTTGTGAAGTTTATAGGTAAATTCTTTTTGTCTTTCTGTTTTTATATGTTCCTTAAATTCATCCAGCCTTTTAATAACAGCCGCTTCTGTATTATGGGGCTTGGCATTAAATTCTTCCAGATCTGTCTGGGTTGTAGCATCTTCAAAGAGATCATAGCCTATGTAGTGTACCTCATCACTGTTCTCAAGGGCAGCAAGACACATCTCAATGGCACGACCACCATTCCATGTTCCCGTTTCCAGTATTGTTTCGGGTTTGTAGAAACGGATCATATCAGCTAACTGTTTATATCTGTTAGGTAATATGTCTGGAGAAGTCTCTGTTTCCGAGAGAGGTATCAATCTGTTACCAGATGCATCCCTTAAGGCTTTGGCATTTTTATCTCTCAGATTAACCAGAACAGGAGTTATGTCTTCAATCTCATGAGCGTTCATGCCATGAGCATTATAGATTGTAACAAGCCTGCTCAGAATAAATGAACTGCTCCATTCCCGGTAGTTCATGAACTCTCCTGACATGTACGCACCACGCCAGTCTCCCATGAGATCAACAGCAGTCTGCCTTCCTATGTTGAATGCCATGAAGTAATCATTCTCTGGAAGAGAAACAAAGTCTGCATCCTGGGAAGGTTCAGGAAGATAGTTATCCAGTGTAGTTGTCCTGATATCTTTCAGTGTCAGGGAATGTGGATCAACCCATACCATCCATGATCCTTTGTTTTCAAAGGCGCACTCACTGACGGCAAATACTTTTGGTGCAGCAGCAAGAACATCAAGCATGTCAGTATATACAACGGCTCCATTTTCAGTTCCATCATGGATCTTGTTCTCTTCCATGAACTTTACATACTCTGGAATGCTTTCCATCTTGTGGTACTTGATGTTCTTTGCCCTGGGCAGCGAATAGTTCTTGATATCCAGATTATGATAATAACAGTGGAATTCAAAGTCAGGATGCCAGTTACCCTTGAACTGCTCCAGAAGTTTGGAGGCATTGGCTTTCAGGGTAGCTTCATCAAAGCATGTTACAATTTTATAGTTCATAAGGTTGGATCTTTCCATGTCCTGCAAGGTAAGTGTAATCTCCATTCCATTCTGATGCATACTGACCATCAATACTTCTCTTGCATTTCCAGTCCCTGAACCAGGGTCCACCCGTAGTGAAGTGTACGTTCTTTGCTTTCAGTTCTGGATCAGAGTGGCCATCAAGCCAGTTCCATTCCTCATCTATGGTTCCTATGTCAGAATCCTTTTCAGGTAGCCATTCAAAGCCGTGTAGCCAAGATCCAGGCCGATGATTAACATCATGAACTGTCAGCTTTTTGTTAAGATCATGACCACAGTTCCAGAGCATCAGGCTTGACCAGTTCTTTCTTCGATAGTTTTCCTGTTTCTTTCCATCCATTTTCAGACCATCACCCGGAGCATAGTCATGCTTGACACAGTATACCGGATAGTAATTCATGTCATATTCTTCAAAGAGTTCATTGATATCTGTTCTAAGATACATATCACAGTCCATATACAAGGCCCATCCCTGATACATATTCAGGGCAGGAACAAGGAACCTTGTGAAGCTGAACTCACTGGAGAATGGATGGCCATCTATCTGATCTATGTACTGACCATCAACAACGTCATACTTCCTGTTATATATTCCCATTCGTTCCACAACGTCCCGCCTGATGGGAACGATACGTACATTGTCAACTGCTATCCTTTCTATCGTAAACTTTAAAACTTCATAGGCTACATCTTCTCTAGGATCATAACCTATATAAACCGTATTGGGTTGTTTCTTCATTTTATCTCCTGTGTTAGTATTAAAAGGGGGAGCATACGCACTCCCCCTAATCTACTTACAAGTTATAGAACTTTGGTTTCTTTTCTTCTGGGATTAACTGCTCCAGTTTGATGGAGAGCATACCATTTTCAAGAGACAGATCATCTATAACTACGTTATCGGCAAGGTGGAAAGCCTTCTCAAAGGATCGGTGAGCAATCCCCTTATGAACAACCTTCTCCTCGTCTACCTGCGTCTTCTTCTTGCCACTAATGACAAGCTTACCATCCTCTGTTTTTACTGCTAACTCTTCCTTATCGAATCCAGCAACCGCTAACTCAACTCGATATTTTCCAACCTCATCTTTGATAAGATTGTGAGGAGGATACCCCGATGTCGCAGAGTTTGGGTAAGGAACAGTGTCAACCACCTTCAACATCTCCCTGAATAGTCTATCATGTCCGATAGCCCAATTAGAGAAGTTGGAAAAGAATGGGTGATTACTTGTTAAAGATGCATGTACGTTCATATCATTCTCCTTTCTAAGCAAGTTGATATTGCATGGCCCATTATTGGCACCATACATATATTATACACTATAAATGCCTGTCTGTCAAGAACTTTTTTCAAACACCACAGACACCTCCGGTACCACTGATGTCACAGATGTCATGTGCCTGTATGTTATCTTCAAATTCTTCACCAAGTTTTTCCATTGCTTCAGTGTAGGGTACTGCCGTGAGTGGTTGTCCACCCCTACATCCATCAGGGAAACATGTAAAGCCTCTGAGCCTGTGAGCGTACCTTGCAAGTGTCTGTGCAAAGTCTTCTACCTTGTCTTCATTGTTGTTCTCTGTATCCCATGCAGGCAGATTGATTGTACTGGAGATGGACATATCAACATACTCCTGTACGTTGGCCTGAAAACTCAGTCTGCGTTCATAGTCAGAAGCCAGATCCAGTGCCGACTCAATCTCTTGAGGTTTTGTACCATACAGATCGATCATCTCCTGTGCTGCACTATCCACTACATACTGGTAATGCCACCGTCTGTTCTTGAGATACCTTCTTTTGTAGGCCACCGCAAAGATGGGTTCAATTCCAGTAGATGTTCCTCCCAGTATTCCAATGGTTCCTGTTGGTGCAACCGCCCTGACAGCAGCAGGTTTCGAAACTGATAGGAATGAAGCAAAGTCTCTTGCTGTCTTGTCTGATTCTGCTTCATAGACCTTGAGCCATCTGTGTAGTTCCGGGGTTGTCTCGTACCTTCCGCCACGCTGGATGAGCCATTCATGTAATCCCATAAGTCCAAGTCCAAGGCGTCTGTTCTTTTCCCTGACCTGGGATACTTTCTCATATGGTAGCTGCGCTCTGAGTGTACCGCATAATAGAAACTTGGTGGCGAGTGAGACAACTTCCCGCAACTGGTTAAGGTCATCAATACGAGCAAAGTTAAGACTGCCAAGATTACAGACATCACTATCATCTTCAGATGTAACCTCCGTGCAAGCGTTACGCAATGTCTCATTTTCCTTCTCGAAGAAATTGAATGAGAAGCCGGGTTCAGCAGTTCTAAGAGCCTGACGTACATTAGTCCTGAAAACATCACCTATTTCTCCTGTCTCCCAATAATTAAGTAACCATTCTGTATCATAATTAACTGATATGTTTGTCATGTCCAGAGGTGCAGGGAAGTTGAAGTCCTCCTGCTTGATATCAAAGATTGTTTTACCTGTACTGCCTACGGGCATGTCAAACCAGTTCTTTGCCCTGAGAAACTTCTCTATGTCTGAATGTTTCCAGTTAAGGCTGGCATAGATGGCTGACCTTCTGGAGCCACCCTGTATTACATGGCGACCTATCTCATTGATCATCTGCATCTTGGGTATCGGACCACTGCTGACACCCCCTGTACCTTTCAGGGTCTGTCCTTCATGTCTGTATACAGAATAGTCTATACCTATACCACCACCAGTCATGAGGCACGACTCCGACTCCCATGAAAGTTTGGCCCAGTCTTCTCGTGTGTCTGCCTCTGCCTTGAGAAGATAGCAGTTGTTAAAGAATTTCTTTTCCCTTCCTGCATAGTAGAGATACCTGCCACCCGGAATGAATCTCAGGTTGGATATGTGATCTATCAGTTCGTCCTTGTCATCCTTCAGGAGGTAGTCCTGACACACATCATTGACCAGAGTACACGCAAGCTCATGAAATGTTTCTGCTCCCTCATGGGAATACTTGGTATTGAATATGTCTTCGCTGAACTTGGATCGGAATTGTGGATTGCGGTTTGATTTAAACATCTAGTTCCCCTGTTTGTTATAGTAAAGTTCGAGTATCATCTGTGCATAATGTATGGCTTTCTCTACATCCTTCCTCCCTTCTCCTTTCTTGCGATGTCGGGTTATGTATTTCACCACGTTCCCTTCAAAATAGTCAAGGTTGTTTTTGAATATATAATCTACTGGCTGAATACCACAATCCTTGTAATGATGTCCACCTACCTGATAGTCCATTGCATTGGAACCATCACTTTTTGACATGCGGTAATTGACTTTCCCTAATTTTTTCAAATATTTTCTGTATACTGTATCCTCACAAGAGTGAGGTGATTCTTCTTCTGACTCCATTTACATCTCCTGATTTAGTAACATTAATGGCAAATGTTCTTATCACTCCTGGCTCAATACCAGCCAAAGCACAGGTATCTTCAAAGTTCTCACAGGTAACACCAACCGAAGCAAAGACCCATGCATTTGCCTGATCTCTTTGCAGCCTGATGTCACTGCTTTCTTTGGTTTCTTTTGGCTTGGTCATGTCCAGAACTGCCTGTAGAATAACAGCAAGATAAAGACTCCTGTGAGGATTTTTACGTGTAACATCATAGAGGGTCTGGAAGTCCAGTTTAATCGTCAACAGGTTCCTGAACAGGTCTGTAGAACTTTCCACCTACATAGTTATTGTAGTAGGCTGGTTCGTCTGTTCCCTCCAGTGTAGATGTCAGCACATGATAGATCATCTGATAATAACACTCATAGTATCTCAGACTTCTTTTATTTTTATATTCACCAACAATCTGAAAGCGGAACTGCTTCTTGCCAAGTCGTTTGATCTCTTCATTGAGATGCTTGCTTGACCCGGTGTATGTCTTCCAGTTTGATTCAACTTTCTTTCCCTTTCTTCTAACAAAGTACTGCTTACATCCTATGTAAGCCTTCTTTGTTTTCTTGTGAGTTATTCGATAGACAAAACCAAAATTACTTTTGATGTCAGGATTCTTTTTATATTCCCAATGCATTACCAGTTAGTTACTTCTTCCACATCAGGTTCTTTCCCAACTCTCGTAAGGTATCTCTTGCCCTTTGCATAGCTGAAGACACGTAACCCCCTACCCTGATTAACATCAGACCAGCACTCCCGTTTGTGACTACAATAAACGCAGCCAACAGAAAGCTTATGGTTGCCAGACTTGCCATCAGGAACATCGGAATAGCACCTGTCAGGCATACTACCTTCACTAACCATTCCCTTGAGGTGCTGTATCCTTCCCTTAGCATTGATCATATCCATTTGATGTATAGGGGTAAGACATATCTCTCCTGTTGATTTATTGATTGCAAGAAATGCAGCACGATCAACCCCATTGGCCTGGGCATATGCTGATATCTGTGCTATATATCCGAATGGATCGTCCTCTGTGACCCTGTTGTATTTAAACTTGTCAAACCCGGGACCACTAGCTGACTTGCAGTCAACCAGAACATCATCTATCATTGAGTCCTGATGTCCCTTGACACCCTCCAGAGTAACTTCCTTCTGTTGTTCCGAAACCTTGTGTCCCGCAATGGAAGAACACATAAGAAGTAACTCCTCAAGAATATAACCATAAAGAAACTTGATCCTTGTGGAGGGTTTCAGTTCAGCATCCAGCAGTGGCTTGTTAACGTCATACCATAGCTGTCTGTCTGGTTTACCTATGGCAGACAACCTGAGATTGCCACGATCTCTGGGCTTTTCATACAGAAATTCCTTGATGTGTACCTTCAGCATCTCACCAAAAGTATCTATATGTTTATCTACTTCCTCTTCATCCATATCAATGGGATCAAGAGTAAACAGATTGTATATGTCCTCTACTAGTGTTTCTATCTGTTTCATTATAAATAATGGGGGAGCATCGAAACCGCAAACGATACTCCCCCTCTCCTGTCAGATGTTAAAAGGGTACTCGCTCTTCCTGCACATAACCACCTTCTACGGGTTCAAAATCACCACCATCATTGTATTCAATAAAATCTACAATCTGTACTTTTTGAAGGTCCGCAGATACACCTGACTTACCACCATGATCCCAATCAAAGGGAACAGCTTTAACACTTACAGTACTTCCATTGGCAACCAGCTTGCCATCCCATAGATTATTCTGTGAATCCATTACGACAGGTGGCCGGTTTTGCTCCCCATTTTTACGGATGACATTACGTTTGATTGTTACGAAGTCTCCCTGATCATCTCCCCTGTTTCGGATGGGAAGTTCAGCAGCTTCGATAACAGAACGATTGTTATCGTCTACCTGTATGTTGATTTTCCACGCATGGGGATCATACCTGGTGTTGGGTTCAGTAATACAAGCCCAATAACATTTGCCGGTAATAAAAATAGGATCTTTTCTACTCATTCTATTCTCCTTTGATGCCGCACCACTGCGACTGTGAAGGGGGACGATTCCCCAGTTGTCTACTACTAACTAAACAACAGATATAGTATAGCACATAATAATACATATGTCAACTACTTTAATGCGTTTCTGCCCAATTATTTCCAACTTTATAATCGGAATCAAGATCACACCTGAAACTGAATACCTTCTGTGTCTGATACATGGCATCCTTTGTAATCTGTGTGAACCTCTGTATGTCTGGTCGTGCTACCTCGAACTGATACTCATCGTGTATTGATGCAACAAGTCGGACATCAAGACCACCCCTGGTTATTCTTCGGTCCATCTCCACCAGCCACTGCTTGCAGATAATCGCACCTGCACCCTGCAATAGAGTATTGAGTGCTGCATGTTCATGCCTTATCTGTAGCAGCCTACCATCAAGACCCTTTATGTACCCTCTCTTGGCTGCTTCCTTTATGTTAGATCGCAAGACACGTAAGGCTGGCATGTTTTTGAGGAACTTTTTAATAAGCTGTTGACCAGCCCCTGATCCTCTACCTACTACCTTGCCTATCTTTGCTGCACCTGCACCATAAAGAAAAGCATAGATGAAAGTCTTGGCCTGATCTCTTGTCTTTAATCCTGCTGCCCTCTGATTGGCAGTATGTACATCACCAGTAAGAACCTCATTGGTAAACGAGGCATCATCCATATAGTGGGCAAGACACCTCAGTTCCAGACCAGAAGCATCAGTACCTACTAGCTGGTGTGTCTCTGGATTGGAGACTGTCCATAGTTCCCTGCACTCCTTGCCATAAGGACTATAGCCTGCTGGTACCTGTGCCATGTTGGGACTGTGGTGTGCCATCCTTCCTGTTACAGTACGAAGGGTAAGGACTTTCCCATGTACCCTGTCGTTCTCATCACACTCCTTTATCCATGCCTTGAGAAGTCCTGTCCGTTTCTGCAAGAGGAAATATCTGTTGAACATCTCAGCTTCCGGTATCTTTTTAATCCTGGACAGGACATCTTCATTAACAATAATATTATCCTTGTCAGTATACCTTGTAGGTTTCCAACCTAATTCCATGAGTCGTTCAGCTATCTGTTTGCGGCTTGCTATGTTGAACGGGATCTCCTTGATTTTTGTTTTCATCTGTAGTTTGACAGGAGGAAACGTCTGGTCAGCCCACTCCTCAAGCCTGTGCTGTTCGTCTTCCAGCTTTGCAAGAAGGAGTTGTCCCTTCATCAGGTCAAAAGCAAAACCATTCTCCTGTTGTTTATCAACAATTACCCTGATGTTTCTTTCCAGTTCATAAGCTTTCGATGAAAAGTTTTTACCTTCTGTCTCAAGCTGAACAGCAAGCCTCCTTGTAAGTTGCGTATCACGCAGACAATAGAGAAGCATGTCCTTACTATATTCCTTGAACTCATTGAAGTCTCCTTTGATAAAGCTTAGTCTCTTGCCCCACGACTCAAGAGAGTGTCCTCCATCACGAACAGGGTTGTACAATTGTGATTCAATTAAAGTATCCCTTACCTGTTCACGTCTTA
>Ga0080013_1001707_pt2 | contig 12121 bp, 12 predicted proteins | sample ETNvirenome_6_85_FD_69236 | JGI IMG/M metagenome (GOLD analysis project Ga0080013, IMG submission 69236) | Marine viral communities from the Pacific Ocean - ETNP_6_85 (SPADES assembly) (version 2) | ecosystem: Environmental > Aquatic > Marine > Oceanic | place: Pacific Ocean | collected 2013-06-19 | reverse complement strand
TGTTTAAGAGCAAGTGCGGCTGCGTTTGTTTTAGCTTCAGCAGTACTAATTGCTGTTGTAATACTGGTTTGCTGAACACCACTCATCTCATCGAACTTACCTTCAGGTAAATCCTCTAAGCTGCCACCCGCTACAAGATGTTTTAAAACCGTATCGTAGGCTTCATCTTCTGCTATGGTTTTAGCTGTTCTTACTCTTGCTGATGCTTGATCTTCTCTTTGTTGTATCTTTTCTTTGACATACAACTCTTGAAGTCCTGACATGGACTCATACATGCCTGGGCCAATTTTAACGCCTTGAGCAACCGATCTTAACGCTTCTTCATATATCAATGTTTGAGAATCGTTTAAGTTCTTTTCAGCGGTCGCATCAAGAATAGTTTTGAGTCGTTGTTTAGCAACGCCTTCTAACTGATCCCACTCTGTACTAAAGTCTTTTTGTATTTCGCCGTAGGTCTTACCAATAGCTATCTGCTCACTAATTGTGTTGAGTGCAGCTTGATATTTTTCTGTTTTGCCTTCTAATAACAAACGCTTTGTTTCTCTTATATAGTTGTAATAAGAAGTACCTGACATATCCATCAAGTCTTCTTTAGTTATAACTTCACCATCTGCTAATTTGCCATAGACAAGTTTTTCTGCTGCTGCCTCTTTTTCTCTTAATAGCTCATCCTGTCTTGCGTCTTCTTGGTCAGCCATTGAAGTAAACAAGGATTCAAGGTCAGCCTGTTGAGAGCCATTTAAACGCGTCCAAATATCCGCATCAATGTCTTCTCTTGTCTTAGCCCCATCAGCAATGAGTTTATGAGCATCGACTAAGGCGTCAGCTTCGTCTAGCTGTTTAATTTCTCTGTCCTCATTGAGCCTAGATTTAAGTTTAGTAACAACTGCTTCTTGTAATTTAGGGTCAGTAATTTTACGAGCCTCGACAAGCTGCTCTGCTATGGTTCCACCTAACGCTCTTATGTCTCTAACCTTCGTTAATGTTTCACCTGTCAATGTGTGGGCTTGTAGCTTAGTTGTTATATCGTCATACATCGTGCCATCAATAGCGGCTTTGTTATCTTCAAAGTGAGTCTGAGCTGCTGTATAGCGTCCATTTGCTAACAGGTTTGAGATTACGCCTTCATGAACCTTGGTTGTAAACTTTAAAGTCTCTGCTGAAATAATGGCTTTCTCAGTATCATCTTTAGGTGCAGAGGCATCAATGTTATAAACATCGAGTAGCTTTGATTTAACTTCTACCATGCCAAGATCAAACTCTAGTTTCATTGCTTTAGGATTATCAAACGCTGCAATACTGTTTTGAATTTGTCCTGATATACGGACTTCTCTTTCGAATTTATTCCAGGCATCACCTTGTGTACGATTGTGAGTATCGATAGTTGAAAACGCACTCGTTAATCGTTGGTTAGCTACCTGGTTGTACTTACCTAATATTCTTTGGTCAATGCCTTTTGCTAGTTCTTTTCTGTACTCTTCCAGTTGTTTTTCAATACTGGCTTTAGCATTAACTGCTTCCCTACCTTGTAAAGACAGATAACCACCGTCATCAGATATTAACTCTCTAATCTTGGCGGACAATAAATTATCTCTTTCTCTGAGCGTTGCCTGGTCTTGTATGTCTCTTTGTTTAAAGGCTGCATCCCATGCTAGGTCTCCGAGCTGACTGATCGCCTGGCCTTGTTGAATTTGTGCTTGTGCTATACCCGCACCAAAAGCATCAGAGTTAGTTTGTATTTGTTGAAAGCCACCGCTAACTGGTCTGTCTTTGACTTGACCGATTTGATATTGTGGTACTGTTGCCATTATTAATCCTTATCCGTATGAGTAGTTTTGCCATTTACTAGCAACTGAGCCAGCACCTGTCAACAATGATGTTCTTGCGCCAATCTTTCCAGCAATGATTGCGTTGTCAGCGCCCATTCGTTTCATGCCCGCGTTGGCTTTTAAATTACTGGCTACTACATTTTGTTCGTAGGACTCACGCTCTGCGTTTGATCTAATGGTGAGTGCGTCTAACTCTCCAAGTGCTGCTGTATCTCCGAGGATGTCAAGAGCTGAACCACTCCCTAATTCAACGCCACTTGCTGCTAATGCGCTACGCTGCCTACCTTTAAGCGCTGCTACTTTAACGCGATGAGATGCCTCTTCTTTTTGACCCCTGGCTTTAGCATCGGCTGCTTTCCAAAGTGCCACTTTACGATTGTTATCATCTATCTGAGCTTGATAACGATATTCTGCTGCTTTAGCTTCTGCTGCATGTCTTTGGCCCTGAGCGGCTGAGGCTGCTCCAGCTAAACTTAACATCATTCCTAACATCGGGGTACACATACTAAATCTCCATTGTAAACTTGTGGAAAGGCTCACCATGTATGCCATACGGCTCCGCCTCATCCATTTCAAAACCTAACCATTTGAGCCACTTAATTGACAGCACATTACGCTCATCAACAAAGTTCTCTAAATACCTATAATCTTTGCGAATATCATCGAGCCAGGGCTTTGACCTTCTGAGGAATATTCTTTGCTTTTCTTTGATTAAATCGGTTCCCAACATCCAGGGAGAACCTGAACCACTTATGAGCGATATAGGACACACGCCCCACATACAGACCAACTCATCATTCACCAGGCCAGTTTTAGAATAGGACGATAATTTAACGGATGTCTTAACCGCATTACGGATACCCATACGCGTAGCAGCATTGACTTCTTGTTTATCGTGTTCACGCATATTCCTTACCAAGATTGCAATATCGCCCTCCTCAACCTCTCTAATTTCTACTTTATCCGCCAACGCTCACCTCAGGAATAACGGCCAATAATGTCATTGGTAAGGGGTCATCTTGCCTAAAGAATATTGACCCCTCAGACGCCCAGGTAGACGGCATAGTGACCTTAATATCACCTGTTTTCAGGGAGGTTGCTGTGCCATATGGCTCATACGCTCTCTGTTTAAATTCTGTGAGGTGGTCAGAGTCGTATCCAATCTTGCCGCCTCTTGACTCTTCGACTCTGAGTGTGACCTCTGAAATACTTTTCTTCTTGCCTTGCTGCGTGGGTTGACCCAGCTCCAAGTTCAGGGTTTGTACATCCGCCTGAATCGGTAATCCGATATGTATTTTGCTGGCTGGATTAGAAATTGTGATGGCTCCTGAGGCAACCGTTTGTTGTGCTTCAACATTACCATCAGCAAGAATAGCGACTGTCTTACCCTCAAGATGCGTCAGTCCTGAAATCTCATCGACCCCTTTAGTCCAGGATGTTGTTGCTACACTTCTAAAGGCTGAGGGCACATCTCTTCCCGCTTTAACACTTACGGCTGTAGCGCTTGTATAGGCCTGGACTGTACACACTAAAGTTTCGGTTCCGATAGTGAGAACAAAGGTATTTCCAACATCTCCTGATACGAATGTACTTGCACTTGCTGTAAGTGTTAGAGTCTCTGAATGCGTCCAATCACTACCTCCTGATAATGTCATTGATGTAGAGCCAGTATGTGTACCATCGTATGATAAGCCTGAGTCCACAAAAAACGCATCAGCAACTTCTGTAAATACTCTTGTATTCAGGCGTTCTATGTAACGCTTAGTTGCGCCATTAATGGTGCGTTTAACAACAAAATAAGTGGCATCCTCCTCTCCTTCAGCAATGGTACAAACGCTCTCGAAAGTGCCGTCCGTATCGTGTCTTGACCAACCCCATACTTCATGCTCTCTCATGTAGGTTAGGGCCGCCAAAGTTCCATCACTTAACACTACCCAAACGATAGAGTGAGGTGCTTGAGCGTAGGCCCATTCTTTTACTGTCTTGCCAGCGAACAAATGACTCGCTAATACGGTTAGATCATTACCAGTATAGGAGTCAGACTCTAGCGCAAAGGCGAGGTCACGAATAATTGACCCTTTTGACTGTAAATAAATAATGGTGTTACCAATCACAATAGGCGGCGCATCCGCTGAACCACGATAACCTTGTGGTTTTAGTTGGATAGAAGAAGGCGTAATCACACCATCGTTGGCTGTCATTAACCACTCACCACCTGAAGTTAGTACAATCATATCGCTGAGTGGAACCAGGTGTCTTACCTCGTTTACTTGGGAGGCAGCAATCGTGAAGGTTACCGCGTCATCATCGCGAAGTGGTTCTGCAATATTAAAGTTGTGGTAGTTGCCTGTTTGCGACATAAACACTTTCTGAGGGTCATTGTTTGTTTGTCCAAAGACCAGGCGCTGCTGATAATAAGCAACGGTTGCTGGATACTCATCGGTTGTGTTGAATATGGTTCTTGCGGTTGCGGGCGTATCATTAGCATCAGGCTCAATGTTGTCATCTTTAAAAGTGGTTCCTGTCGAGCGTCCAACAAAGCCATAAATACCACCAATAGACTTATATATGTTGTAACTATTGGCTCCACTTACTGCACCCCAAGATACGGTATTGGTAATGGTTGAGCTAAGATTATTATTGGTTATTGAAGTCGCACTTGAAGCAACGGACTCATCCGCTGTATCTGTCTTAACAGCAGTAACGACATACGAGTATGATGTCCCAGGATCACTCGCATCATAATTTTGCCTAGTTGAAGAAACACTTCCAGGAGCGCTCATTGATGTGCCAAATGAAACAGAGGTAATTGTCCAGGCTGTATGTGAAGTTCGCTTCACTTCTTTAACTGGATATGAGGGATGACAAATAGTCATGACATCAGCCGATTGGGTAAAGTTTAAATCAGCCAGCTCCGTATCTGAGTATGGCGTTGTAATAGAGACAGGGGAACCACTTGATAAGACTTGACCACCATCTTTAATGACTCTCATAGTCTGATGACCAAACTCTAAAATATAAGTTTGTTCCGTATTAAATTCAAAAGGAATGAGCCTGGTTGTTTTTGCTGAGTTGGCAGTCTCGCAGACAAACTTTGTGCCTGAACGATTGGCAACGCCGCCATGAGCCTGGACAAAGAAGTTACGACAAGTCTTGAGTCCAGTTGCGTATTTAGCAAGGTCAACCCTCGCATGTAGTGAGGGCGCTAACTCACCACCTGAGAATGAAGGTTGTATCGTATGTACAGGCATTAACTACGCCCTGTTATCCAGCTCGCATCCGTATTTCTATCTATGTGAGACTCGTTAGCATTAAATGTTTTAGCCTCTCCGAGTACAGTCAAGTACATTTGATAGGCTTGCTCCATTCTCTTTTCGTCCCTTGTAATTGGCATAGCAACTTCACTCGCTAACTTCCAAGCTAGGGCATTAATAAACATGGGTTCAAACACCAAAGTATTGGTTGCTTGATAGGTATAAATTAGGGTTGCTGTTTCCTGGTTAGTCAGGATTACTCTTGAGTCATAGGCATCACCTAATGCGACTTCAAAAGGAATAGGATCATTACTGCCAGCAACAGTATTCGTTTGTAGTATCTCTCTTGCAAAGATGCAATCGTTTGGATAGCTATATCGATAGTCCCAGTTGCCTGGTGGTGTACCGACATCCGATAGTGCTAAGTGACGCGTAGCAAATCCCCAGGGAAATGCTCTGAGTAATGTATCACGCGTATCCGCATAGAGCAGATTACAATGGAACGCCTCTTCTGACTGCTCCGTTAAACTTGAAATAGTGGCACTTGCTCCAATATGAGAGAGTGCTAAATTACATATATCGACTTCACTAGCCATTGCGTTTCCTTTCGTTAGTTAAAACCAAAGGGCAGTAGTATGAAAAGTTTAAAGAACCTACCGCCCTTCAGAATTAAAAACACACCTAAATTGCTACTTACGAATTAGCAGCGTTTGGGTATGATTGGTACTGCTGTGCGTCCTTAACAATTGATGCACTTACAGTCATTGTTGGGCTTGAACCACCAACATCGTAGTACAGACGAACATATCTTTCATTTGTATCAGGTAACCCCATTACAAGTGTGTCTCCAACTGCTGCTGCTGCAATACTACGAGAAGTCTGTACTGTGCTTGCAGAGCTGAATGAAGAGTTATCGTCTGTCTGAACTTGAACCGCTAGAGTTGGCGAAGAGCCTCCCATAGCCACATCAAAGTTCAAAGCGATTTTCATTTCCTCACCAGGGCCAATATCACGATCTGAACCTAGATCAATAACATTAGTCGAAGCTGCATCAGCCGTTACAGACTGAGCATCGGAAAATTGAAGATTGTAATCAATAATCATTTATTTACTCCTGTGTTATCCGATTAGCTTACTGCTGCTTCGGTGTTTAAAATAGCGTCATTCCTTCTGAACGGTATTCCATCAAAAGACATTACACGCTTCCCAGCTACCTCATCCATAGCGAGACGAACATTACTCGTGTTAGTAATTTGGCGTCTTAGGATTGAAGAGATAGTGCGGTTGCCATAGAAAACACAACGACCAAGATTTACATTTGGAAGTTTCTCTACCGCTTGTACCATTAGATCAACTAATTCAGCAGATGAACCTGAAGCATCTTTAGTTAATTCTGATACATCGATGTTCGGGATACGAACAACATAGCGCCAATCTCTTAGTGACATACCGATGTCCCACTTGTAGTGAGTTCTGTAGCCCTGGTACTTACCACTTGCAGCATCTTCTAAAGTCACTTCACCGAGGTCTTGATGTTTCAGACCCGCTTGTGAACCTTTAGGGTAGATACCATGACAAGTGTTAGGCCCCCAGCACACCAACCAAATCGATGTGTTGTCAGAACCTGAACCACCACCCACGATGATGTTGTCACCTGACTCAGCAGAGAGTGAGCTGTAACGCGGCGCTAATCCCATGAATTTCTCAGGGTCAGTTCCAGTATCACCATAGAACAATGTACTCGCCATTGTTTGGTTCATAGACTCTAGGAATGCTCTGTCCTCAGAAAGACGGAAAGAAGCGGTGTTACCATTTAGATCAGCTAACGCCTTATCCACTTCAGCATACGCCTCAAGCATACCCGCTGTATCAGTAATCTGAACAGTTGTACTCTTTGAAGGCTGAACACCATAGTTGAGCTTACGCCAAGTTGAACTTGGTAGTCCTGAACGGACTGTTGTTTTATGACCAGTAGGTAGGTTGCCTTCGAGGAAAGTCATATCGTCTAAGACTTCATTCGTCTCAGCTAATAATTCCACGATAGTATCAATCTTACCATCCGCATCATACCTTTTAGCTACATCAGCTAAAGTAGGATTTGTAGTTGACAATACTGCCATTGTTATACTCCTTTAAGTATTATTATTAATTTTGCATTGATGGATAAAGGACAGCTTCACGCGTTAACTGACTTGTTGTAGTTCCTCCCACAACAACTGAGTCTTCGCTGATTGCCTTACCAACACGATGTAAAAATCGTATCATTTCAGGATGGTTTCCCAGCCCTGAGCTATCAAGCATCTCATTAAACTCGGATGTCCCAAAGCTATCACGCGCCTTAACTGCTACTGAAATACTCTCATCAAACTTATCGTTACCGTATTCAGAATCAGCCTTAGCTTGTTCTACCCAGGACTTCTGCTGCTCAACCCATTGATCCATTTCAGCCTCTTTCATTTTGGCCACCATGTCCACACCTCTTTGAGCTTGGTCTTGTGTTAAGCCATTCTCTTTTGCAAAGGTATGATAATCATCGAGCGTATCATTATTTATATCAAAGTTTTCAGGCAAGTCGAATGTCTCATATTCCTCAGGCGCTCCCGCTACCTCAGTCTCTTCTTGTCCTTCTTCTTTATTAGCAGCATTACTCTCCGTTGACTCAGTTGCCTCTGTTGAAGCTTCTGTTGTCTCTGTTGAGTTTTCTGACTGCTCTTCATTAGTTGCAACTTCAGGCGTCTCCGCCGTTAGTATTGTTTCCTCTTCAGCCATTTGAATCTCCTTGTTTAAGGTTTTCTTTTAACATCAACACATATTGATCTATATCCGCTGATGCCACTTTATCCAACAACCATAATCCTATATTGCGTTCACCCTCGTGAAGACTCATTACATTACTATCGCTATTGAAACTGGTTTGATACTGTCCTGTTCTCTCCAGGATTTTGTAAACAATGCGTCTACCCCATTGCTTACCTAGCAGTAACTTAATATCTGCCAGTTCAGTATCTAATTTATTCTTTTCTTTTTGTTTCGCATTCTTGACGCTTTTCTCGTCTGATGCGTTATATTCTTTAGTCATATGGATTCATAGTTGAACTATCTCATACTTTCTGCAAGTTAATTGTTGTTGGCCTCGTTTGCATCTTCCAAAGACAGATTAACAAAGCCACATTCCTGTAAAAATTCAAGGGTAATAAGCATTGATGAATGATGTAGTTGGTTCTCAGGGTGTGGCTCCATGTACTGTAAATTGGTGACCGCATCTATCGCATCATCAATGCTGACAACCATTACTGAATACCTCCAATGATGTCTGACAATACATTGTTGCCACTTGTATCCGCATCACTCATCACTTTGGCTGCCTGAGCGCCCTGGTTCAATTGCTCCATTTGCATTTGCTGTTCCATTTGTGCAGCTCTCTCTTCTCTGACTTGCTGAACAATATCATCAGGAACCACAATCTTAGGTGGTACGCCAAGCATTTCAGCGTACTCATCAACACTTTGATCTGCATCAAACTTGTCTAGAACTTCAGGTTTAACTCCCGCCATGTTGCCAATAAATCCAGCGAGTCTCTCAATGGCTCCTGTACCAATGGCTTTCTGAGCCTGGGCCATCACCGAGATGTATTCCACCTTGAGTGTCACACCCGCTAACTCTTCAGGAGCGGGCGGTAATAATTCGTTACGCGCCATAATGTTAAAGGTTCTATCGATGAGTGGATTCAGCAGCTCAGTATGTAGTCTCTCTAATACTGGCCCTAACATCAGTAACTTCTCTTCATGCCTCTCGTCAATCTCTCTTGCAGTAATCTGCCTCCTGTCTGACTGCGTCATCATTTGGAAGAGATCACTATAGAAGCCTTGTTGAATTCTGTATTGTGTTTCCTGAATGTCTTGTTGAAGCTCTGCGAGTCTAGGGTTAACCTCATAAGTCGGTCTGAATCCGCCCTGGGTTCCTTGCATGGTATCCACATAAGTGACTCCACCAGGTAACACACTAGCTGATTGACCTCGAAGGGATGAAGGGGCCTGGAGTGGTGGGTTCACCATCTTATCAATACCCTGAGCTTTTCTCTTTTGCTCAATCTGTAAAGCTTTAATATCTCCCAGGACATCCATACCTGGAGACCTTCCATAGATGTCAACGCCTGTGACATGCCAACGCGGTGCTAGGATTGGAAACTCTTCAAAGCCACTCTCTAAGAGTTTGCGCTCATTCTTACTGGCCTTCTCGACATAGCATGAATGGTAAGGCATATTGAGGTTATCTTTCTTGTTATACTCACGCGCTGAGTTAGGTTCAATCACATGCAGTATCTCTACCCACTTATCCAGCTGTCCACTCTTAAACATAGTTTGAACAGCATCACTACAATTGTCTAGGCCAAACTGCTCTACCACCTGGGCAACAGTCATATTGAATTCACGATAAAAGGTATCGACCTGGAGCCTGTGCGATTGTGCTATGCCATACTCACCTACAGTAAATGGATAACAACGAATGACATCATCAAAGTCTTCACTAATGAGTAATGCGCCTGTACCAAAGACTGCGAGTTCTTCATAAATAGTCTGTAATGAATTGTAGAGATTAGATCGTGAGAAGATGTCTCTCATTTTCTTTTCAACAGCAAACAGCCATTGCTTCACATCCGACTGCTCCATGAGTGCTGAGTCAGGTGTTGCGAGTCTGAACCAGGGTCTTGCGGGCGAGGTAATACCACTCATCATTCCAGCGGATAAAGTTCTGACCGCCATAGAGCCAGTAGAGTCAATAATCTTGCCGTTCTTCTTTGAACCATCATTACTCTTCGAGGTTAGGAATCGTCCCCTCCTGGGCATAATAAACTCACTCAGCTCTTCCCAATGTCCGAAGTAAGTAGAACGCTCATCCTTGATGTCCGTCCATCGTCTCATATAATCCATTGTCTTTGCCACTACTAACTCCCTAATATGGTTTTCTTGTTGTTTGCTTTGTTGTAACTGTTCAGCGCGCTCATAATGGTCTTGCCGCCCTGGACTGCTTGAGCATTTGATTTACTTTTACTTTGCGTTGCTGCTTGTGTACTTTTTGAAGCTGCTTGCCTGGAACCATAGCTATCCGCTCTTCTTATTGTGTTGCGGTCTGCTGTTTGTTTACTTACTGTTGCTGCTGGTGTTGACGAGTCATATGCTCCTTGTCTCATTGCAATATTTGGATTACCCGCTGGTGCAGCCACATTAGAGCCTGACGGTCTATAGCCACCCGCAGCAATGTCTGCTTTTGATTGTGGGCCACTTCCTCCTCCTCCGAAAAAGCACATACTAATGACCTAACAAAGTTTTCTTACCGACTTCAGCTTCGTCCAAAACTCCTCTTGGCCCTGTCAGTATGGTTGACTTGCGCCCTTGTAAACGAGCAGCTTTAACCTTTTCAGCTTTTCTTGCTGCTTTTACTTCAGGAGCTGCCTGAGTTGGTGGCGGCGGTGGTGGGGCAACTGGGGCTGGGGGTGGCGGCGGTGGGGCTGGCGCGGGTCTTCTTCTACTACACATAATATCTCCTAATTGAATGGATCATAATCAGCCAATACGGCTTCTTCTTTAAAGCCAAAGTGGCCTAGCTTCTTGGCTGCTACTGGGTATGAGAAGGTTAATGCCAGGGCATCGCCCAGGTCAGGTGACCTTCCACCTCTCTTCTTGATGTCATCCTTACTCTCAAGCTGCATTCTGTTTGAGCTATCGAACTTGTAAAGGGGTACACATAAATCTGTTTTTAAATCGGTATTGTTGGGTAAGGCTCCACCATCATCAAGCCATATGCGAATGTTGTCCCACATCTCTGAGCGCTTGTTGTTGTAGGTTGGACTCAATGCTTTACCACCAAAGTTAACTTCCGTAATGAAGTAACCAAGCTGCCTGAGTCTATCAATCACACCTTCACCTCTTCCTGAATCAATGAAGACTGCATCAGGCTCCCACTCGTTAATCGTTTGAGCCACCATGCCAGCGAGTGTCATATTGTCAATGTCATCAAATATCTTTGGCTCGAAGGCTGCAAGTCCCTGGCGTTTCTGTATCACACTTCGATCACTACCAAAGCGAGCCACATCCACTCCGAGTATCCTTGCTGAACCTGTAATGTCTGCCTCAGTCATTTTCTTAGCGGAAGCATCACTTACCTTATTAATCGTAATGAGTGCGTTATCCATCGAAGCACTAAAGTCACATAAGAACTCACGCCTATATTGATTCTCATCCATCGTCTTGCGAGCCATTCGTATCTCTTCATCATCCAAGATGTCAGTCTCATCAACGCGATACATCCCCGCATACCATTCAGGGTCTTGTTGAGCATACTGATAGAGATCATAAAACTGATTGAGTCCTTTTGGCGTTCCAATAAACAAACACCATCCTTTGTGGTGTGAGTCTGTAAGTGCTGGACGAATAATCTCAGGCCAGGTCTCAGGTCTAAAGTCAGCTATCTCGTCACACACGACCCCATCAAAATATAAGCCACGCATAGCCGTTCCATTGTCACTTCCGTAAAGCCTTATCTTGGCTCCATTCGTAAATGTAATAGAGGTCTCTGATTCATTCGCAATCGTTCCATGAATAGGCAAAGCAAACTGTTTGAGATAATCCCAGGCTACTTGCTTGGCTTGTTTCTGAAAGGGAGCCACATATCCAAACCTAAGGTTCTCTCTATCAGTTGATATGGCTGCATCAATCAAAGTGGCAATTGCAAGAAAAGTTTTACCAAAACGCCTGTGACAAACTAATACTGAGAATCGTTTCAGCTTCTCATGTATCTCTGCTTGATACTTGTGAGGGTTATAAACTAATTCTACTTCAGCTTTCATCGTAACCTGGTTCGTCCTGTTCACCTGGGTAGTGTGGAATCTTTGACTTTACAATGACAGTCGTGATCCCTTCATTCTTTACTTCTTGTTTATCAGCCCACTTGAATCGATTCTTCATATTCATGTACCAGCCTGTGTAATTAAACTCTCTATCTTTCAGGCTAATCCTTCCCTGTTTTTCCCACCAAGCT
>Ga0080013_1005298_pt1 | contig 12122 bp, 8 predicted proteins | sample ETNvirenome_6_85_FD_69236 | JGI IMG/M metagenome (GOLD analysis project Ga0080013, IMG submission 69236) | Marine viral communities from the Pacific Ocean - ETNP_6_85 (SPADES assembly) (version 2) | ecosystem: Environmental > Aquatic > Marine > Oceanic | place: Pacific Ocean | collected 2013-06-19 | reverse complement strand
TGATGTAGCCGTTAAGAATGATGATAATCTTCTGAAATTAGCTACTGTAATTCAACGAATAATGTCTAAACATCAATTTGATGATAGTGATGTTGGTTTGTTAAGTGATGCAGAAAAACAAGAACTGATGGATTCACTTGAAGACGCCGCCACGGAATTACAAAAAAAATCTGATGATATCGATGTTGATAAAATTAGAGAAAAGTTTAAGTCATAGTTATGACTCGAATAGATCCAGAAAGACCTGTACTTGGTTCGGTAAATCAAAATTCATATTTTGGACCTGAGTTTACTTTTCATCATGGACATGTAGAAAGAGTACTTAGTACACAGGAAGATTTAGATTCAATTGGATATCCCGGTTACGGAGTACCATCCGATTTAAGTCAATGTATTTTAATCACACCTACTTTCGCTGGTCATGGGTCGGATTCATTTACTTTACCAACAAATTCTTTAAAAGGAATGGTATTGGCTCAACCATTGATGCGTGGTTTTGCTGATTCGATAACTCACGGTGATGCTGTAATTTATACTAATTTAGGTACTTTGTTTTTTTACTTAGGTCCAATCAATACCACCAATGATCCAAATAAAACCCCTGATCATTTACATCATCCTGATTTAAATCCAAATAGATTAATAGTGGATGACGGAGCGGATGATAACGATGGTTATCCTGTAAATTATATATCAAGGACAATTGATAAAGCTAAAAAAATAAGAAACATATTATTAGATAGACCTTATGATACTGGTATAGGAGAAATAGATTCTGTAGCTGATCATCTTGGTTATTATTCTGATTTACAACTAGAAGGCCGACAAGGTAATTCAATTCAAATGGGAGCGAGATTCATAAATCCTTACATAACCATCAAAAACAATAATACAAATGTTAACAATGGTTCTGTTTTAGGTATGTTATCACTTGGAACGATATCTGATTACTTTCCTTCTTTCGATATTAATGGAAATTTAATAGGATATAAGTTATCAGCTGATAAAAGACAAGAAGAAGAAATGGAAAGTGAAACTGGTTATATTGGATATAAAACAGGAATAGGAAGTGAGTTATTTAATTCAGATTTTGGAACAGTAGAAAACGAAGCTGAACACCAAGTAGATTTTGACCAAATAATAATGTTTTCTGATAGGATTACATTTGATGCACAAAAGAATGATTTAACGATGTCGGCACGGCGTAATATTAATTTTGGTGCTGGTAGAAATTTTACTATAACAAATAAAGGATTCTCAGTTATTGAATCTAAGAATATTTATATAGGAAAGGAAGCAAAGAATAAAACTGAACCAATAGTGTTAGGTGATAAACTCAGAGATATATTACTTGATATAATGAAATTAATAAATGATTCACGGGCATTAGTACAAGGAGTTCCTATTCCACTTGTAGATCAATCAAGTAAATTATTGTCAGGACCACAATCAAGGATACAAAAATTGATTGATGAATTAGAACCAAGAACTTATGAAAAAGATGAGAATGGTAAAGATATTAAAACTAAACCAAAGATTGAAAATGAAAAAGGAAAGGAAACAAGATTTTTTAGTCAACAACATTACATAGAAATAAACAGGAGTTAATAAAATGAAGTTATCTGTATTTAAAAATATGATCAGAGAAGTAATAAGAGAAGAGTTAGATTATAAATTTTCTCGACTTCGTAAAGAGTTAAAAGAAATAGTAGTTAAGAGTAATAATAGTAATGTAAGTAAAGTTAGAACTCATACTACACAAGATACGAGTCTACAAAACTTAATGGAGATTGATAGTAGTTCCAATTCCGACATTCCCATAACCAAACGAAGTGTTAATGTACCCCAAACTAAAAACAAAGTTTTGAATTCATTACTAACAGAAACAGCAAATTCTGATGATTGGAAAACCATTGATGGTAAGGCTGAAGTACAATCTGTACAAGACAACACATCTGAATTACCAGAACATTTGTCAAAAGCTTTTAATAAAGATTATTCTGACATAATGAAAAAAGTAGATGAAAAGGGAAAGTTTAAAAATGGCGTTTAAAACAACAGGTGATTTAGAAGATGATATTAGACACGCGTTGATTGTAAACATCGGTAAAGATTATTATGATGCTGGTGATAAAGGTCAAAGAGGTAAGATTGATGATTTAGCAGAAGCATTAAAAGGTTCTATTGTAGAATGGGTTAAACGACAGACGTTTCAAATTACTGAAATGGAAGCACCTATACATTTTCCACCGACAACTATTAAGACTAAAGTTAAGGGTGGAACAATTAATGGTGGAGCAACCGTCACAGCGACCGGTCCTATGCCTATAACCGGAGCTGCTATTGTCGGTCCAGCAGATGGGGAAAATAAGACATCGATAAAAAATATTGCACAGATAAGTCAGACAATAAATAAAATCGATGATGATAGAGTTGGGTCAGCAGTAACTACTTCAGAAGTTAAATTGTTAAGAGACGCGGACGAATAAAATGCCAATATTAGATAGAAGAACTAAACAGTTCGTTGAAGATAAAGATACTCGTGTAAGTGTTGGGCTTGATTTTCCAATCACAAGAGTACCGAATCAAGATGGATATTTCAAAACAACTAAGTCTACAGTTGAGTCAATTAAAAATAATATAAAATTATTATTACAAACAGAAAGAGGTGAAAGAGTTTTTCAACCAAACTTAGGAATGAATTTAAGACGATTTGTATTTGAACAAATAACAGAAGATACTTCAATAGAAATTGAAAATGATATTGTTGATGTATTTGAAACTTGGTTGCCTTTTGTTGAATTAAAAGATATTCAAATTAATACTGATTCAATTAATCAAGATCAAAATAAAATAAATATCAATATAGTGTTTGGTATTAAGAAGTCACCTACTTCTTTAGAATCAATAGAAGTTACTTTGGGATAAAATAATGGCATATTCAGAAAAACAAAAATTTCAACCAACAAATATTAATTATACAAGTAAAGATTTTTCTACAATCAAGGCTGATTTGATTGAATACACAAAGGCTTATTTTCCCGATACTTATAAAGATTTTAATGAGACATCTCCTGGCATGATGTTGATTGAATTATCAAGTTATGTTGGTGATGTATTGAGTTATTATGTCGATTACAATTATAAAGAAAATGTGTTATCTACGGCTACAGAAAAAAGAAATGTCAGAAGATTAGCAGAATTTCTTGGGTATAAAACTTCAAATAAAACTCCATCAGTAGTTAAGTTAAAAGTAACTACAGAAATTGATGCTAACTCAGATGGTACTCCAAAATATAGCGATGCCCCAACTTCAATTTCACCTGGATTACAAATTCAATCCAATGTAGATAGTGAATTAATATTTGAAACTACTGGAGATATTGATTTTAAAATATCGGGTTCTACACTTGATGAACCACCTGTTAGTGCTCCAATTATAGGTACAGACGGCTTAGCTACAGGTTATACTTTAACCAGATATGTCAGAGCTGTGTCTGGTCAGACTAAAACTAAATCATTTACTATCGGGTCTCCAACTAAATTTTTAGAATTGGATTTAAATGAAGATAATGTAATTGAAATTTTAAATGTAACAGATAGTTCAGAACAAAAATGGTATGAAGTGGATTATTTAGCTCAAGAAAGAATTTTAAAAGAAACACATTATAATGATAAAGGTGCCGGTAGAGAGAATAATGGCTATAATCAAGGAGAAGGTATTGACGATAATTCATTAATACCAATTCCCTATACTGTAGATTATATAACTACGAATAAAAAATTCGTAAAGAAATTTGATGTAGATACTAACTCAACCAAGTTAATGTTTGGTAATGGATTATATAGATTTAATGTATCGGGTTCTTCTCAATCAAGTATATTTTCAACAGTAGAACAAGCTGGTTTGACATTAAATGGTGTTGATAATGAACCAATAAATTTTGGAGTTAGTGATTTAATCACAAGTAATAATTTAAATTTAGGAGAAACACCGACCAATACAATTTTAACGGTAAAGTATAGAGCAGGTGGAGGTCCTGATTCAAATACTCAAGTTGGTGAATTAACTAATGTAACAAATTATACTGGTACAGGAACTATTAGTGTAACTAATGATGAACCAGCTGTAGGTGGAACTGATGGACAAACCGTGGATGAGATTCGTAATAATGCCAATGCATTTTTCTCATCACAATTAAGATGTGTTACTCGTCAAGATTATCAAGCAAGAATTTTAAATTTACCAGCAAAGTTTGGTAATATTGCAAAGGCTTATGTAGAGAGGATAGATGACCTAGGTGGATTACAAATAAACACATTATCATATAATCAAAACAAACAATTAGTTCAAACTCCTGAATTAGTATTGACAAACATAATGACTTATTTGAATCAATATAGAATGATAAATGATCATTTATCTTTTGGAATTGATCTTGGTCCATCAGGCGCACCAAATATTTTTTCTGGTTACTTTATAAATTTTGGAGTTAAATTTCAAGTTAACACAGATAGAAGATTTAATTCAACTGATGTGAAAATACAAGTGATTAATACTATAAAAGATTTTTTCAAAATTGAAAAATTACAATTCAGACAACCAATTAATTTAAATGATTTACAATATAATATATTAGGACTTGATGGTGTGATTGGTATAAAAGAATTAAAACTTTTTCAAGAAGGAAATGGTGAAGGTATCGGTAGTAGAAAATTATATTATTATAGCGCAGATGGATCAACTACTGGAGACGATTCTAATTATGGATTTCAGTATGATTTTATAAGTGCAACTGAAGATGGAATTGTAAAACCATCCGTGACACCATCAGTATTTGAATTAAGAAATCCTGACAGAGACATATACGGAAAGGTGATATAATGCATAGATATTTTTTTTCAACTAAAGATGCTTTTATTAATAGTGGTTCTAGCTTTATCGATGGTACGACTTTCCAAGATAAAAATACAGGTCAAGATGAGGTATTGGAATTAAAAAAATATTATTACAATAATAAATTACATGGGTTTACAAGAGTATTACTTCAATTTGATGCTGATGAGATAGAGTCATATATTAGTTCATCTGTTTTACCAAGTACTTATAAATTAAATTTAAGACTTTGGGAAACCGATGGAACAAGTGGTTTAAGTGAAAACTATACTATTGTTGTTAATCCATTAAGTGAATCTTGGGATGAGGGTGTTGGTAAAGAAGCAGATAGACCAAAAACTACAGAAGGAGTTAGTTGGAAATATAGACAAAACAAAGAAGGTGCTGGTGCTAAAGAGATTGAATGGCTTAATAGATATCCAACTGGTGAAGATGCTGGAAATGCATCTTCCAGTATTGTCATAACTGCTTTGGCGACATCTTTGGCAGATGGAGAAGATAGGGAATTAAAAGTTCATGTTCCAAATGCAGTATATCCTGAACAAGATATTTATACATTTCACATTTTAGCAAGTCAAATATCTAGTCAAAATGTCACTGCAAGTTTTTGGGGTCCAGCTGGATATGGGGCAGCGGACTCTGGTTCAATTGATGAAATAGGTGAGAGTTTAAAAAACACTATAAACCTATTTCAACATGGTGGTATATTTTCACCAACAATAGGTGGTTCAAATGTTGGTATGACCACCAGTAGAACTATAAACAATCCATATCATAATAGATTGGATCGGGATGGTGGTGGGAATGTACCTTTGAGTGCTTCTTATGTCGCATCTACAAATACATTAATTATAAGCGCTAGTAAAAAAGGAAGTGATTACAATGATATGTTTATTTGTACTGGTTCTTACAACGAATCAAGTTCAGTTGCTACATTTACTGGTGGACAAGGTGAAATAATTAATGGTGCTGGTGGTAATTATATTCGAACTGTACAAGCATCACAATCCTTTTCAGCTGAATCACCAGATATCGATATGGATATAACTTCTATTGTTAAAACATGGTTTAGTAGTGCAAATAAAAACTATGGATTACTATTAAGATTATCAGGTAGTAGTGATTTTGAAGGTGCTACATTTGGTAATTATGAGACATTTACTGGTAGTTTTGAAGATTTAAAATTCTTTTCAAGACAAACCAATACAATATACTCACCGAAGATTGAATTAAAATGGGATGACCATTTACCAGCAACAGGTAGTAATACTGGTAGTTTAACTGCATTGGATTTATCTGGTACAGTAGAGAATTATGTATATCCAATACATGTTAGAGAAGCCTATAAAGAAACAGAAAAAGTAAAATTTAGATTTGGTGCGAGAAAAAGATATATTAATAAGAGCTTTACGACATCAGTACAAAATGTAAGTGGAAGTTATTTTGCTGAAGGTTCTGCATCTTATTCAATTATCGATATGGCAACTAATGAAACTATGGTTCCATTTAGTGCCTATACTTCAATGAGTTGTGATACAACTTCACCATACTTTATGCAAGACTTGAATGGTTTTGAACCGAATCGTGCTTACAAGATATTAATAAAGGTTAATCATAATGATGGACAAAAAATAATATATGATGACGATTTCGAATTTATACTGAGGGTTTAATCATGCCTACTAATAATGATTATTATTATGGTTATTATGGTTATGACGTAGATGCTCCATTTAATGAGTTTACGCAATTTATAGTTATGAAACCATATACTTGGTTGGTTGGAAAAGTTCCAAATATAAATAATCTTTTGAATGTTTTTTCTAATTTAATAAATGACCACAATGGAGTTATAGTTGGTGGATATCTTCGAAGAGTAATTCGATCGGGCGATGCTTTTACATTTCAAAATGCCGATTTGGATATTATGTTCCAATCACTTGATGATTTTCTAGGTGCTGCTGAGTTTGTTAATCAAGGTAATCTTATACAATTTAGTCAACCTGATATGCAAGAAATATCAACTGGTAAAGTTTTATATAATTGGGATTTGATTTCTAATACAAGTGATATTCCAAATATAAAATTACAACTGATTAGAAAAGAGTCAGATAGTATAGAAAATATATTATCAAGTTTTGATTTTACAAATGCAAAAATAGCAACAAATTTAAATCAAGTTATTATTGATAGTAGATGGGAACACTTTGAATTGAATAAGATTATAAATATAGATCAAATTAAACCTAGTATACTTCACAGATTATTAAAATATTTGTATAGTGAAGGAGAACCATTTAGACTTAATGATTCGAGTGCTTCAAAATTATTAGCTTGGGTTAGTTCGAGGCTTACATAATGAATCATTATATGCCACAATTGTATGATGTACTGGTGAATGCAAGTGAAGTTACTTATGATACTATATCTTTTCTAGAGCCTTATTTATTAGAAGATCCAACTGAAGGCACTGGACAATTTAAATATTTGAATATAACAAATTTAAATCCATCTCATGGCGAGGTAAGTGTAAATGGAAATCTACTCTCTACTTACCCTGACGGATGGTCATTCCAACTATCTTTGGCTGAAGAAGTCACGATAACGACAACACCTTTTTCAAAATTTAGACCTATATGGAGTGGAGATTTAATAATACCAGATAATGTAAATTCAACATTATTCAGTATAGTTATGAATTCTGATGTAGATATAACGGTAGATTTTGAACCGATAGATGCTGTTGAATACGACTTAACAAGACCAGGTGTTAAAGAAAGAGTTGCGGATATTTTTTACAAAAAGTTTTTTGTAAATAATGTTTTAACTGATGCACAAGTTTTGGCAGTCCAGACAACTACACGAGGTGGGTTTGAACGAACTGGTAGAACTGAAGATGAACAATTAGTTTTTTATAAAAAAGATAGGAATACAATAGAAAACAAAGAAGATTTACAAGGGGAGTCATTTAATACAATAGTTGATTATATTTACAGTAATGAATTATCAACTGATATATTAGAAGATAGTTTTTCTTTAGACATATATGATTATGCTGGTGATATACCAGAAGAAGTATTGTCAATGGAAGGTGTAGTTGATCCAAAATTAAGAAATTATGATATAACGTATGCTCCAACAGATGATTCATCCTTTGTCATAACCATTGCAACAGAAATCGTTAGATATTATCAACCTGGTCCTGAAGTACCCGCATCTTACCAACCATTATTGCATCCATATTTTACTGATGCATTAAATCTAAGTCAAATAGTAAAACCAAAGATTGGAAAAAAGATTGATCCAGATAAAGCGAGGGAAATATTAGATACGAATATATTTGAATTACTTCCAATTCAAAGAACCAGACAAGATGATGTTGATAAATTTTTTAGAGACTTTGATAGTTTGATTGGTGATGTCCCAACACTTATTGATGTAGATGAAGATGGAGCCGGTGAATTTATACCTGATGGTGGAGCAGCAGATTCAGGTTCTCGTATAAGTGAAGGAGATACACCAACTGCATTTATAACACGATTGGATAGTCAAGCAAATGAATTAAATGAAGGTAAAACACTTGAGTCAATGAGAAATGAATTGAATTTATATCTTGGTGATGTTGATAATGTCGTTCAAGTCATTCCAGATCAACGACCTGAGTATGAAAATAAATCAGGTGGATTTTTAAAAATAAGAAAACCAAATCAAGCCATTATATTGAGAAATCCAAATGACGAACTTGAGTTTCAGAAAAATAATTCTTATTTAGCAGATGGGTTTACCATAACTATGTGGGTTAGGTTTGTTGGAAAAACAGGCGGAGGAACTTTGTTTAATTTTGGAAACCCAACGTCAGCTGAAAGTCCATATGGATTTAGATTAGAAACCATAACACGAGAAGATGACGGTGTATATAGACGAATGGTTAGGTTGGTTGTTCGTGACCATCGTGATCATCATGATACACATACGGGTAATGGTGGTGTATACGATAGTCACTTTGGTACGGTAGATGTAAGTAGATGGAGAACCCATACCGATGATAGAAAACCTTTATATGATACTTACAATAACTTAGAACATTTTGAAGCCCATACTAAAATACCAACTGATGATTTAAACGAATGGTTTTTCATTTGCGCGACATATAATCCAACAATACAGGAAGATGAATCACTTCAATCTCCATTCTATGCCCCTAATAAGAATAATAAACAATTTTGGTTAAATCATATAGACTTTAACCCAGTGTATGGTGGTACTTTAGTAGCAAGTTCTGGATTTGGTGCAAGATGTAAAGTAGAGGTAATCAGTCGTAGTGATTTATTAAGAGCTCGTGGATATAAAGTTGGTTCGTTGGAAGTTAATGTAGAAGGTTATTAAACATCATGGCCACATTTAAGAAAGCTGATGAAATATATCTACCGCAATCAGTAGGGCACTATACTGATGGTAATATTAATATGTCTCATATATTACAAGTATTTCAACCTCATCAGGGTCGAGATTTACTTTATAAGAATCCAAAATTCAATAACGGTAGTACTGAAATTACACAAGATAATGATAGAAGAATACCACTTGGAACATATACATTAAATAATCGTGACTTTTGGGAAAATAATAATTTTAATGAATCAACATTTCAGCCTTATTTAACTGAAGAGTGGGAAGCTAATAAAAGTTATAGACTTAAAACTAGAAAATCAATTACAGTTGAGACTCTAGATGGTAATATTACTATACCACAATCGTGGGGTGGACTTAGTGGTATTGGTCCGTATAATGAACACAATTCTGGTAAATTTTCTGTAGAAGCATTACCATATGTCATTAATCCAAATAATGATGAAATAATTCATTTAGATAGATATTATGATAAAGAAATCGATAAAGAAAATTATGAATTAGCAACAGAAGGTAAGATTAATTTAAAACTTCAAGCAAATTACTATGGCAGAGTACCAATGTTAAACCCACCCGAGGGAGAACCAGGACATAAATCGGATGAGGGTGAATATTTACGAGCAAGAGAATTTGGATTAAATATTGATATATTTTCACCAAGAGGAAGATTAGGTGGAGGTGCGTGGTTTGATGCTGTTATTAATTCACAATGGTCAACTGGTGAAAATGATGGTGTTTATTTATTTAAATTAAACTGGGATGATGGTAGTGAGATAGAATATACGGATAAACCACAGCTATTAGAACGCACAACTTTATTTGAACACTTTTATGAAAAGCCAGGATTCTATACTATATCGGGAGTGATGTATAGGATTCATGTGGGTTACATGACTACTTGGGAGAAATTTGAAACCAATATATTATTAAACCCATCACCAAATTATGAATTAAATTTACATGATTATAATAACTTTGCTTCAATTGGTGGAATCGATAAAAATTCAGCATTTGTAAAATCACTATATAATATAGTTGGTGTTGATCCATTATATCCTAATGGAAATGCCAGAGCAAGTGAAGAAGTAATAGAAGAATTAAACACACTTGATAAAATACAAATTTTAAACGTATTAGGTAAAGTAGATTATAGTAGATTAAATGATAGTTTATTAAGTATAATATCACCGTATCAAGGTGAGATTGATGGAGTCGATTCTGCGATTTTGGGTTGTATGGATAGTGCCGCATATAATTATTCTAACCTGGCTAATGTTGACGATGGGAGTTGTGTATATACGCGTATGGCGACTATTAGTATGTTTAACAAACCATATGGGACTATTGGTATAGAAATAATTAAAGACGGTTCAGTATTGGAAACACTAAGTTTCTCGGAGGACGCTACACCACAGTATGTTGAGTTTGACATACGAGACAATATAACGATAACTTTGGCAGAAGAGCTTCGAGTATCTGATACAGGTATTCCTAATGAGTTTGCTGCAGCTGACAGAAATGATTGGTTTTTTGCGGGATGGACATTTAATGACGTTGACATCGGACCAGTCACGGCTCATCCAAATACATTATACGAATCTGAGGCACCTGACATTACTGATGATTTTACATTAGATGTAAGATTTCAATATATAGACGAAACACCACCATATAATGTAAATAATATAATGGTTTATAATCGTGAATCACCACTAATATCATCCCCCGTCACTATTCCTGACTATGGCCAAGTTGGTTTAACTTTTGATCCATCTATGTCGGATGATGTTGATCGTTATGAAATAGAACTTTTCTATACCAGTTTAGATGTTCCTATAGTGGTTGATACTATTACCTTAACTGCAGAGGAAGTTGATGAAATGGAAATCACGCCCTGGGTAAATTTCCCCGTATCGAATCAAATGGTGGATTATATTTTCAAGGTTAGAACTTATGATACTTCAGAGCATTTTAATTCTGTTAATTCTGGTATTATAATACCCACAGTAGACTATACAGTAGCACCAGATCCTTTAACAGAATTAAACGTTCAACAGATAGATCGTAATATACTTCGATTTACATGGAATCAAATAGATTTATCTTGGCCAGGTATAGATGGAGATTTTGGTCATTTTGAACTTGAAATTTGGAATGATAATGGGGAGACATATACTTACAATTATTCTGGTGATTTTGCAACAAATGATATAATACCAAATTCATTTGATTTTGATGCATCAGAGATTGGTAGTTTGTTCAGGTATTTAGGTGGTGGTGTTATTAATAATTCACAATCCGATATGGATAATGTAAATCCAGATAATCCACTTTCATGGGATGCTCGTATAAGAGTAGTGGATGGAACTAACAACGCAAGCTATGCGACTGAAATGGATTCAATTCAACCATCAAGACTTATTGATCCTTTTGGAACTGTAAAACTTTCAATATTTGTATGGGAAGCACACGGTACAATAAGTGTAAATGACCCTGATGAAATTGAGCCGTGGGGGGCTTATACCATACTTTTAACTCCATTTTTAAATCACGATATTATTGTATCAAGTAATTTAGGATGGTTGTTTGGAGATATTGAACCATATGGAAATGAAGATGATGGTTTTACAGATTATATAGTATATGATGAAAATTCAAACAATCAAATAATATCAATATCAGAGAGTTTTCCTGAACCTTCAGTTTGGACACAGGCAGATTATGATGCAGCAGTCGATGCCGCATCAGCTGGAAATTTTATGACAGGATATCCTATGGTATTTACTGGTGGTTATCCAGTTCCAGATGAATCTGC